>Ga0335085_10007291_pt1 | contig 17228 bp, 13 predicted proteins | sample Lox_Sample_45_FD_206712 | JGI IMG/M metagenome (GOLD analysis project Ga0335085, IMG submission 206712) | Soil microbial communities from Loxahatchee National Wildlife Refuge, Florida, United States - Lox_Sample_4.5 | ecosystem: Environmental > Terrestrial > Soil > Wetlands | place: USA...
CGCTGGCCTCGCAAGCGCACGCTTCGGCGTTCGCTGTGCGCGAGACGAGCTCGGAAGGGATCGGGACGATCTTCTCGGGGGATGTGAGCGCCGCCGATTCCGCGGCGACGGTCTACAACAACCCGGCCGGCATGACGGAGTTGCAAGGCAATCAGATCGAAGCCGGCGCGGTTGCGGTTTTCCCGACCATCAATTTTCACGGCTCGGCCAGCACCGCCGGTGTGCCGATCGCGGGCAACAACGGCGACAACGCCGGCCGCGCCGGCTTGGTGCCGAACTTCTATGGCATCTACGATCTCTCCAACGACCTCAGGGTTGGCATCGCGATCAACACGCCTTTCGCGCTCTCGGTGAAGCAGACCGCTGCCTGGTACGGGCGCTATCTCGGCGTCGAGAGTGCGATCCTGTCGACCAACATCAACCCGGGCCTCGCCTACAAGGTAAACGACAAGATATCGATCGGCGCCGGCGTCTCGGCGCAGTGGCTTCAGGCGACGGTCACGCAAGGACTCAATCAAAGCGCGCTCGGCGGGCCCGACGCGCTGATCAAGCTCAAAGGCGACGATTGGGGCTTCGGTTATAACTTCGGTGTTCTCTACAAGCCGATCGAGGGAACTCAACTCGGCCTTACCTATCGCTCCAAGATCTCGCATCAGCTCAGCGGCGATGTGAGTTCCTTGCGCACCGTTCCCCCGTTCAACAGCGTGCTGGGGAGCGGGGCTATGAAGATCGACGCGGATATGCCCGCGGCGATAACGGCCGGCATCACCCAGACGGTCACGCCGCGCCTCAAGGCTTCGCTGAGCGTCCAGTGGACGCAATGGAGCACGTTCAAAACCGTTACCGTCCAGACCAACGCCGCGGCAATACCGCCGCTCCAGGAAAACTTCGTCGATACGTGGTTCACCTCGCTCGGCGCGGAGTATCAGTGGAACGACGATTGGACGCTGCGGGGCGGCGTGGGCTGGGATCAATCGCCGGTCAGCAATCACAATCGCGAGGTCGGCATTCCCGACCAGGACCGCTACATGGTCGGTCTCGGCTTTGGCTATAAGATCACCCCGACCCTCACGCTCGATGGCGCCTACGCGCACTACTTCGCAGCGCATGCCAGCATCAATGCAAGCGTCAATAATAACGACGGCAACCCGATCGCCGCCACCGTCCTGCAAGGCACCTATCAGCTCAGCCTCGACTACGTGAGCATGAGCCTGCGCTACGCGTTCTGAGCGGTGTCGCCGGTCTCTCGACCGGCGCCGCTCTTCCATTTGTTATAAGCCCTGACGGCGCATTAGCGCTAAGCGTTCGCGCGCTTCTTCCTAAAATTGAATCGAATAATGGCCGCCGTGGCGCGGCCGTTTCATGGTTTCTTCAAGCATTGATTGCGAATGTGTCCGGCGACAACTCTGCCTTGGGATAAAACAATGCCGGACACCTTCTCACACGGGCCTGCGATCGAGCCTTTGGCCGGGAGCATGCGCGATTTCCGCGAGCTTAAAGGCACGAACTTGCTCGCGCGGGTCGAGCCGTTCTTCCAATGGAAGGAAGGGCGGCGCGACAGCGGCTTCTGGCCCTACTCCAAATCGATGGAAGAAGCGCCGCGGCCGGTCACCGCCGCGATCGACGATCAAGGCCGCCGGGTGCGCGGCGTCAATTTCGCCTCCCAGGATTATCTGGGCCTTTCCTCGCATCCGGCGATCAAGCAAACCGCGATGGCGGTCATCGAGGAATTCGGCGTGCACAGCGCCGGCTCCTCGGCGCTGGCGGGCAACAACAAATATTCCCAGGCGCTCGAGCGCATGATCGCCGATTTCCTCGGCATGAAGCATACCTGCCTTTATCCGACCGGCTGGGCCGCGGGTTACGGCGCCATCAAAGGCCTCGTGCGCCCCGAGGACCACGTCGTCATGGACGGCCTTGCCCATGCCTGTCTGCAGGAAGGCGCGTATTCCGCCACGCGCAATGTGCATTTGCATGGCCATCTCAACGTCGACTCCGCGCGCCGCCATCTGCGGAAGATCCGCGCCAACGACAGCGTCAACGGCATCATGGTCGTGACCGAAAGCCTGTTCTCGATGGATTCGGACACACCCGACCTCGTCGCGCTGCAGGCTCTCTGCCGCGAATACAACGCCACGCTGCTCGTCGACGTCGCTCATGATCTCGGCTGCCTCGGCGAAGACGGCCGCGGTCACATCGGCATGCAGAACATGCTGGGCAAGGTCGATCTCGTGATGGGCAGCTTTTCGAAAACCTTCGGCTCGAATGGCGGCTTCGTCGCCAGCCAATCGCCGGCGGTGCGCGAATACCTCAAATTCTACGGCTGTTCGGCGACATTCTCGAACGCGCTCTCACCGGTACAATGCGCGACCGTCCTCAAAGCCTTCGAGATCATTCAATCGGCCGAAGGCCAGGCCCTCCGGCATGCGCTCATGGAGCGCGTCCTCTATGCGCGGTCTGCGCTCGAGAAGGCGGATTTCCAGGTGCTCGGCGCCCCCTCGGCGATCGTTCCGGTCGTCGTCGGCCCCGAAGCCCTCGCGCGCATGGTCTGCCGGCGGCTGCCGGCCCAGCGTGTGGTCGCCAACCTCGTCGAGTATCCCGCCGTCGCCAAGGGCAATGCCCGACTGCGCCTTCAGGTCATGGCCAGCCACACGAACGAGAATATCGACGAGTTGGTGGTAGCGCTGAAGGTCGCGAGCGACGCGGCGAAAGCCGATTACCGGGTCTATTGCGAGCGCCCTGCGGAAGCGCCGCGTTTGCGCGCGGTCGGAGGGTGAGCGGAAGTCATTGTTTGGTGATTTAGGAGGGTATTATGAGTGGTTCGGGCTCGGCATCGCCGCGCTTGCTTGCGATCGACGACAATATCGATTCCGCCGAACTGATCGTGCGGATCGCGCGGAAATGCGGCTACGAAGCCGAGGCGCTGGCCAAACAGAAAGAATTGCCCGCGCGATTGGGGGCGGCACCCATCGACGTACTGACCCTCGATCTCTGCATGCCGGATGAAGATGGCATCCGCACCATGTCGGTGCTGAAGGAGAACGGCTTCAAGGGCGTCATTATCATCGTCAGTGGCCAGGAAGGCTGGCTGCGCAAAAGCGCCAGCCGCCTTGCCGAGGGGCGCGGCCTCAAGATCGCTGGGGATTTCGCGAAGCCGCTGGACCTCCTGGCCATGACGCAGTTGCTGCAGACGCTGCAGGGCCGCCGCCCGACGGCCGCGGCCTGATGCCCGTCAATAACAGGTTAACCGAAACGGGCTAGGGTGGAACACCCTCACGAAGGCTCGACAGATGTTGCTCCCGTCCTTTGATATGTTGGGCACCAAGCTCTATCCGGTGCTCGACTGGTTCATCCCCCAGTCCATCAAGGCGGAAATGGAATCGCTGCGCCGCGCGCGCATGTTCCTGATCAGCCACCTGTTTGGCCCGTTTCTCGGCCACACGATCTCGCTTTACATCCTATTCATCGATCCGCATCCGGATTGGGCCTGGTATACCTTCTTCGGCATCATCACGCTGTTCTGGGCGTTCCCGCTCGCCCTGAAAGCGACCGGCTGGTACGTGCCGCTGGCGTTGATGTCGGTGCAAAATCTCATCTTCACTATTCTCTGGGGCTGCTACCATTACGGCGGCACGAGCTCGCCGCTCATTCCCTGGGTCATCACCGTCCCGCTGCTTGCGTTCTTCTACCTTGGATCGGGAACGGCAATCCGCGCCTATGTGCTCTCGATCATTGTCGTCAATCTGGCGGCATTCTACGCGATCTATTCGCTTGGCAACGGCTTTCCGCAGCATGTGCCGCTGGATCAGCTCTCGGGCCTCGGTCTGGTGTCAATGGTCTGTGCCGCCGTCTATGTCGCGATGATGGCTCTCTATTACGCGAATATCGTCGATTCCCAATCTGAGCTCGAGCGCGAGGTCAAGAAACGGATGGAGACGGCGCAGCGACTGCGTAGCGCCACCGAGGAAGCGCGCCATGCGAATCAAGCGAAGTCCGAATTCCTCGCCAAGATGAGCCATGAGCTGAGAACACCGCTCAACGCGGTCATCGGCTACAGCGCGATCCTGCTCGACGAGATGAAGAACGATGCGAACGCCGATCGTCGCAAGGACCTCAAGAAGATTCACAACGCGGGCAAGCGCCTGCTGAAGCTCATCACCGATCTGCTCGATCTCTCGAAGCTCGAAGCGGGCAAAATGGATCTTTTCGTCGAGCGGATCGAGGTCCGGCCGCTGGTCGAGGGCGTGATCGACGAGTTCCGCGAGCAACTCGCCGAATCCGGCAATCACCTGATGCTCGAATGCTCGGCGAATCTCACGGTCGAGGCGGACCAGATCAAGCTGCGCAGGGCAATCGCCGATCTCCTCAGCAATGCGATCAAGGCCACGACGGACGGCAAGATCTCCATCCGGGTGACCGCCGATTTGGAATGGCTGTGCGTCACCGTCACCGACAACGGGGACGGTATCGACGCAGAAACCCTGCCTTTGCTTTTCGAAGCCTTCAAGGGGTCGGATGAGGAGACCAGCAGCAAATATGCCGATATCGGCTTGGGACTGCCGGTCAGCCAGCTTCTGTGCCGGTTGATGGGCGGTGCGATCACCGCGGTCAGCAAGCGCAACCAGGGCTCCTCGTTCACGATCCGGGTGCCGGTGAAGGTCAACGCCGCCGGGAGGACTTTCGGCGTCATGCCGGGCGCGATCCCGTCGGCCGCCGATGCGAAGCCGACCATCCTGATCGTCGATGATGATCGCTGTGTGCTCGAGGTGACGCAGCAGTTCGTTGCCGCTGAAGGTTTTGTGCCCTTGGTCGCCGCAAGCGTGGCCGAAGCGCTGGCGATCCTCGCAACGCATCGACCGAACCTCATCCTGCTTGACGTGCTTATGCCGGAGCGGGACGGATGGGAAATGCTGCAGTCGCTCAAGCACGATCCGCGAACCGCCGATTGCCCTGTCGTGATGTTGACAGTCAACGAGGATCGCGAGCGCAGCCTCGCGCTCGGCGCGGCCGGCCATATCGTCAAGCCACTGACACAGCGCGCTCTGAGCCAGGCCATGGCCGCGGCCGGGATTCAATCTTTAGACGGCCCAGGCGGTGCGTCGCGGCGCGAAGCCGCCTGACGCCCGCGATCGGATGAGGAGATCAATCATGGCAAAAATCCTGCTGGTCGAGGACAACGAAGAAAACCGCGATATGCTGGGCCGGCGGCTGTCGCGCGCGGGGTTCTTTGTCTGTTACGCCTGTGAAGGCGCGACCGGCATTCGAATCGCGCTGAGCGAAACGCCGGACGTGATCCTGATGGATATCGCGCTCGGCGAGAATGCAATGGATGGCTGGGAGGCGACCAAGCAACTCAAGGCCAATCCGAAGACCGCCGATATTCCAATCATCGCGCTCACCGCACATGCGTTGTCGACCGACCGGCAGAAGAGCATCGAGGTCGGTTGCGCCGAATTCGATACCAAGCCCGTCGACCTGGATAGGCTTCTTCGCAAAATCAACGCCTGCCTTGCTGCTCGTTCCGCAGCCTGATCGCCGCAGGTCGATTGCGATGTGGATCGGACTGTTCTCGAGCAACCTGACGAGGGTCTATACCGGTCGCAGCGCGGCCATTCCGAAAAATATAAGCTTGCGCCTCCCATTACGGGACGCGGAAGAAAGCGAGGGTCCCGACCAATCCTTTCCCGTGCCCTGGGAGTGGCCGGAATTGCCTCGTTAGACGCGATATCGGTTGCGGCACGTACGACAAGGACGCCAAAGGCGAGTTGAACGGCCGCGTCACCGATACGGCGCGCAAGATCGAGCAGACTCACACCGGCGGCAAAGCGGTCTATCAAGCCTGAGCCCGTGAAGACCGCGGCGCCGTTAGGCCCGGTCGCGGGTCACGGATTAGACCGATGATCCGAGGCTTTCGAAGTCGGCGTCTTTGACGTCGAGTGCGGCATAGGCGTCCTCGACCCGCTGGACGACCTTGATCGGCGCCAGCGTCGTCGAGCGCAGCGTTTGCACCATGCGGCAAACCCCATAGATGACGGGTTGCGGCGCCGTAACCACGCGTGACATCCCGGACGGAATGGCGGGCGTCATCGCCGCGATCGCGCGCGCGAATTCGGCTGGGATATCGAAATTCTCGACTGCGGTAAGATCGAGGATCAGTGAAACCGCACCATGCGTCTCGACGAACCGCTCGACCTGGTCATAGCCGCTCATATAGACGGCGCGGTCGAGCGTCGCTCCCATGACCAACTTCAGGATCCGCTTGGCAGGCGCATAGAGAAGCTCATAATCCATATCGCGAATTGAACAGTTTTTGGTCCAAAAGTAAAATCCCCGCCTATCCCCAGCGCCGCAGCGGCAAGAGAACAAGCGCGCGCCGTCCGGCCGCGGCGCGGCGCGCCCCCACACGGACTCTCCGCGGTCGGGTGTTTTCCCCGGTGGGATCGGTAACGCGCCCGATATCCGAAAGCGGCGGGATTAACGATCCTCAGCTCATTGCGAATTTTGTGAGGGGCCTCGGGCGGACGGTGGAACTTTCACCGTCCGCTTTTTTTGTCGCGATGCCTCCGGCTGATGCTCCGGGAATGCCGTTCGCGGGACTTCGTTCGACAAAAAAAGCGTCCCGATACGCTCAGGGTGCGTCTCGGGACGTAAGGGGGAACGAATACGGGTAAGTCGTCACTCATCGCTTAGCGGGGGCGACGAGCTAGGCCGCACGATGCGCCATGGCGGCCTTTCGCAACATCGGGACACTGCCGGATTTCGCGCAGGAAAATTCCTGACCGACCCGTGGTGATGGTTCGGCAGGCACGGATTTGAGCCTTTGCACGGCGCTCTCCTGTGGTTCGGCCGGCGATACCCCGTCGTCCTGGTCGAGGGTTTCGAGCGCCTGACGAAGCCTTGCCCGGCCGCGCGAAACGCGGCTTTTCATCGTGCCGGCAGCGCAGCCCGCGAGCAGCGCAGCATCCTCATAGCGGAACCCGTTCGCGCCGACGAGCAGCAACGCCTCGCGTTGCTCGGCCGGCAACATCGTGCAGAGCCATTTCACCTCGGCGGTGCGCAGATGCCACTCCTGTCCGCCGTCAAGGCCCTCTTCGGTCTGCTCTTCGAAGATGAGCCAGTCGATCAGGTGCTGACGGCGATAATCCTTGCGATAGGCGTTGCGCAGAATGGCATTCAGCCAGGCGATCAGATTCGTCCCGGGACGGAACTGATCGGCATGCAGCAACGCGCGCAGGACCGTATCTTGCACGAGATCATCCGCGAGGCTCTTGTTTCCCGCCAGCCGGCGAGCGAAGCGCTCGAGGCGAGGCAAATTCCGTACGATGTCGTCCGCGAAAGCGTAGACCCGTATCGGCGATACCTGGTCGTCCAAAGCCACGCTACCCTCCTCTTCCCATCTGTTGCAGGTCCCCGCCCCGCGTGACGCCGGCTGCGCGAGAAGCCGGCCGCTCGCCGCGGGAGAGCGGCCTATTTCTGCAAGCTCGGCTGGAATTGCTGATCGGCGCGCGCCTTCGCGTCCTGCGCCGGCTGCGCCTGTCTTTCCGAATCACTCGAGCAGGCCATCAGCGCGAGAGGCAGACAAACCGGCAAATACCTTCTCCAGCTCAGATACGTCATGACCTCGACTCCCTCTCCTCATTAAGACGACCACCAATCGACCTTTCGCGCCGGCAAGCTCACCAATCGGGCGACGGCACATAGAGACCATTCTTCGGCGGCGGCGACGGCTGCGGCGCGCCCTCGGGCGCTTTCGCCGCTACCGGCAACAGATCGCCCCAATTCGTGCGCTGGCGCATCTGATCGGTGACGTCCGGCGGCACGAATTCCTTGCCCGAGCGTATCTCCCAGCCGCCGCCGAGCGCCCGATAGACATGGACCAACCCGTTCGAGGTCGCGCCCGTCGCGACGGCGAGGCCGTTCTCGGCCTGGAGCACGGCTTGCTCCGCCGTCAGCACCGTCGTGAAGTCGCTCAGCCCTTCCTGGTACTGCGTGAAAGCGAGATCGAGCGCGCCGGTCGCCGCCGTGACGCTGTCGCGCAGATAAGTCGTCTGCTCGCGCGACAGCACGTAAGAGGCCAGACCGTCCTGAACCTCCTGCTGCGCCTTCAGCACGGTGTTCTGGTAATCGGCCATGAGCGATTGCAGCTTCGCGTCCTGCGAGCGCACATTGTTCGTGATCTGCCCGTAATTCAGGATGTTCCACTGGAATGTTGGACCGAACGAGAAGGTCACGGCCTTGTGCGTGAAGAGATCGGAAAGATTGGCCGAGCCGGTATTGGTCGAAACGAGCCCGATGTTCCCGACGAGGCTGAAAGCGGGATAGAGATCGGCCTTGGCGACGCCGATCTGCGCGCTCTGTGCCGCGGCGAGCAGCTCCGCGTTGCGAATATCGGGGCGCCGGCGCAGAAGATCCGCCGGCATGCCGACATTAACGCTGCCCGGCGCCAGCGGAATTCCCGCCGTCTTCGACAGGATGCCGTCGAGCGATTGCGGCGCCATCCCGAGCAGCACGCGCAAGACATCGATGCCTTCCTCGCGTTGAATACGGAGCTGCGGCACGGTCGCGAGCGTCGAGCCCAACACGTTCTGCGCCTGATAGACGTCGAGCCGCGTCGTTGCGCCGTCCTTGAAGCGGGCTTGTGCGATGCTGAGCGCTTTTCTCTGGCGAACGATATTGGCATTCGCGAGCTCGAGCTGCTTCTCGACCGTACGAATGCCGATATAGGTGCTCGCCACGTCGGAGAGCAGCGTCACCAGCACGGTGTCGTAGTTGGCGATCGAGGCCAGGTAGGCCGCGTCGGCCGATTCGATGCCCCGCCGGAACTTGCCCCAGAAATCGAGCTCCCAGGCGAGTCCGCCGCCGAGCGAGGCACGCCAGAAATTGCCGGTCGGCAGCGGCGTGGTCACGACATCGGCCCGGCTGAGCCGGTTGACCGCGATTCCGCCGCCAAGCGCCTGTTGCTGCGGGAAGAGATCGCCGGTCGCGATACCGAGCTCCGCGCGGGCCGCGAGCACACGCGACCCGGCGCTGACGAGAGACAGATTCTGCTTGTAAGCGACGTCCACCAGCTGATTGAGAACGGGGTCGTTGAAGACCGTCCACCAATCGGTGAGGTCTTCCTTCACCTGCGGCGCCGGCTCGTTCTTCACAGCCTGATCGCTGCCATCGACGGCAACGAATTTGTCGGCGACCGGGGCCTTGGGCTCGACGAAATCGGGACCGACCATCGTGCAACCGGCGAAAGGCAGCGCAACCGACAGGGCGATGACGGCCGATCCGGTTCGGCGATAGCGCGCGAGTGCCGTCGTTACTCGCTTGAGCCGCGAGAGATCCGCTGCTGAAAGCCCCTCTGACTGCGCCAATCTCTGCATCGATCGTCTCCCGTTTGGCGCGTCAAACTCGCCGCGCCGCAAAAGCCCGCCGCTACTGCGCCGCCAAAAAACTTCTGAAGCGAAAGAAGCTAATGGTCAGAAAGACCAAACCCGCCATGAAGATGAACAGGAAATCGGGCCACACGACGTTAAGCCCGGCACCCCGGAACAGGATGGCCTGTGCAAACGCGACGAAATGCGTCGACGGCGACACCTGCACCGCGTTCTGCATCCAAAGCGGCATGCTTTCGACGGGCGTGTTGCTGCCGGAAAGCAGATTCATCGGCAGCACGATCAGGATGAACATCAAGCCGAGCTGGGGCATGCTGCGCGCGACCGTGCCGAGAAAAATGCCGAGCGATGCGGCGAAGAAGAGATAGACCGCCGTGCCCACAAGGAAGAGGCCGACCGATCCCGCCACCTCCAAGCCGATGACGATGCCCAGCATGAGGTAGACGCAAAGCCCGGTCATCGCGACAACGACAATGACGTTGGACAGGATCTTCGATGCCATGATCTGAAGCGGCTTCACCGGCATAACCAGGATGTGCTCGAGCGTTCCATGTTCGCGTTCGCGCAAAATCGCGGCGCCGGCGAGCAGCACCGCCAGCATGGTGATGTTGTTGATCATGCTCATCGAGCCGGTGAACCAGGTGCCGGTCAGGCTTTGATTGAAGGCGGGACGCACCTGCGCCGTGACCCGCGGCGTCGATTCCGACGTTCGGCTCGCCATGAACCGGGCGATCTCGTCGTTGATTATTTTCGTGATATAGCTCGTGCCCAGGCCGGCTTGCTTCAATGCCGTCGCATCGACCAGCACCTGCATGTCGGGAGCACGGCCGGCGACGACATCGCCTTCGAAATTGGGCGGAATGGCGACGACGAAGGTGAATCGCGCGCTGTCCATCGCCCGATCGATTTCATCGCGGCGCAGCAGCACCGGCTTCTGGAACAGGGGCGGCAGCAGCGCGTCGATGATGCGCCGCGACAGTTGCGACCGGTCTTCGTCATCATAGGCAACGGACGCGTCCTTCAGCTCCTGGGGGACGCCCGTCGCCTGGCTGTAAATGGCGAAGCTGAAGGAATAGACGATGAAGATGACCATGAAAGTGTCACTGGCGAGGCCGATGAACTCTTTCAGGGTTAGCTGCCAGATATTGCGCAGCGCCTGCATGATCTACGTCTCCTGTTTCGGCAGCAGAAAGGCGGAGATCGCGAGCAGGACGGGCCAGAAAATGAAGGTCGCACCGATAAACGGCACGAGTTCGGAGAACGTCAAAGCCTTGGTGAAGGCGCCGACGGCGATGTTGAGGAAATAGGTCGTCGGGAATATCGTGCCGATGAAATAGCCCGAGCCGCTGAGCGCGGCGACCGGCTGGAGCATGCCCGAGAACTGCGTCGCCGGGATCATGGTCGCAACAGCGGTGCCGAAGACAGCCGCGGTTTGTGAGCTCGTGACGCAGGATGCCAAGAGACCGATCGCTGTCGTCGCGAAAACGTAGATAACGGCCCCGATCACCAATCCGAGAAAGCTGCCTTTGAGCGGCACGTCGAAGATCGTGATCGCCATGATCACCATGACGACGAAGTTCACGAGGGCGAGGACAACATAGGGAAGCTGCTTGCCCAGCAGGAACTCGACCTTTTTCACCGGCGTGACATAGAGATTCGTGATGGTGCCGAGCTCTTTCTCGCGCACCACCGCCAGCGCGGTGAGAATCGCCGGAATGAAAATCAGCATGAGGCCGATCGTCGAAGGAACCAATGCATCGACGCTGCGAAACGCCTGGTTGTACCGGAAGCGCGTCCGGATCTGTGCCAGCGGCCGCTCCTGCGATTGCGAGGCGTTGGAAAGATTGGCGACGAACTTGTCATGAACGCTCTCGGCATAGTTCATGATCGTTTCGGCGCGGAACACATTGGCCGCATCCACCGTGATGGCGACATCGACCGGCTGCTTGCGGTTGATCTTCACCCCGAAATCGGGCGGTATCTCGACGGCGAAGGCAAGCTCGGCCGATTTCAAGCGGCCGATAAGCTCATCCTGGTTGTTCAACGGCGGCCGTTGGACGAAATAACTGGAGCCGGCGAAGCCATCGACATAGGCGCGGCTCTCCGTCGTATGGTCGCGATCCAGCACGGCGAATTTGATGTTGTCGATATCGACCGTGATACCGAAGCCCAGGACCAGCATCAGAACGAGGGTCCCGGCCAGCGCGATGGTGAGGCGGATCGGATCGCGCGCCAGCTCGATCGCCTCGCGCCAACCGTAGGCGAAAGTACGCCGGGCCGAGAGCGCGAGACCCGTCAGCGCCGCTTCGCCGCCCACGCCGCCGGCGAAGGCGGATTCGGCGGAGGGCAGGCTCTCCGAGCCGCCGCCGATCTGCATGTACGAAATAAAGGCTTCCTCGAGCGAGCTCGCGTTCTGCTCTTTTTGCAACTCCTCGGGCGTGCCGCAGGCGATCACGCGACCGGCATGCATGAAGGAGATGCGGTCGCAGCGCAGCGCCTCGGACATGAAATGGGTGGTGACGAAGATCGTCACCTGCTGCTCGCGAGACAAGGTGATGAGCTGGGCCCAGAACATGTCGCGCGCTACCGGATCGACACCCGAAGTCGGCTCGTCGAGAATCAGCAGCGGCGGCTCGTGAATAACGGCGACGGCGAGCGACAGCCGCTGGCGCACGCCAAGCGGCAGGGCTTCCGGCAGCTCGCCGAGATAAGGCTCGAGTCCGAACTGCTCCGCCACGACGGCGATGCGTTTGGCGCCCTTCTCGCCCAGGAGACCGAAAATCTCCGCGTGCAAATGAAGGTTCTGTGCCACCGTGAGCTCGCCATAGAGCGAGAAGGCCTGCGACATGTAACCGAGATTGCGGCGGGTTTCGATATCGTCGGGATCGACCGCATGTCCGAAGAGGCGTGCGTCGCCCGAGCTCGCCGGCAACAGGCCCGTCAGCATCTTCATCGTCGTCGACTTGCCGCAGCCATTGGAGCCAAGGAAGCCGAAGATCTCGCCGCGGCGGATGGTGAAGCTGACATCGCTGACGGCGACGAAATTGCCGAAACGCCGCGTCAGATGCTCGGCCTCGATCGCGATCGGCGCATCGGCCGGGATCGCTCGTGGTGCCGTCGGCTCGAGAGCGTCGGCGCGTCGCTCCGGCGGCAGGAGGGCGATGAAAGTGCGCTCCAGCGTGTCGGTATTGGTCTTGGCCTTGAGATCGGCCGGCGCGCCGTCGGCAAGAATACGGCCGCCATCCATCATCACGACCCGGCCGAAGCGCTCGGCCTCGTCCATATCGGACGTCGCCACCATGACCGTGAGTCGGGGGCGCGCCCGCTTGATACCGTCGACCAACTCCCAGAACTGGCGCCGCGACAGCGGATCGACGCCGGTGGTCGGCTCGTCGAGAATAAGCAGGTCCGGATCGTGAATGAGCGCGCAGCACAAGCCGAGTTTTTGCTTCATTCCGCCCGACAAGCGGCCCATATACCGTTCCGCGAACTGCGCCAAGCCGATCGCCTCGAGCAATCGACCGATCCGCAACTCACGCTCGGCGTGACCCTGTCCGAAAAGTCGACCGAAGAAGTCGACGTTCTCGTGGACGGTCATCGAGGTATAGAGATTCTTCCCGAGGCCTTGCGGCATGTAGGCGATGCGCGGCTGGACATGCTCGCGCTCGGCGCGATCGCCAAGATTGGCACCGAGCGCCGAGATCCTTCCGTGTTGGATACGCTTCACCCCGGCGAGCAGCGCGAGCAGCGTCGATTTTCCGACGCCGTCGGGACCAATGAGCGCCATTGTGCTGCTTTCGGGAACGCTGAGACTGACATCGTCGAGCGCGACCGTGCTGCCGTAGCAGTGCCGCACCGCGGTAACCTCGACAGCCCCGGCGACCGAGCCTTCACTCATGATCAATTCGCGCCGGCCGTGAGATCGGATTGCAGCCAGGAAGGCCATTCTGCCTTTGGATCGGTCTTGACGTAGGCAACGCCCGTAACGCCGGTCTTCACGACGTCGATGAATTTCTGGATGAGATCATCCGGTATCCGCACTTTGACCCGGAACATCATCCGCTCGCGTTCGCTCTGCACTTCGACCTGCTTCGGCGTGAACTGAGCCTGCGGCGATATATAAGAGACGCTCCCCGGCACGGCGCGGTTCGGCGCCGCGTCGAGAAGGATCCGGCCGGATGCCTGGAGCGGAATCTTTGCGGCGCTATCGCTCGGCAGGAAGGTCGTCATATAGACATTCGACAGGTCGAGAAGCGTCGCGACCGACCCGCCGGCGGGCAGCGTCTCGCCTCCGTCAGCGAGCTTGTAGAGAATGCGGCCGGCTTTCGGCGCGACCAACGTGCCGTCGGCGATGATCTGGAGCAGCCGCTCATCCTCGGATTTCGCGGTGGTAATAGCCGCATCGGCCGAAGCTGCCTGCGCCTTCGACGCATCGAGCGCATCTTCGGACGATTTACGCGCAGCGGTGAGTTGCTCGACGCGCTGCTGGCTGACGGCGTCTTTGGCGGCGAGCGTCACGGCACGATTGAGCTCGCTGATCGCGAGTTCGAGGGCGGCTTGGCGCTGACCGATGGCCGAATGGGCGGCGTCGCTGTCTTTGAGACGCGCCGCTATTTGCGCCGCTGCCGCACGCTCGGCCGCTTCGGTCTCGCGCGTGTCCATCTTGGCCAGGACCTGCCCGGCCTTGACCAGATCGCCTTCCTGGAAAGTGATTTCGGCGATGCGTCCGGCATATTTCGCGGCTATCTGAATTTCGTCCGCTTCGAGCCGGCCATTGCCCTGAACGATGCCAGCCGGTAGCGCGCGCTGCATCGAAAGGTAATAGCGATAGCCCAGACCGCCACCAACGACGACGACCGCGGCCGCCACGACTAACATTGTGATCTGCCGTTTTGTCACGAACGTTCCTTTCGGGCTGAAGCGCAGCTCGTTATCGGCATGGAAAGACGCGATCACACTGGGCCTGACGGCCGTGACACAACATCAGGAGAAACCCGGATTGGTCCCGCGGAGAATCTGTAAATGCCGTCGCGAACGGGGCGGATGAACTCGGGTCCGCCGGGTAGGCGCGTGCGCGGTTCGCGATCTGCGATGCCGCGCGACTTGCAACCCGCTCGCGGGTCTAGGGTCGATTTTCAAAACTGTTCGGGAATGGCCCTTATTTCTTCCCCTACAGCTTCATGCGCGAATATCCGCATCTCGCGGTTCCCGCGCCTAAGGCAGCGCACCGCCAAGACGGAAGAGGCCATGGGCAAGCTCTCAGACAAGACGCCGGCGGCTTTGGAATCGGTAGCGCCCGGGTCGCTTGATCATTGGTCTCTTCCGGGCGCCGGGATCGATGCCGCTTTCTCGGCCCTGCAACAATGCATCGACTACACCGAAGATTTCTGGCAACGCTCGATCCTTTTTCTCGACATTCTCAGGCAACGCGGCAATCAGCATTACGAGCATGTGGCGCAACAGGCGCCGAACGTCCTGAGCTTTCGCTTTCGCGTTCTGGTGAAAGGCTGGGAGCTCGAGCGGCCGGTCAACTATGCGCTGGTCGAGATCATTCCCGAATCAGGCGTCAAGACGGATCCGAAGAAACGCCCCTTCATCGTCTTCGATCCGCGCGCTGGGCATGGACCGGGAATCGGCGGAATGAAGCACGACAGCGAGATCGGCGTCGCGCTCGAGGCGGGGCATCCCTGCTATTTCGTCGGGTTTCTGCCGGAGCCGATCGTCGGGCAGACCATTGAAGATGTCTGCCGCGCCGAAGCATATTTCGTGCGCGAGGTGATTCGCCGCCATCCCGAAGCCGACAGCAAGCCCTGCCTCATCGGCAATTGTCAGGCCGGGTGGCAGATCATGATGATGAGCGCGATCGCGCCGGACCTGGTCGGCCCGCTCATGCTCGCAGGCTCGCCGTTGAGCTATTGGAACGGTGTGCACGGCAAGAACCCGCTGCGCTATCTCGGCGGGCTGCTCGGCGGGACCTGGCTGACTTCCCTGGCCGGGGATCTGGGCAACGGATTGTTCGACGGCGCCTACCTCGTCAGCAATTTCGAGGCGCTCGATCCCGCGAACACGTACTGGGAAAAGCCCTACAACGTCTTCGCGAAGGCCGACACGGAAGGGCCCCGTTTCCTCGAATTCGAGACGTGGTGGGGAAGCCCGGTACGGCTCAACGCGGTCGAGATGCAGGCGATCGCCGACGATCTGTTCGTCGGCAACAAACTGTCCGCGGGAGAGATCTATACCTCCGATGGGATGCGCGTCGATCTGCGCAATATCAAGTCGCCGATCATCGTCTTCTGCTCCTTTGGCGACAACATCACCCCCCCGCAACAGGCGTTGGGCTGGGTCCTCGACCTCTACGACAGCGACGACGAGTTGCGCACCTATGGTCAGACGATTATCTACTCGCTCCATCAGAGCATCGGTCATCTGGGTATCTTCGTCTCGGCCAAGGTCGCGACCAAAGAGCACCAGGAACTGACGCAGGCGATGGACCTGATCGATGCGCTTCCGCCGGGCCTCTACGAGGCCGTCATAACCGAAAAAGACGCCGCGACCGCGGGAGCGAATCTCGTCGCCGGCCCTTATGTCATTCGCTTCGCTCCCCGCACGCTCAACGATCTACGCGCGCTCGGCGGCAATGACGAGCAAGACGATCTGCGTTTCGCGACGGTCGCGCGGCTCTCGGCGATCAACCAGGGGCTTTATCGAAATTATGTCAGCCCGATCGTCAAAGCATTCAGTTCCGATGCCGGCGCCGAATGGCTGCAGAGCCTCCACCCTTACCGATTGCGCTATCAGCTTTTCTCCGACAAGAACCCTTTCATGCAGCCCATCGCCGCTTTGGCCGATGGTGTCCGCCGGCAGCGCCACGTCGTCAGTGACGACAATCCGCTGCTGTCGCTGCAACACGAGGTATCGCGCTGGCACGTCGCCGCTCTCGATCAATATCAGCGCATGCGCGATCAGTGGATCGAGGACTGGTTCATGGCGATCTACGGATCACCCTTGCTGCAATCGCTGGTGGGACTCCGCGCCGACGATGCGACGGCGCGGCAGAAAATCGGGCGCGATGTCAAACACCGGACCGCAACGGCGGAAGCGAGCGCCGAATTCGAACACGGCGTCGAGCGCGGCGGATTGCGCGAAGCGGCGATCCGCGCGTTGCTCTATATCGGTCTCGGCCGCGCCGAGAGCGGAGCGGATGCGCGCAGCTTTTCGATGCTGCGCCAGATTCGCGCCAAAAGCCCGGAATCGCAGCAGATCAGCCTTTCGCGTTTCAAGGCGATCGTCCACGAACAGTCCTTCCTGTTGCGCCTGAACGAAGAGCGCGCCGTCGCGGCAATTCCCAAGCTGTTGCCGGACGACCCGAAGGCGTGCGCCGACGCGCTCGACAATATTCGGGAGGTCATCAGCGCAACCGGCGAGCCGAGCTATGAGGTCAAAGAACGGCTGCGCCGGATCGAAAGCCTGTTCAAAATCCGTTTATCGTCCGAGCGCCCGAGCGCTGCGCGTGCACTCGCCGCGACGAATTAAAGCGTGGTCGAAGGACGGCCGGCAACGGACAGCGCTGTCCCAGCCGGGGAATTATTGCCGCCGATACGGAAGGGACAATCAATGAAAACCGGCGAGATGATCGCGAATTACCCTTTCGACGAAATCAAGATCGGCGATCAGACCACGTGGTCGAAAACGATCACCCGCGACGATATTGCGATGTTCGCGCTGCTTGCCGAGGACGCGACCCGCGCGCCCATCCTTTCGCCGAGTGACGGGAAAGCAGGCAGCAGCTGGGTGGCGGCCCTCGCCTCAGCGCTTCTGACGAGCCGGTTTCCGGGGCCCGGTTCG
>Ga0335085_10007292_pt1 | contig 17226 bp, 16 predicted proteins | sample Lox_Sample_45_FD_206712 | JGI IMG/M metagenome (GOLD analysis project Ga0335085, IMG submission 206712) | Soil microbial communities from Loxahatchee National Wildlife Refuge, Florida, United States - Lox_Sample_4.5 | ecosystem: Environmental > Terrestrial > Soil > Wetlands | place: USA...
AGCGGTGCTGGCGGGCCCAGCGGGGGTGCGGCGGCCCGCCCTCCAGGCGCCGCCGCAGCGGCCGCACATAGGCAAGGTCGTAGATCCAGGCGGCGAGCGGGGTGACGCCGGGCACGGTCATCAGCAGGCCGGCCCAGCGATAGCCGGGCAGCTCGCGCCAGAGGCGGGCGAAGGCGGCGGCGCCGACCAGCAGGCGGCCGTCGGCGTCGACGACATGCAGGCGCAGCACGGCCGCGTCGGCTTCCACATGCCAGCGGTTGAGCGCCCAGGGCGCGGCGGCGGCGTCGCACCAGGCGATCAGGCGCGAGCGGCCGGCGCTCGCCGCCTGGTAGTGCCGGATGTGGCCGCGGCAGATCGGGCAGGCGCCGTTGTAGAACACCGTGAGCGCGACGTGGCGCGAGCGGCGGGGATCGCCGGAGATCGGCGCCAGCGGCGCGATCTGGCCGGGCAGCGGCGCGCGCCGGCGGCGTTCGCCCCAGATCATGTGTCTCGGCATGTCAACGGCTCCTTTACTATCTGTTATTTCTGTATTAACAGAAATAAATGGTAAAAAAATTTTGCCCCGGTGTCGAGTCTGCGCTGCGCACCCTCACCCCACCCTCTCCCGCTTCGCGGTAGAGGGGGGCCAGCGAGGGAACGCTCTGCCGGCGCCCCCCTCCCGCGAAGCGGCAGAGCGTCAGGGTGAGGGCCTGCGGCTCGGTGTTCGGCATAGCGCTACGCCACCTTGGCGACGAACCGGGCGACCTTGCCGCCCATCTTCATGAGGGCGACGAGGGTCGGCTTGGGGAGGCCCTTCACCTGCTCGTACCAGCCGGTGAGGGTGTCGAGGAAGGTCAGCATGCGCTCGATGCGGGCCTTGACCTCGGGATCGGTGGCCTTGTCGGCCTCGGCCTCGGCCATGCATTCGCGCAGCAGGGCGAGGGTGGGATCGATCTCGCGGCGCTTGCGCTCCTCGACGATCAGCATGAGCATTTCCCAGTTGTCCTTGGTCGATTCGAAATGGTCGCGGCGGTCGCCGAGGACGTGGGTGAGGCGGATCAGCCCGAAGCTCTGCAGCTCCTTGAGGCTGGTGCTGACGTTGGAGCGGGCGATCGACAGCGTGTCCGCGATCTCCTCGGCCGTCAGGGGCTGGGGCGACAGGTAGAGCAGCGCGTGGATCTGCGCGATCGAGCGGTTGACGCCCCAGCGCGTGCCCATCTCGCCCCAGTGCAGCACGTACTTCTCCATGACCGGCGTCAGCTTCATCGGCTCATTCCGTTATTTCTGTCCAGACAGAAATATACGACAGAACCGGGAGATTGTCAAATTTCGGCGGGCGGCTTGGGTTAACCAGGAGGTCGGCGAGGCGGCAACGGCCAGGCCCGGACACCCTATTGACGCGCCGCTCGCGCGAATGTGTGCTGGCGGGCCGCGCGCGCTCCCCATATTGGCGGGCGTGACAGAGGGATGACTGAGATGGACGCAAAGACCAAGGACAAGATCGCCAAGACCGACGCCGAGTGGCGCCAGCAGCTGACGCCCGAGCAGTACAAGGTGGCGCGTCAGCACGGCACCGAGCGCGCCTTCACCGGGAAGTACTGGGACCACCACGAGCCGGGGACGTACAGCTGCGTGTGCTGCGGCGAGCCGGTGTTCGACGCGGCGACCAAGTTCGACTCCGGGACGGGCTGGCCGAGCTTCTATCAGCCGGCGAGCAAGGAGGCCGTGGAGACCCAGACCGACCGCAGCTTCTTCATGACCCGGACGGAGGTGCATTGCGCCCGCTGCGCGGCCCACCTCGGCCATGTGTTCCCGGACGGTCCGCAGCCGACGGGCCTGCGCTACTGCATCAACTCCGCAGCGCTGGATTTCAAGCCGAAGAGATCGTGACGGCCGATTGCTGCGGCTTGGCCCGGAAGGCGCCGCCCGTCTCCGTCGCTCAAGCCTCGGCCGCGGCTCGCAGGCCGACCTCCGGGAGGTGCGAGAGCGCATCCGCCGCCTGCGACAGCGGCCCGGGCTTGCGCGGCCGGCCGCGCGGCAGCGGCGCCGTCCGCCGGCCCTGGGCTTCGGCGACCGCCTGCCTGTAGCGATCGCTGCCGAGAACCCAGCCGCCGTCGACGGCGCCCCTCAGTTCGCGAGCGAAATCGGGATCGACGCCCTTGCGGAACTGCGCCCGGTAGCTTTGCTGGCGCTCGCTCGGCGTATGAGCCAAGGCGCGATAGACGGCATGCATGGTGACGAGCCAGGTGGGCGCCCCCTGGGCGTGGAAGAGATGGCTCGACCACGGGTGGTCGCGCGCATGCTGCGCCAGACCGGCGCGTACGGGGATCGTCTCAATGTATCGGCAGCAGGCCAGGAAATGCTCGTCGGGGTCGAGCGGGGCGGCCCGGTAGCGTCCGTCCCAGAGCGTGCCGCGGCGCCCGTGCACCGTATTGAAGTACCGCACGTAGCGACGCCCCAGCGATTGCATCATGCGCGGCAGGCTGCTCATGCCCTTCGGCGTGACCAGGAGATGCACGTCGCTGGGCATCAGCACGAAGGCATTGATCGCGCAGCCGTGCGTTCCCGCGGCGGCCATCAGATACTCGCTGTAGCGGACGTAATCTTCCGGTCGTAGGAAAATCTTCTGAAGGTTGTGGCCGCGCTGGACCACGTACTGCGTCTGCTCGACGGCGAAATATCGTCCCAATCGCGGCATGCGCCCCCCTGCCCGCTCGCTCCCCCACTCGGCACCCCCGCGCCGGGAGGGAAATTCGACTCTGACCCAATTAACTCATCGAAGGCCGCCCGGCAGGCCAAAAAACCAGCGTTTTCCGCGCCGCAGCCGACCAGCGAAAACCCAACCTGACCCAATTTAGCCGGCATTTTCTAAGCATAAATGAATGGCTGCTTGAATCGCCCCGCGCCGCCGTTGTGGCGGGCGCTGAAATTGAAAATATACACGATATCAACATCTTACAATCGAGGAAACAGCGCAAATGGCTAACATCGCTGGCAGTCTTAATGAACTCCTGGCGGCCGACGGCGCCATGGCCGCGGCCGTGGTCGACAGCAACAGCGGCATGGTGCTTGGCAAGGCCGGTAGCGGCATCGATCTCGACACTGCCGGCGCCGGCAACACCGAGGTCGTGCGCTCGAAGCTGAAGACCATGAAGGCGCTGAAGCTCAACGACACGATCGAGGATATCCTCATCAGCCTCGGCCGGCAGTACCACATCATCCGCCCGCTGGCGAAGAAGCCCGGCATCTTCATTTACATGGTGCTGGACAAGGCCAAGGCGAACCTGGCCATGGCCCGCCTGAAGGTTCAGGAAGTCGAAAGCGAAATAGCTCTCTAGCCCAGCGTCGATACCCCACTGCGGCAAATCGCCCTAGCCATCGACGACAGCCGCAGCTATCAAGGGGCGTGCCCTGCCGGGCACGCCCCTTGCTCGTTCCACCAATCGATGGCCGCTCCGCAGACCGCCGCCCCATCGCAAGCCTGCCGCGCGGAAAACGCAGTTACGTTTCCGCGAATCTTCGGTTAACGTTCCGACATTCAGGATCGGGGAGCGAAATCCGTCGCAGCCGCGCTGCGGCGACGTTGCGCGTCCGCCCGGCGCGGGAACGACATGACGGCGACGTCGGAACATCTGGACGAGACGGCGGACGAGCCTACGGACGAGCAGGACCTCGCGCCGGTCTACAGCCTGCCGACACGCGCCTGGCCGTTCCTCTGGCATTTCGTGCGCCGCTACTACCTGCACCGCTACGTCGTGATGGTGCTGGCGGTGCTGGTGGGCCAGGGCCTGGAGACCCTCGAGCCCTACGTCCTGAAGCGCATGATCAACGCCCTGTCGGACACCGTGAGGACGGGCGCCTCGGCGGCGCCGGTGACGACCTGGTTCATCGTCGGCTTCGGGCTGTGGGCCGTGTCCATGCTGCTGATGCGCGTCTACCAGATCGTCGACATCCACACCGGACCGCCGCTGCGGGCCAAGGTGCAGAAGCAGATGTTCTCCTACTTGATCGGCCATTCGCCGCGCTATTTCCAGGAGAACTTCGCCGGCAAGCTCGGGCAGAAGATCAAGGAGGCCGGGCGCGCGATCCTCGGCATCCTCGACATCCTCTGCTTCGACGCCAGCAAGATCACGGTCATCCTGCTGGTGGCGACGACGCTGATGGCGGTGCAGGCGCCGTTGTTCGCCGTACTGCTGCTGGGCTGGATGGCGATCTATCTGGCGGTCACGACGACGCTCGCCCGCCGCTGCGTGCTGCTCTCGAAGGCGTTCTCGGCGGCGGTCAGCACCTCGACCGGCCGTCTCATCGATTCCATCGCCAACGCCGACACCGTGCGCAGCTTCGCCAAGGCGGCGTTCGAGCGCCGGCTGCTCGCCCGCTATCTCGACGAGGAGGCGCGCCGCTCCATCCGCCTGCGCTGGTTCCTGACGATGATGCGGCTGTTCCAGGTGGTGGCCGTGATCTGCCTGCTCGGCGTCATGGTCTGGCTGGCGCTGCGTGCGACGCTCGCCGGCCGGCTCGACCTCGGCTCCTTCACGCTCGTCTTCACGCTCTCGAACTTCATCGCCATCAATGTCTGGAACCTGTCGAACCGGATGCTCGACTTCTTCGAGCAGATCGGCACCCTGACCGAGGCAATCGAGCTGGTGACCCAGCCGCACGAGATCGTCGACCGGTCGGACGCCAAGCCGCTCGTGGTCGGCCCCGGCGCCATCGCCTTCCGCGAGGTCAGCTACGCCCACCCCGACGGCTCCCGACTGTTCGACAAACTCAACCTGGAGCTGGCGGCCGGCGAGAAGGTGGCGCTGGTGGGGCCGTCGGGCGCCGGCAAGTCGACGCTGATCAAGCTGCTGCGCCGGCATTTCGAGCCGCAGGGCGGGCGCATCGAGATCGACGGCCAGGACATCGCCGGCGTCACCTGGGACAGCCTGAACGAGGCCATCGCCGAGGTCAGCCAGCTGCCGGGCGTGTTCCACCGGCCGTTGCGCGACAACATCCGCTACGCCCGCGAGGATGCGCCGGAGGCGGCGGTGATCGAGGCGGCCGTCAACGCCCACAGCCACGAGTTCATCGTGAGCCGACCGACCGGCTACGACACCATCGTCGGCGAGCAGGGCATCAAGCTTTCCGGCGGCGAGCGCCAGCGCCTAGCGATCGCGCGCGCCATCCTCAAGGATGCCCGCATTCTCGTGCTCGACGAGGCCACCAGCTCGCTCGACAGCGAGAGCGAGCACCGCATCCAGGAGGCGCTGTTCGCGCTGATGGAGGGCCGCACGGTGATCGCCATCGCCCACCGCCTCTCGACGATCACCGGCATGGACCGCATCCTCTATCTCGAGAGCGGCCGCATCCTCGAGCAGGGCAGCCATCAGGCGCTGCTGCGCCTCAACGGCCGCTATGCGCGGCTGTGGAACCGCCAGGTCGGCGGCTTCCTCGGCGCGGCCTGAGCGCCCTTGCCGCCGCGCGGCGGCTGCCGCATGTTCGCGCCATGGCAGAGCCGACCAGCCCGAAGACCGCCCTCGTCACCGGCGCCGGCAAGCGCATCGGGCGCGCGATCGCGCTCGATCTGGCGCGGCATGGCTGGGCCGTCGCGGTGCACTACCGCCATTCGGCGCTGGAGGCGGCCGACGTGGTGCAAGAGATCGAGCAGGCCGGCGGGCGGGCCGTCGCACTGCAGGCCGATCTCGCGCGCGAGGCCGATACCCACGCGCTGATCGCGCGCGCAGCAGAGGCGCTGGGGCCCCTCACCTGCCTGGTCAACAGCGCCTCGCTGTTCGAGATGGACAAGATCGAGACGGTGACCCGCGCCTCCTGGGACGCCCATATCGAGACCAACCTGCGGGCACCGCTGGTGCTGTCCCAGGGTTTCGCTGCCCAACTGCCGGCGGGGATGCAGGGCAACATCGTCAACATGCTGGACCAGCGGGTCTGGAACCTGACGCCGTACTTCCTATCCTATACGGTGGCGAAGACGGGGCTATGGACCCTGACGCAAACGCTGGCCCTGGCACTGGCGCCGCGCATCCGGGTGAACGGCATCGGGCCTGGGCCGACGCTGCCCAGCCCGCGCCAGAGCCCGGAGCAGTTCGCCGAACAATGGCGCGCCATGCCGCTCGGCCGCGGCACCACCCCGGAGGAGATCTGCGCCGCGCTGCGCTTCATTGTGAGCGCGCCGGCCATGACCGGACAGATGATCGCCCTCGATGGCGGCCAGCATCTGGGCTGGGCGCAGCCGTCGCGCGGCTATGTGGCGCGGGAGTGAATGGCGGCGGAGCGACAGAACAGGCCGGTTACGCGACACTTCGGTGTAACGCAGCCGGAAGTTGTGCACATGGGGTTGTCGCCACCCCGGAGTGATCAGAGAGTCAATAGAAAAAACCATGGCGTGACGGCTAAGTAATCCTTTCGTTACGAATGCGAGAACGCGGTCTTTGCAAAATCAAGGGGTTACAATTCTCTGCCTGTTTTTTGAGCAGAGACGTAGAGGTGAAGAAAGTCCTTTGGTCGCGCCTTTCGGCAGCCAGCTTACCAACAAAGTTATCCACAGACTTGGTGGATACCCGCAATGAACCGAAAAAGCGGCAGAAATCCGCCAATATTAGTTAACAGGCGGCTGCCCCTGGCAGCCCCAGTCCTAGCATAATGCCGGCCATGAGCGATAGTTCCGATCCGATCATCGAAGCCGAGCCGCCGACCCCGATTCCCGGGGGCGCGCTGGCCAGGGGCGCGGCCGTCATTGCGGCCCAGCTGGCAACGCTGCCCGGCGGGCCCGGCGTCTATCGCATGCTCAACCGCAAGGGCGACGCGCTCTATGTCGGCAAGGCCAAGAGCCTGAAGAAGCGCGTCGCCGCCTATACGCAGATCGACCGCCTCTCCAACCGGCTGAAGCGGATGGTCGCGGAGACGGTGGCGCTCGAGGTGATCACGACCCAGTCGGAAGTCGAGGCGTTGCTGCTGGAGAGCAATCTCATCAAGCGGCTGACGCCGCGCTACAACGTCTCGCTGCGCGACGACAAGTCGTTCCCCTATATCCTGATCACCGGCGACCATCCGGCGCCACAGATCCTGAAGCATCGCGGCGCGCACAACCGCAAGGGCGACTACTACGGCCCATTCGCTTCGGCTGGCGCGGTCAACGCCACGATCACGGCGCTGCAGCGCGCCTTCCTGCTGCGCTCCTGCTCGGACAGCGTCTATGCCAGCCGCACGCGACCCTGCATGCAGTACCAGATCAAGCGCTGCTCCGGCCCCTGCGTCGCCCGCATCAGCGCGGAGGACTATGCGGCGCTGGTCGACCAAGCGCGCGAGTTCCTGACCGGCAGCAGCCGCGACGTGCAGGAGCGGCTGGCGAAGGAGATGCAGGCCAAGAGCGAGGCGCTCGAGTTCGAGGCGGCGGCGCGGCTGCGCGACCGCATCCGCGCGCTGGCGCAGATCCAGTCGCACCAGGCGATCAACGTGGCCGGCCTCGACGAGGCCGACGTGATCGCCGCGCACCAGGCCGGTGGCCACACCTGCGTCCAGGTGTTCTTCTTCCGCAGCGGCAGCAACTACGGCAACCGCTCCTACTTCCCCAGCCACGACAAGGAGCTCGAGCTCGAGCATGTGCTCGGCGCGTTCATCGGCCAGTTCTACGACAACAAGGAGCCGCCGAAGCTGATCCTGCTCAGCGACCGGCCGGTGGAATGCGAGCTGCTGCAGCAGGCGCTGACCACCAAGGCCGGCCGAGCCGTGCGGCTGGAGGTGCCGCGGCGGGGCGGCAAGCGTGATCTGGTCCGGAATGCGCTGCTGAACGCGCGCGAGGCGCTGGCACGGCGGCTCTCCGAGAATGCCTCGCAGCGGCGGCTGCTGGAGGGCGTGGCCGCAGCCTTCGGCCTGGAGGCGGCGCCGGAGCGCATCGAGGTCTACGACAACAGCCACATCTCCGGGCGCAACGCCTACGGCGCCATGATCGTGGCCGGGCCTGAAGGCTTCATCAAGGGCGCCTACCGCAAGTTCACCATCAACAATCCCTCCGGCGCCCAACCCGGCGACGACTACGCCATGATGCGCGAGGTGCTCACGCGACGATTCTCGCGGGCGCTGAAGGAGGACCCGGAGCGCGAGCGCGGGGCGTGGCCGGACCTGGTGCTCATCGACGGCGGCGCGGGGCAGCTCGCGGTCGCGCTCGAGGTGTTTGCCGAGCTCGGCGTCACCGACGTCGCCCTGGTCGGCGTCGCCAAGGGGCCGGACCGCGACGCGGGACGCGAACGCTTCTTCCTGCCGGGGCGCGAGCCGCTGAGCCTGGAACCGAAGGATCCCGTGCTCTATTTCCTCCAGCGGCTGCGCGACGAAGCCCACCGCTTCGCCATCGGCGCCCATCGCGCCAAGCGGTCGAAGCAGATCGCCCAGTCGCCGCTCGACGAGATTCCGGGCATCGGCGCGCGGCGCAAGCGCGCGCTGCTGCTGCATTTCGGTTCGGCCCGCGCCGTGGCGCGGGCGGGCGTCGCCGATCTACAGGCCGTCGCGGGCATCAGCGAAGCGGTAGCCAAGAGGATTCATGAGCACTTCAGCCGAGGCTGACGAGCCCGAGACGCAACGCCGCGCTACTCGTAATGGACGCTCGCCATGCGCAACAGGGCAGTAAAGTCCGTCGGGTCATAATCGGGGTGGCAAAGCGGAACCAGCGCATACTGCGCGAGGGCACGCTCCCGGACCTCGGCATCCGTCGCATGGGGCGGAGCGATCGTCGCGAAGATCGGACGCTGGCGGTGGTAGAGCCAGTAGATCATCAGCGGCACGCCTCTGCGCTGTCTATGAAACCGCGCAGGCAGTCGGATCTCTCAGTGGTCGCGGTCACGACGTAGGACAGCGCGGTGATAGCCGACATCACGGCAGCGAACACCACAAAGACGATGAGTTGCTTGCGCAGCATCGGCCCTCACCTCCGTATCGGCACTTCGAAATGGTTCATCGTCCGCTACGCTGGTCACGCTCAACGGCAACCCTCAAGAAGCTGCGGCCGATGCCCGAAACGCACCCATCCCGGGCATCGGCCGCCGACCGGGGAGGATTGCAAACAACCCGGCCGTTTCGACAAGCGCCGACCTGCGACTGTCCGTCGGATCGCACCGCTGCGACCGCGCGTGTCCGCCCGGCGGGAGCAGATTCCACAACTGCACGACCCCGGCGGTCTTTCACGACCGTCGCGCGGCAGCACGCCATTCCGTGATCAACGTCCCCGTACCATTGCGCGCTCGGCGCTGCTCTCGGCGAACGTCATCGGGAACCCCAGGTTCCGAATTCCCGGCGCCGCACATGTGGTGTGGCAAAGTTGTGTTCGCCATGGCAGAAGCGCATGGCTGATCTGCGGAACATTGGGTTTGAGGAAGATCAAGCCATTGACGGCGTTAGCAAACATCCAGCCAAAAAGATTCATGAACCTTTCAGCTTCAATGGTTAAGATGGCCCCGGTCGTATCGGGATTCTAAGCAGGGTCTATGCTGACAGATTTGCCCAATCTGCTGACGCTGTCGCGCATCATCATCATTCCCGTGCTGGTCGGGTTGTTCTATCTCGACGGCGATGTCTGGCGCTGGGTGTCCGTGCTGCTCTTCAGTCTGGCCGGCGTCACCGACTACTTCGACGGCTATCTCGCGCGCAAGTGGGCGCAGATCTCGGCCCTCGGGCGCTTCCTCGATCCGATCGCCGACAAACTGCTGGTGGCGGCGGTGATCCTGATGCTGGTGGCGCGGGGCCATATCACAGGATGGGTGGTGCTGCCGGCACTGGTGATCCTGTGCCGCGAGGTCATGGTCTCCGGCCTGCGCGAGTTCCTGGCGCAGGTGAATGTCGGTGTGCCCGTGAGCCGACTCGCCAAATGGAAGACGGCGCTGCAGCTGATCGCCCTCGGCATCCTGATTGTCGGCGACGCGGCGGGCGACTGGACGCAATTCGTTGGCGAGACCGGCCTGTGGATCGCGGCCGCCATCACCATGATCACCGGGTACGACTATCTGTCGGCCGGCCTCAAGCACATGACGCCGCGCACGAAGCCGGCCAAGCGCACACCGGAGCCGCAGGGCAAGACGGCGACTCCGGGGTCATAGTCGGGTCGCAGCTCGGTTGCGGCCTGCCTGCCGGAATTTCGTTTCCTCGGATGGCGTCTCTTCGCAATAGCAGCAATGCCGGCGGTCAGCCGGTGAAACAGCGTTGCGCCGACATGACGTTAATTGCGCCCTAGCCCCGCGCGCTCTACCTTAGGCAGAGAACAGGCACCATCTCGCCGTCATGGCAGAGGTTCGTATGGCGCTCGCCGCCGTCTCGCTCGACGACAAATACACGCTCGCATCCGGCCGCATCTTCATCACGGGCACGCAGGCCCTGGTGCGGCTGCCGATGATGCAGCGGCAGCGCGATCACGCCGCCGGGCTCGACACCGCCTGCTTCGTCACGGGCTACCGAGGCTCGCCGCTCGGCGGCGTCGACCAGGCGATGTGGCGGGCGAAGAAGTTCCTGAGGAACAACCAGATCCATTTTCAGCCGGGCGTGAACGAAGACCTGGCCGCGACGGCGGTGTGGGGCAGCCAACAGACCCACCTGGCCGGCGACAACAAGCACGACGGCGTATTCGCCATGTGGTACGGCAAGGGCCCGGGCGTCGACCGCTCCGGCGACGTGATGCGCCACGGCAACTTGGCGGGAAGTTCGCGCCATGGCGGCGTGCTCGTGATGGCCGGCGACGACCACACCTGCAAGTCCTCGACCACCGCGCACCAGACCGAATACGCCTTCATGGACTACGGCATCCCCGTGCTGAATCCGTCGGGGGTGCAGGAGTTCCTCGATCTCGGCCTGCATGGCTGGGCGATGTCGCGCTACAGCGGCTGCTGGGTGGCGTTCAAGGTGGTGGCGGAGACGGTCGACAGCTCGGCCTCGGTCTATGTCGATCCGCACCGCGTCGAAACCGTCCTGCCCGAGGACTTCGAGCTGCCGGCCGACGGCCTCAACATCCGCTGGCCGGACACGCCGCTGCAGCAGGAAATGCGGCTGCACAAGTACAAGCTCTATGCCGCCCTCGCCTACGCCCGCGTCAACAAGCTGAACCACGTCGTCATCGACAGCCCGAAGCGGCGCTTCGGTATCGTCACCTGCGGCAAGTCCTATCTCGACGTGCGGCAGGCGCTCGACGATCTCGGCATCGACGACGCCTACGCCGCCGAGATCGGCCTCACCGTCTACAAGGTCGGCATGACCTGGCCGCTGGAGCGCGAGGGCGTGCGGCACTTCGCCGAGGGACTCGAGGAGATCCTGGTCGTCGAGGAGAAGCGCGCGCTGATCGAGAACCAGCTGAAGGAGCAGCTCTACAACTGGAAGGAGAGCGTGCGGCCGAAGGTGATCGGCAAGTTCGACGAGGAGCGCAACTGGATCCTGCCCTCGGCCGACGAGCTGACGCCGGCGCGCATCGCCCGCGTGATCGCCAAACGCATCGCCCGCTTCCATACGAGCGAGCGGATCGCGCAGCGGCTCGCCTTCCTCGACGCCAAGGAGAAGGCCCTCACCGGTCACAAGCCGCCGATCCAGCGCATCCCCTATTTCTGCTCCGGCTGTCCCCACAACACGTCGACGAAGGTGCCGGAGGGGAGCCGCGCCCTCGCCGGCATCGGCTGCCACTACATGGTCCAGTGGATGGACCGCAACACCGACACCTTCACCCAGATGGGCGGCGAAGGCGCCACCTGGATCGGGCAGGCGCCGTTCAGCAAGACGAAGCATGTGTTCCAGAACCTGGGCGACGGCACCTACTACCACTCCGGGCTGCTGGCGATCCGCGCCTGCGTCGCCGCCAACGTGAACATCACATACAAGATCCTCTACAACGACGCCGTCGCCATGACCGGCGGGCAGCCGATGGACGGGCCGCTCGACGTGCCGATGATCGCGCACCAGCTCCATGCCGAGGGCGTGAAGCGGATCGCCATCGTCAGCGACGAGCCGGACAAGTATCCGACCGGCGGCGGGTTCCCGCCGGAGACGACGGTGCACCACCGCGACGACCTCGACCGCGTGCAGCGCGATTTTCGCGAGATCGCCGGGGTCAGCGCCATCATCTACGACCAGACCTGCGCGGCCGAGAAGCGGCGCCGGCGCAAGCGCAAGCTCTATCCCGACCCGCCCAAGCGCGTGGTCATCAATGAAGCCGTGTGCGAGGGCTGCGGCGATTGCGGCGTGCAGTCCAACTGCCTCTCCGTTATTCCCGTCGAGACCGAGTATGGCCGCAAGCGCGCCATCGATCAGTCCTCCTGCAACAAGGACTTCTCCTGCGTGAAGGGCTTCTGCCCGAGCTTCGTCACCGTGCATGGCGGCAAGCTCAGGAAGCGCAAGGCCGCGGGCAGGGACGCCGGCGACGGCTTCGCCGCCCTGCCGGAGCCAGCCCTGCCCTCGGTCGGCGAGCCCTACGGCATCCTCATCACCGGCGTCGGCGGCACGGGCGTTGTGACGATCGGCGCGCTCCTCGGCATGGCCGCGCATCTGGAGGGCAAGGGCTGCTCCGCGCTCGACATGACCGGCCTGGCGCAGAAGGGCGGCGCGGTGTTCACCCATGTGCGGATCGCCGAGAAGCCCGAGGACATCCATGCCGTGCGGATCGCGGCCGGCGGCGCGCGGCTCCTGCTCGGCTGCGATATCGTGGTGGCCGCCAGCTTCGACGGCCTCGCCAAGATCCAGCAGGGCAAAACGACCGCCGTGATCAACGCCCACGAGACCGTGACCGGCGAATTCACCCGCAAGCCGGACCTGGAGTTCCCAGGCCGGCGCCTGCGCGATCTCATCGCCGACGCGGCCGGGCGCGACCGCACCGACTTCGTCGACGGCACGCATATCGCCACCACGCTGTGCGGGGACTCCATCGCCACCAACCTGTTCATGCTGGGCTATGCCTACCAGAAGGGCTTGGTGCCGGTGTCCGGGGCCGCCATCGAGCAGGCGATCGAGCTGAACGCCACCGCCGTCGAGGCCAACAAGCAGGCCTTCATCTGGGGCCGCCGCGCCGCCCACGATCGTGCGGCCGTCGAGCAACTGGTGGCGCAGGCCAGTCCGGAGCCCGAGTCGCACCGCGTGGCCACGACCCTCGAGGAGATCGTGGCCAAGCGTGTCGCCTACCTCACGGCGTATCAGGATGCCGCCTACGCAGAGCGCTATCGGGCGCTGGTGGAGCGGGTGCGCGACGCGGAGCGCGAACGCACGCCCGGCCGCAGCGGGCTTGCGGAGGCGGTGGCGCACTACTACCACAAGCTGCTCGCCTACAAGGACGAGTACGAGGTGGCGCGACTTTACAGCGACGGCACCTTCCTGAAGGCGGTCGCGGCGCAGTTCGAAGGCGACTACCGGCTCGAGTTCAACCTGGCGCCGCCGCTGGCGGCCGCGCGCGATCCCGACACGGGGCATCTCAAGAAGAGGGCGTTCGGCCCCTGGATGATGCGAGCCTTCCGCCTGCTTGCGGGCCTACGGCACCTGCGTGGCACGCGGCTCGATATCTTCGGCCACAGCGCCGAGCGCAAGCTGGAGCGGCAGCTGATCGCCGACTATGAACGCATCGTCGACGAGCTTCTCACCGGGCTCGATCACACCAACCACGATCTCGCCGTCCAGATCGCGCAGATCCCAGAGCAGATCCGCGGCTACGGGCACGTCAAGCAGGCGCATCTCGAGAAGGCGCGTGCGCACGAGGCCGAACTTCTCGCCACCTTCCGTGCGCCGGCACCACGGCGCGACGCCGCCGAGTAGGTTTTCGTTCCGCCCTAGCCGAACCAGGCGATGAATCGAACCGCCGTCCGCCGCAGCAGCGACGAACGGTGCGCCGGCTCGCCCGCCGCGACGGCCTGGTGCGAGCGCACCGGCGATGGCGGCGGCTGCAGCGTGGTTGCGACATGGACGGCCGTGCCGTAAGCGCCGACGATTTCGCGCATCGTCAACGCCCGTTGAAGATCGGAATTTGTCATGGGAGCCCCCGGGTTTTGACCTTCCGCCGCGGAAGAACAGCACGACGGTAGGAGCGGCCCGTTGCAATCGCGTTTCCGAGATCGCTGCCGAGTGTTTCGATTGTTTCAGCGGGGACGTCGTTGGGGAAAAAGACCCGGAGAGCGGGGCTCTCCGGGTCGCAGGGTTGCGTTGGAGGAATCCGTTCACATAGCGTCGCGCGTCACCCTCACGGCACCACTTCGCCGTGCAGGCCGAGATCGAGGCCCTCGCGCTCGATGTCCTCGGACACGCGCAGTCCGATAGTCCAGTCGATCGCCTTGAGGATGACGAGCGAGACGACGGCATCGTAGACGATCGTGGCGACGATGCCCTTGATCTGCGTGATCACCTGGCCGGCATGACCGTCGATCCAGCCGACCGGGTCGGTGGCGCCGGTCACGGCCATGGTCGCGAACACGCCGGTCAGCAGCGCGCCGATGATGCCGCCGATGGCATGGACGCCGAAGGCATCGAGCGAGTCGTCGTAGCCGAGGGCGTTCTTCAGGCTCGTGCTGGCGAAGAAGCAGAGCACGCCGGCGACGATGCCGATGATGAGCGCGCCGCTCGGCAGCACGAAGCCCGAGGCCGGCGTGACCGCGACCAACCCGGCGACTGCGCCCGAGGCGATGCCCAGCACCGACGGCTTACCCTTTGCGATCCACTCCGCGAACATCCAGCCGAGCGCGGCGGCGGCGGTGGCGATCTGCGTCGCCGCCATGGCCATGCCGGCGCGCACGTCGGCCGCCACGGCCGAGCCGGCATTGAAGCCGAACCAGCCGACCCAGAGCAGCGAGGCGCCGATCACCGTCAGCACCAGGTTGTGCGGCGGGAACGGCACCTTGCCGTAGCCGGTGCGCTTGCCCATCACCAGGGCCGCGACCAGGCCGGCAACGCCCGCGTTGATGTGCACGACCGTGCCGCCGGCATAGTCGAGCACGCCGGAGCCGCCGAGCCAGCCGCCGGGACCCCACACCATGTGGGCGATCGGCGAATAGACCAGCACCAGCCACAGCCCCATGAACCAGACCAGGGCCGAGAACTTCATGCGGTCCGCGAACGAGCCCGCGATCAGCGCCGGCGTGATGATCGCGAAGGTCATCTGGAAGCACATGTAGACCGACTCGGGAATGGTCGGCGCCAGGCCGTTGGTCCCCGTGGTCGTCATGCCCGCCAGGAAGAAGCGGCTGAGGCCGCCGACGAAGCCGTTGCCCTCGGTGAAGGCGAAGCTGTAGCCGACGATCATCCAGAGCACCGTCACCAGGCAGGTGACCAGGAAGCTCTGCATGACCGTGGCCAGCACGTTCATCTTGCGCACCATGCCGCCGTAGAACAGCGCCAGGCCGGGGATGGTCATCATCAGCACCAGCGCGGTCGACGTCAGCATCCACGCCGTGTCGCCGCGATCGAGCGTGGGGCCGTCGGCCCAGGCGGGCGCCGACAGGCAGGCGGCGAGAAGCGCGATCGGCGCGATGGCCGCGTGCCGCAAGGTCATTCGAATCATCTGGGATCTCCCTATAGTGCTTCTTCGTTTCTGTCGCCGGTGCGGATGCGGACGGCCTGCAGCATGTCGAACACGAAGATCTTGCCGTCACCGATGCGGCCGGTCGCCGCCGTCTTGAGGATCGTGTCCACGACGCGTTCGACCAGGTCGTTGGACACGGCGATCTCGAGCTTGATCTTCGGAACGAAGTTCACGGCGTACTCGGCGCCGCGATAGATCTCGGTGTGGCCCTTCTGGCGGCCGAAGCCCCTGGCCTCCGTGACCGTCAGCCCCTGCACGCCCAGCGCGGTCAGCGCTTCGCGCACCTCGTCCAGCTTGAATGGCTTGATGATGGCCATGACGAATTTCATCTGACACTCCTCGCGCTGCGCCTGTCGCCGCCGCCGGTCGTCGCCGACACCCGCCGGGGGCGGACACGCGGCGACGATCCGACCGATGGCGGATCACGACGATCTATGGAGGAGGTAGCAAGACCTGTGCCAAGTTCGGGAAGACAGGGTGGCACGGCTGTAGTCGGCTGGTTTCATAGCAAGGAGAGCGGCTTTCCCGTGCGGGCGCGCGCCGATATCCCCGCCTTCGCCAGCGACTAGCCCTTCAGCAAGAATGCAGTCGTCCTCCCGACGTGCCGATGTTCCTGGCGCGGGAACGGACAGCGTGCTGCTGCTCTGTTCGGCAGCTGCCCAAATCTTCGGCAGGCAGCCGGCCCGCTGGCCGCGCCCGCCGAGCGAGAGACCTCAGGGGTGCGGCGTGCGAACGAGAGCGCGCGGGGACGCCGCCGGCAGGTCTGCATCCACAGTGCGCCCGAGCCAACGGATGACTCGGCCGATGCGCCGGCTCGACAGCGGCAGCCGACGACTCTCGTCGGCCGCGGCGGAGGCTTCGGCCCCGCGGGCCGCCGGCGGCATCCGCAGCGTGGTCGCGACAGTCAGGGCGTCGGCATAGGTCTTGATGATGTCGTGGAACATTGCTGTTCTCCTGTAGACTGGCGGCTGTCCTCGCCTGCTGCCGATAACCTGGAGAGGCCGGCGCGGCGCAACAAACGCCGTTTGCTGACGCCATGTGTAAGGGAAAGTCACGGATCCCATGGCCCGCCGCCTGCCTCCGCTGAACGCGCTGCGCGCCTTCGAGGTCGCGGCCCGCCACAACAGCTTCACGGGCGCGGCGACGGAACTGCGCGTCAGCCATGCCGCGATCAGCCGGCATGTCCGTTCCTTGGAGGCGCGGCTGGGCGTGACGCTGTTCCGCCGCGCCAAGCGCGGCGTGGAGCTGACGGAGGACGGCGGCCGCTATCTGAAGGCCGTCTCGGCCGCCTTCGACTCGATCGCGGAGGCAACGGAGGCGCTGGCCAAACCCAAGGAGGTGCGCGTGCGCCTCAGCGTCGAGCCGGCTTTTGCCGGCCGCTGGCTGATCCGTCGGCTGGGCCGGTTCCAGGCGTCTCACCCCGATATCGATGTCGTGCTCGACGCATCGCCGCGGCTGGTCGACCTCACGCGCGACGAGGCCGACCTCGCGATCCGCTACGGCCAGGGCGGCTGGCCGGGCCTGCGCCAGGACCAACTGGCCTCGTCCCGGCTCTATCCCGTCGGACGCAAGGAACTGCGCGGACGCCGGCGGGCCGCCTTCGACCCCGACGAGTTGCGGGCGTTCATCCTGCTCCATGAGGACGACGGCAGCCTGTGGCGACGCTGGTTTTCGGCGGCCGGCGTGGCCGACGTCAATGTGAGCCGGGGGCCGCGTATCCTTGAAACCGC
>Ga0335085_10007293_pt1 | contig 17223 bp, 16 predicted proteins | sample Lox_Sample_45_FD_206712 | JGI IMG/M metagenome (GOLD analysis project Ga0335085, IMG submission 206712) | Soil microbial communities from Loxahatchee National Wildlife Refuge, Florida, United States - Lox_Sample_4.5 | ecosystem: Environmental > Terrestrial > Soil > Wetlands | place: USA...
GTTGACGTTCAAGTTTGCGGATTTGTAGAGGCCCTTGTCCTGCGCCACGTAAAATCCGGCGAACTGCGCCTGATTGAACCATTTCAGCCGCACGGTGACGGAATCCTCAGCGCGCGCGGCTGAGCACAGCGCGCTTAACGCCAGGAAGAGAACGGAAGCGACGGCTCGATTGCGCATGGCTGCTGCCCTTCTGAAAAGAGCCCGGCAGCATGACGATAGAGGCGATTGAGCGAGCGCCACCAGAACCAAATACTGGGCGGAGCGCTCTAAAAAAACGCGCGCTCGCCGGCGCAAGCCGCTACACTGCGCCAAGCCGGGGCCAAAGCGCCTGACAACCAATGCCGAGCAAAACCGTCCGTGCCAGCCGTGCGCGTGCCAAAGCCTCGCGGCCGTCCGCGCCCGGACGGGGCGCCGTGCCGCACCGGCGGCTGCGTCCGCCGCGACTTCTCACTTATGTCGATGCGGTGGCGCGCCATGGCTCGATCCGCAAGGCGGCCGACGCGCTCAATGTCGCTTCCTCGGCGCTCAACCGCCAAATCCTCGACCTTGAAATGGATTTGGGGACCGCGCTGTTCGAGCGCTTGCCGCGCGGCGTACGGCTCACGGCGGCCGGGGAAGTTTTTCTCGCCTATACGCGACAGGCGATTTCCGAGCTGAAGGCCGTTGAATCCCAGGTCGAGCAGCTTCGCGGCCTGGTGCGCGGCCAGGTCGGCGTCGCCGCCGTGGAGTCGGTCGCCGGCGAATTGCTGCCGGCGGCGATCACGCAGTTTCAGGCGGCGCATCCTAATGTGCGCTTCAACGTGCGGATCGGCGCACCGGAGGACCTGGTCGAGGTCCTGGTCGCCGATCAGGTCGATCTCATTCTCACGCATTATGCGCCGCCGAAGAAAACCGTGGCCATCGTCGCCACGGCGCGGCAGGCGCTGTGTGCGTTGATGGCCGACGATCATCCGCTGGCGAAGCGCGACGAATTGCGGCTGCGGGATTGCCTCGCCCATCCGCTGGCGCTCGGCGACGCCACGCTCGCCGGCCGGGCCTTGATCGAGCAGGTGCTGGCGCAAGCCTCGTTCGATCTCGATCCGCGCCTGGTGTCCAATTCGGTCGAAACCATGAAGGCGTTTGCGCAGATGAACCGCGGCATCTGCTTTCAGTTCCGCCGGCCCGGCAAGGGCCCGGCGCCGCCCGGCAGCATGATCGCACTGCCGCTCGTCGATCCACCGCTCCTCGAAGCGCGGCTCATCCTCGCCACCCGCCGCGGCCGCGTGCTGCCAATCGCCGCGGCGTCGTTCGTGGAATTGCTGCGAACAATGCTGGTGTGAAGCCCGGCTACATCATCAGTTCGACAAACAAGGCGACGACCGTCGCGAAGCCGAGCGTGAAAACGAGCGTGCGGATCAATGGGATTGCGGCCCAATAGACGATGGCGTGCGCGACGCGCAGCCAGAAATACGACATCGCCAGGAACGCCGTCGTCGCGTTCTCCTTGCCGGCAATGTGAATGAGGATGACCAGCGCCGCGAAGGGCGCGAAGGTCTCCACCGCGTTGATGTAGGCGCGGTCGGCACGCTTGCCCCACAGCGGCACCGGGCGCGGCGTCGGATCGGCGTAATTCTGCGGCGTCAAGAAGCCATTGGTCATGACTTGGCAGGCGATGTAAGGAATCCACAGCGACGCCGTGAGTATCGCGGTGAACGCGAGATATTTGAGCTCGGTCGACATTTCGTTTCCCCCCTTTGAATGGCCCGGCTTTTGCTGCGCTCAAGCCGGGCTACAGACTATAGACAAATCGCAAATCAATCGCAGCACGGCGGCGCCGATTTCGGCTGCACATAGGTTGCGTTCGGATCAACCGCGGCGTGGTCGTAGCGATCGTGATGGCGCACCCAGGCCATCGACCAGGCCAGTCCGTCCTCGTCGCGGCCCTTGGGCGCAATGTCGAGCAGATGATATGTGCCGATCAGCATATCGAGACCGCGGCCGTAGCTCGAATAAGTATGGAATATATCACCGGCTTCGTTCTTGTAGAACACGCTGGCACCGGGGCGCTCGTCGCTCGGAAACTCGGTCATCTCATAATTGTAGTTCGCCTTGCCGGACGCTTTCTCTTCGGGCGTCGCCGAGACGTGATAGTCGAAGTTGAAGTCGTTGCCGAACGACGAGACCCAGGGGAAGCGCCAGCCCATGCGCGTTTTGAATTTCTCGATCTGCGGCAGTGGCGCGCGCGAGACAACGACAAAAGCGACGTCGCGCTGCGCCAGGTGGATGACCGTGCCGTCGAAGTGATCGGCGAGCAGCGAGCAACTCGGGCAGCCCGCTTCCCAGTCGGGGCCGAGCATGAAGTGATAGACGATGAGCTGGCTCTTGCCGCCGAACAGGTCGGCGAGCGTCCGCTTGCCGCTCGGCGTGTCGAATATGTAGGCCTTGTCGACTTTCACCCAGGGCAGTTCGCGGCGCTTCTTGCTCAGCGCGTCGCGCGCACGTGTGAACGCCTTTTCCTCGGCAAGATGCGCCTTGCGTGCGGCGAGCCATTCATCCTGCGATACGATCTTATGGGGTCCCATAGGATTCTCCTTACGCGTAGCCCGGAGTGAGCGAAACGAAATCCGGGGCGGCTGACAAAGCCGAGGTACAAGTCCCGGGTTTCGCTTCGCTCAACCCGGGCTACCCGAAATCACGACGCCGGCGTGATCCAGCCGACCCCGGCCCCGCCGGGCTCGGTCAGGATCGCGATGCGGCCGACGCCGGGAATATCGAACAGGGGCTTCATCAGCTTCGCTCCGGCCTTAACCGCCTTTTTCACGCGCTCATCAACGTTGTCGACGGCGATGTAGGACATCCAGCCTTCCGGGACGCCTTTGTAGTCGGGGCCGCTGATGTCGTAGATGCCGCCGACGGAATCGTCGCCCATCTTGGCGACCCAGTAGGTGCCGCCCGGCATCGGCATTGCATCGAAGCTCCAGCCCATGGTGTCGGCGTAGAACTTCTTGGCGCCGTCGATGTCGCGCGCCAGGAGTTCGTTCCAAAAGAAGTGACCGTGTGATCCGCTCATGCGCTGCTCCTTTTAATCTTGATCGTTAGACGACGGAGGACGGATGACAGAGGACGGATGAATGCCCTTTTCTGTCCTCTGTCGTCCGTCCTCTGTCATCCCCTACCCGAACATCTTCTCCATCTTGTCGAGCGCGCCGTTCCAGCCGCCCTGGTGGCGGTCGCGGGCGTCCTCGTCGAAGAATTGTTCGTGCGTCAGCGTCAGCAGCGAGCCGTCGCCGTCAGGTTTGATGAGAACGGTGACAAGCGATTGACGTTCCGGCGTCGTCTTCCACGCCCAGGTGAAGACGAGCTTCTCGTTCGGAACGATCTCGCGGAACGTGCCACTGACGTCATGCTCCTCGCCGCTCGGCGCTTTCATCACCCAGCGGTAGCGGCCGCCAACCCGCGCATCGCATTCGGCATGGACGGCCTTGACCTCGCCGGGCCCCATCCAGAGCTTTACTTTTTCCGGGTCGATCCACGCCGCGAAGACCTTGGCCGGCGGGGCCTTGAGCCGGCGCTTGAGGGTGAGGCTTGGCTTGGCGGCTGTCTGGGTGACCATGAGTCTTCCTCTTCTAAAAAGGCGGCCAGGCGATCGAGCCGCTCGGACCAGAATTTTTCGTAACGATTGAGCCACTCGAAGGCATCGCGCATCGGTTCGGCATCGAGGCGGCAGGCGACGGTGCGCCCGGTCTTGCTACGTTCGACCAGGCCGGCATCCGAAAGCACGTCGAGATGTTTCATGATCGCCGGCAGCGACACCGGAAACGGCGCGGCGAGCGCGCTCACCGAAAGGCCGGGCTCTGCGGCAAGCCGCATCACCAGCGCGCGGCGCGTCGGGTCGGCAAGCGCCGAGAAAGTGCGGTCGAGTGCGTCGTTACGAACCTTAACCATTTGGTTAAGTATAGCCGTGCGGGCGGCGTTGTCAACGCGGTCTGCTGCGGCAATCGTCGGGCACCTGCCCACCGCGCATCGCGGCGGAAACGCGCGTGGCGTCGACGCGTGACAAGCGCCGACGCCGGCCCGTTTGCCTTGACAGTCGATGACGCGATTGTCACGCTCACCGGGAACAATAGGCAAAAGGGCCGGACAAAGAGCCCGGCCGGTTACATGGGAGGAGGCACATGAAGCGCGTCAATACGATGACGTTCGCGGCGGGTGCGTTCGCGCTCGCGCTGTCGGGTTTCGGCGCAACGAGTGCGCAGGAGGTCAAGCAGAACGCCGCGGCATCAGGCGGCGGCGCGGCGACGGCGCCTAACGTCACCCAAGAGATGCTGACGCGCGCCGCCGGCGACAGCAAGAATTTCCTGCACACCAACGGCGACTACAATCAGCAGCGTTTCTATCCGGCCGACGACATCAACCGCTCCAACGTCAAGAAGCTTCACGTCGCCTGGATTTTCCAGACCGATGTGCGCGAATCGATGGAGACGTCGCCGATCATCGTCAACGGCGTGATGTATGTGTCGACCTCGTTCGATCACGTCTACGCGCTCAATGCACAGACCGGCGAACAGTTGTGGCACTACAAGCACAATATGGGTCCGATCACGACCTATTGCTGCGGACCCAACAATCGCGGCGTCGCCGTTTATCAGGACAAGGTCTATGTCGCGACGCTGGATTCCAAGCTGGTCGCGCTCGACGCCAAGACCGGCAATCCGGTGTGGACCAGCGACATCGCCGATCCGACGCTCGGCTACAGCGAGACTATGGCGCCGACGGCAGTCGACGGCAAAATCCTGATCGGCACCAATGGCGGCGAATACGGCATCCGCGGCTTCGTCAAAGCCTATGACGCCAATACCGGCAAGCTGATCTGGACCTTCAGCACGATTCCCGACAATTCGGTCGGCGTTTGGGCCACCAAGGACGCCACCGGCCGCGACATGCACCGCGACATCGCGGCGGAGAAAGACGCGCTCGCCAAGAACGGCGATCCGGCCAAGACGCTCGGCGGCGGCGTCTGGCAGAATCCCTCAGTCGACCTTGCCGCCAAGCGCATCTATTTCGTGGTCGGCAATCCGTCGCCCGATCTCGACGGTGCGCTGCGCCCAGGCGACAACCTCTATACCGACTCGCTGGTCTCGGTCGATCTCGATACCGGCAAGCTCGCTTGCTATTTCCAATATATTCCACACGACGTCTGGGACCTCGACGCCACCAGCCCGACAGTGCTGGTCAACGTCAAGGACAAGAACGGCAAAACCGTCCCGGGCGTGCTCCATGCCGGCAAGAGTGGTTACATCTATGTGCACGACCGCAAGGACTGCAGCCTGATCCGTTTCTCCGAACCGATGGTGTCGCAGCAGGGCCGCTGGACGCTGCCCACCGCGACGCCGGCGCTCGATCCCAAAGCGGCGCGCATGTTCCCTGGCGCCAACGGCGGCGTCGAGTGGTCGCCGATCGCGACCGATCCCGGCCTCAGTCTCGCTTACGCGATCAACCTCGAGCAGGAGATGACCTATACGGTCAACAGCTCGCCCTATCCGGGCGGCAAGCTCTGGCTCGGCGGCGCCTTCACCAACGTGCCGGGCGGCATCCAGACCGGCAACGTGACCGCCGTCGACTACGATACCGGCAAGATCAGGTGGCAGGTGAAGACGCCGCAGCCGATGATCGGCGGCATCCTGGCGACCGCCGGCGGTCTGGTGTTTGCCGGCGAAGCGAACGGGTGGTTCAAGGCCTATGATGCGCGCAACGGCAAAATCCTCTGGAAGTTCCAGGCCGGCGCTGGCGTCAACGCGCCGCCGTCCTCTTACGCGGTCGGCGGCAAGCAATATGTCGCGGTCGCTGCCGGCGGCAACGTCCAGATCGATTCCAAGCGCGGCAACAGCATTATCGCCTTCACAGTGGAGTAGCGCCGCAGCGATCTTTCAGCGTAGCTTTGCGGGCGGGGCCGGCGACGGCCCCGTCCTAATTTTTTTGGGCAGATGTGTTCATATGCGCGAGCTTCCGATTCATCGTTCCGAGGCGAGAGCGAAGCGAGCCTCGAAAGATGCCCAGCCACTTCCGGCCGGGTCCGTTCGCGGCCACTTCGGGATGGCGGTGTTGGCGATTTTGCTCGCCGCCCCATGGGATGCCCGCGCGCAAAGCATCGAGGACAAGGCGCAAATCTGCACGGCCTGTCACGGCGACAACGGCGTCCCGCAGCAGAAAGAGATACCGGTCATCTGGGGCCAGCAGCTCGGCTACCTGTTCATTGAGCTGCGCGACTTTAAAAGCGGCGCGCGCAAGAACGACCTGATGTCGCCGATCGCGCAGGGCCTCGAACAGGCCGACCTCTTGCCGCTCGCGACTTATTTCTCACAGAAGAAATGGCCCGACCTGCAACAGCCGCCGGCGCCGGCCGACGTCGCCGCGCAGGCGCAAAAAGTGAATGCCGCGGTGGTCTGCACCAGCTGCCATCAGGAGGGCTTCAAGGGCGACAGCACCCAGCCGCGGCTTGCCGGGCAGCACCACGATTATCTCTTGAAGACCATGACCGATTTTCGAACCGGCGCGCGCGCCAACAATCCGGGCATGACCGATCTCATGAAGGCGGTGTCGGCAGCCGACATCGCCGCCATGGCGACCTATCTCGCGGCGTTGCAGTTGCAATAGGCGGCGTTGCAGTTGCAGTAGTCCGTAGCCCGGTTTGAGCGGAGCGGAAGCCGGGGCCAGACGCCAAGCCACACGGTCTCATCGTCGTGTCATCATCCGCGAAGGCGGATGATCCAGTAATCACCGCGCTGTCAGCGTTTACTGGATGCTCCGCCTTCGCGGAGCATGACAATTCGGGAGTTGTCGCCGTTGGCTCAATCCGGGCTACGCAGCTTCTCGCGCACCGCATCATTCGCCGCGAGACCAAGCGCGGTCTTGCCGGATTTATCTTTCAGCCCGCGATCGGCGCCGTCGTGCAGGAGAATGTCGACCACCGCAGCATCGCCGGTTTCCGAGGCGATCATCAGCGCGGTGCGGCCCCGGTTGTCGGCGTCGTCGATCGAGGCGCCGCGCGCCAGCAAAAGATCAATGACACGTCCGACCGCGGCGGCGCCGACGCCCTCATCGTGACCCGCTGCCCACATCAAGGCCGTCAGGTCATTGCCGTAGCGCGCGCGTGCATCGATGCCGGCATCGAGCAGGCGGCGAACGATGTCGTCGAAGCCGCGTGCCGCCGCGTAGACGATGGCGGCTTTGCCGGTCGCATCGCGCGCGTTCGGATCGGCGCCGTGGGCCATCAACAGTTCGGCAATTCGGTCGTTGCCGGCAAACGCTGCGGCGATGAGCGGCGTGACGCCGGATTGTCCGGGAAGATTGGGGTTGGCGCCTTTCGCCAGCAGCAGCGTGACGGTCGTCGGCTTCTCATGTTCGGCAGCGGCGAGCAGCGCCGTGCCGCCGTCGAGATTGCGCGCATCGATCGGCGCGCCGCTGGCGAGCAGGAGCTCGACGATCTTGACGCGGCCTTCGCGCGCGGCGTGGGTGAGCGGCATGGCGCCGTGGGAATCGCGCGCCTCAACTGCGGCGCCGGCGGCGATCAGCCTGCGCGCCAAATCCTCGCAGCCGCTGTCGGCCGCGGCGAACAGCGCGGCATTGGTCTGCACCGAAACGGCGTCGGCTTTGACGAGGTCGTAGTTGCGCGTGATGTCGTTGCAATTGCCCTCGCTTCGGGCCGGCCGGATCGTCATAGCAGCCGTCAGTATGATGGCGGCGCAGAGCGCGAATGCGGCGTGGTGATTGCAAGAGCGGCGCATCGATTTTCGGTCCGTCGCAGATCGCACTCATTGTTCCACGGCGCTGGCGTCGTCGTCGAGCTTGGCTGGCGGCAGCGCTTTTCAGCGATGCCGAAAGGCCGCTATTAAGAACAGGTAACGGGTAGCACCGGCAGGAAAACGACACATGCAGCCGCAAGCAAGCCGTGGGCTGACGATCGGGGCGATCGAGGTGACGCCGCTTTGGGACGGACCGTTGCCGTCGTCGCTGGAGAAAATCCCCGATCCGCTTCACCGCGCGGAAGCCGAGACGCTGATAGCGCGGGCCGGCGCGGACGCCTTGACGATGAACGTCTACGGTTTCCTGCTCAGACTCGGCGATCGCCTGGCGCTCATCGACACCGGTGCCGGTCGGCTGATGAGTCCCGCGCTCGGCAAGCTTGCGGGCGCCCTGAATGCGCAAGGCGTCGCGCCGCAACAGATCGAGACTATCTTCATCACCCACGTCCACCGCGACCATTTCGGCGGCCTCGTCGACGACGCGGGAGCCGCGGCGTTTCCCAACGCAGAGCTCGTGCTTCACGAAAAGGAAGCAAGCTTCTGGCTCGACACCGCGCTCGAGGACATGCCCGCGCGCGCCCGCCGCTATCGCGATTCCACCCGGCAGGTGCTGTCTCTTTATGCGGATCGCATTCGCCGGGTGAAGGACAACGAGGGCTTACCGGGGATATCGGCCCATTTGGCGCCCGGCCACACGCCGGGGCATACCTGCTGGCTCGTTCAATCGGGCGACCGAGCCGTTTTGGCCTGGGGCGATCTCATCCACATCGCCCACATCCATTTGCCGTCGCCGCATATCGCCATGGAATATGATCTCGATCCGATCGTGGCCCTGCAGTCCCGGTTGCGCGTTCTCGATTGGGTCGCCAGCGACCGCATTCCCGTCGCCGGCGCGCATCTTCCCGCGCCCGGCATCGGCACGATCATTCGGAGCGGAAACGGCTACGCCTACCAGCCGGGCTGATCGACCGACGCCGCCGACGCCTTATCGGCGTTAGCTGGTCATTAACCGTAGCCTTCAAGAGCGCCTTAAATCGGAGGGGCTATTTCAAACCCGGGATCGAGGCTGCGCGACCACATCATGATGCGCCGGCGTCGGGGGACGGGGGACTGGCCATGGACATGAGTCTCGTCAGTGCGCTCATGGGCGCACAGACCGGCATGCTGCAACTTGCCATGGCGACACGGCTCGAGCGCATGAATGCGGACCAGGGCGCCTCGATCGTCAAGCTCATCGATGCCGCGCAGCAGAGCATGGCGCCGCTGGCCAATGCCGCATCCGGCGTCGGCGCGAATCTCGACGTCACCGCATAACGCGCGTCACCTGTCGCGCCGCAACGCCCTCGCGCTCACTCTTCCTTGAGCCCGGTTGCGGCGGCGAGCTGCCGGTAGGTCTCGATGTCGCGCTTGAAGAATGCCGTGTAGCTCGCGGCCGAGCCGCCGCAGACGTCGTAGTCGAGCTTTTCGACGTGCGCGCGGACGTCGGTGTCCGTGAGCGCCTCATTGGTGACGGTGTTCCAGCGGTCGAGAATCGGCTGCGGCGTGCCCGCGGGCGCGGCGAGAGCGCACCAGGCGATGATCTGATAACCCGGATAGCCGATCTCGGCGAAGGTCGGCACGTCCGGCAGGCGCGGGCTCCGCGCCGGCGTGGTGATGGCGAGCGCGCGCAGATCGCCGCTCGCAATATAGCCTCGCACCGAGCCGGTGCTCACGATCATGAAATCAGCTTCGCCGGCAAGCAGGCCCCGCACCGCTTCCACCAAACCCCGGTAAGGCACGTGGGTGCAAGCGTCCTGGGGCAGGCCGGCGCGCTGCAGCATCATCGCCACCGCGAGGTGCTGCTGCGTCAGGTAGCCGGCGCTGGAGAACTTGAGCATGCCCGGCCGTGCGCGAATGAGCGAAAGCAGTTCGGGGACGGAATTGACACGCATGTCCTTGCGGACGAGCAGTACAAGCGCGCACTGCGCCAGCAGGACAATCGGCGCCAGATCGTTGTAAGGATCGTAAGGCAGCGCGTGATTGAACGCCGGCTCGGAGCCATGCGTCGCCGCGCTCGGGACCACGAGCGTGTAGCCGTCCGGCGCCGCCTGCTTGGCCGCAACCACGCCGACGATGCCGCTCGCGCCGGGACGATTCTCGGCCACGATGGTCCAACCGTATTTTCGGGAGACATAGTCGGCGACGAGCCGCGGAATGATGTCGTAGGGGCCCGCCGCGGTCGAGGGCACGATGATGCGGATCGGTCGCGTGGGATAAGGCGCTTGCGCGACGGCGGAGCGCGTCGCGGAAGCGGCAAGGGCGGCACCTAAGCCGCGCAACACCCGTCGCCGGTCGTTTCGCATCGTTCCTCCCTTTGGCGGCGGAACGCTAACACATTCGCTCAGTGAGAAGTATCGGCGAGCGCCGTGCCCGCGGATGCAAGCTTGCCGCTGAGGAGCAAAATGCCGAGGCCGATTGCCGCAGTCGCGGCCATCACCGCGAAGATCGGCAAGCTGCTCGACGAATGCAGCAGGCCGACTCCGGTCGAGGCCAGCGCACCGATGCTCATTTGCAGGAAGCCCAGTGCGGCAGCGGCGCTGCCGATATTCTTGCTGAACGGGGCTAGCGCAATCGCCGCTGCGTTCGGATAAGCGATGCCGCAGAACGGCAAGTAGAGCATCAACAGGGCGATATTGGCGGCGAGTCCGTACCAGCCGAGCACCGTGCCGATGAGAATAATGAGCACGACGACGTTTTGGCAGATCAGCGCGGTGCGAAAGATTTTGCGGTCCTGATGCCGGCGCGACAGCCAGACGTTCAACTGGCTGCCGCCGATAAAGCTGCAGGCCAGCGCGGCAAAGACCAGGCCGTAGGCGTGCGGCCCGAGATGAAAGCCCTGGATGAAGATGATCGGCGAGCCGGTCACGTAAACGAACAGGCCGGCGAACGAGAAGGCGCCGCCGATCGCGTAAGTGGCGAACTGCGGATTCTCGATGACTCCGAGAAATCCGCGCACGATGGCGGTAGGCCGCAGCGATATGCCGGGATCGGGCTTGTGGCCTTCGGGGAGCAACGTCGCGGTCACCGCGATCATCAACACGGCAAAGCCGGCCAGAATGACGAAAATCCATTGCCATCCCGCGGTCGTGGCGACGAGGCTGCCGATCGACGGCGCAAACAGCGGCGAGACGCTCAACACCAGAATAAGCAGGGAGAGGATTTTCGCGCTCTCGCGGGCCGGGAAAAAATCCCGCACCATGGCGACGGCGCCGACGCCGGCGACGCAGCCGCCGATCGCCTGCAGCAGGCGCAGGGCAATGAACAGGCCCGGCGACCGCGCGGCGATGCAGCCGAGCGACGCCAGGATGAACAGGGTCATCCCGGCGTAAAGCGGCCGTTTGCGGCCGAAGCGATCGAGCAGCGGCCCATAGCAAAGTTGTCCCAGCGCCAGTCCGATGAAATAGCCCGAGATCGACAGCGAAATTTCGGCGGGCGTGGTGCCGAGGTCGCGCGCGATCTGCGGAAACGCCGGCAGGTACATGTCGATCGAGAACGGGCTCACCGTGCTCAGCGCCCCGAGAATAAGAATGATCAGAAAGTTTCGCCCGCGGGTGCGTGTCATTGTGAATTGAAAATGGGCGGCCTGCGGCCGCACTGGAGGATTTCAATGCGTGTTTGTTATTGAATGCCGGCCGCGGCGCTGATGAGCTTGACGCCGTCCTGGCTCGACCACTCGGCAGGCCCCGCCATGTCGCCGATTTCGCAGCCGGAGCGATCGACGATCAGTGTCGTCGGCATGCCGAAGGCCTTGCCGGCCATTTTCAGGTCCTGAAACACTTTCGCACTCTGGTCCGAATAATAAGCCAGCCGCTTGACGCCGACGTCTTTCAGGAAGGCGAGCGGCTTCTCCGGATCGCGAGTGTCGATATTGATGGCGACGACCTCGAAGTGTGGTCCGCCGAGGTCGCCTTCGAGGGCGTCGAGCGCCGGCATTTCCTTGCGGCAGGGCACGCACCAGGTGGCCCACAGGTTGAGAAGGACGGTCCGGCCGCGCCAATCGGCGAGCGTGAGATCGCGGCCTTCGGCATCCTTGAAGGACAGGTCGGGCACACGGAACGGCGTGCGGTTCACGCTCAGTGCCGCGACTTCGCCGTGCACCAGCGGGGCGATCCGCGCTGCGGTCTCGACCGCCGGGCGGCAGCCGGCGTCGGCCGGATTGCCTCGGAGACGGTCCATCCCGTATACCCCCGCCAGCACGGCCAATGCGCCGCACAGCGCCACGACGCCATAGGCAAATAAACGGCGACGGTGGACCTTATGGTAAGGCTCGGCAGGCGACTGGGTCATGACGGTAAAACCTCGGCGCAACTTTCATGAGCGAGCGGTCATGAGCAATAAAATGTGGGGTGGACGCTTCGGCGCCAAGCCCGCCGCCATCATGGAGGACATCAACGCCTCGATCGATTTCGACCGCCACCTCTACCGGCAGGACATCGCCGCAAGCAAGGCCCACGCCGCCATGCTCGCCAAAAAGGGCATCATCACGGCGCAAGATGCAAAGAAGATCGCTCACGGTCTAGACACGATCCTGTCAGAGATCGAGGCCGGCAAGTTCTCCTTCAAGCGCGCGCTCGAAGACATTCATATGAATGTCGAGAGCAGGCTAGGCGACCTGATCGGCCCGGCCGCGGGGCGACTGCACACGGCGCGCTCGCGCAACGACCAGGTGGCCACTGATTTCCGGCTCTGGGTGCGCGACGCCATCGACCGCATCGACGCCGCGCTCGCGGCCTATCAGCGTGCGCTTGCCGAGAAGGCGCTCGCGCATGCCGGCACCGTGATGCCGGGATTCACCCATCTGCAACCGGCGCAGCCGGTGACGTTCGGCCATCATCTCCTCGCCTATGTGGAGATGGCGGCGCGCGACCGCGGCCGCTTCGCCGACGCCCGCGCGCGGCTCAACGAGAGCCCGCTTGGCGCCGCGGCGCTCGCCGGCACGTCGTTTCCGATCGACCGCGTCATGACCGCGAAGGCGCTCGGCTTCGCGCGGCCGATGGCGAACTCGCTCGACGGCGTCGCCGATCGCGATTTCGTGCTGGAGACGCTCGCGGCCTGCGCCATCACCGCGGTGCACCTGTCGCGTTTCGCCGAGGAGATCGTGATCTGGTCGTCGCCGCTCACCGGCCTCATCCGGTTGTCGGACCGCTTCACCACCGGCTCATCGATCATGCCGCAGAAGCGCAATCCCGATGCCGCCGAACTCGTGCGCGCCAAGACCGGCCGCATCGTCGGCGCGCTCAACGGGCTCCTGATGGTGATCAAGGGATTGCCGCTCGCTTATCAGAAGGATTTGCAAGAGGACAAGGAAGGCGCGATTGACGCCATCGACGCGCTGCTGCTGTCGCTCAACGCCATGACCGGCATGGTGGGCGATCTCGAACCCGACGTGGTGCGCATGCGCCAGGCCGCGAGTGAAGGCTATGCGACCGCGACCGATCTCGCCGATTGGCTGGTGCGAACCCTCAAGCTGCCGTTCCGCGAAGCCCATCATGTCACCGGCCGGATTGTCGCCAAGGCGGCGGCGGCCGACATGCCGCTCGACAAGCTGCCGTTGCAGGACATGCAGGCCATCGAGCCGCGCATCACCAAGGCGGTGTTCGGCGTGCTTTCGGCCGCCAATTCAGTAGAAAGCCGCAAGACCTATGGCGGCACGGCGCCCAAGAACGTGCGCGCCCAGGCGCAAAGCTGGCTCAAACGTCTCAAGCGCAAGGCGTAAACGCGGTGGCAAGACGTTACCGACAAAATCTCGCCGTGACCGCATGATCTGATAGACTCGCGCAATTGCTGGAGCGGGCTGTGGCCTTGCAACGTCCGAAAGCCCTGGTTTCTTTGACTGCAGCGGCCATCATGGCTGCCGGGCTTGCCAGCTGCGGACGCCTGGGCCCGCTTGATCCGCCGCCGGCCAGCGTGGCGCCGCCGGTGAGGCAGAGCGCGGTCCCCACCACCCCGGCGACGGGCGCGGCGCAACCGATGACCTATCCTTCGGTCGCCGCATCAGGCGCAGCGTCGCCGGAGAATTCGGTCAAGAACGGCTTCGACGCCCAAGGCAATCCGATCGCCGGGCCAAGCGCGAAGAAGAGCTTCTTCCTCGATTTTCTGCTCAACTGACGCGCGCCGCGGTGGCGAACGTCACCGGCGCAGGCTAAATAGCCGCCATGCATCACTTCGCTTATCGTGACGGCGTGCTGCACGCCGAGGACGTGAATTTGGTCACGTTGGCGCAGGTCGTCGGCACGCCGTTCTATTGCTATTCGACTGCGACCTTGGAGCGGCACTATCAGGTGTTCGCCGGCGCCTTTGCCGATGTCGATGCGCTCGTCTGCTACGCCATGAAGGCGAATTCCAACCAGGCGGTGATCAAGACGCTGGCGCGGCTCGGCGCCGGCGCTGACGTCGTCTCCGAAGGCGAACTGCTGCGCGCGCGCGAGGCGGGAATCCCGCCGCAGAAGATCATGTTCTCCGGCGTCGGCAAGACCGCCCGCGAGCTCGCGCTGGCGGTCGATCAGGGCATTCTCTGCGTCAACGTCGAGTCCGAGCCGGAGCTTGATCTGCTCGCCGCGATCGCGAGCGGCAAGGACCGCTCGATCGACATTTCAATCCGCGTCAATCCCGACGTCGATCCCAAGACCCATGCCAAGATCGCGACCGGCAAGGCGGAAAACAAATTCGGCATTCCGATCAGCCGCGCCCGCGAGGTCTATGCCCATGCTGCGAAGCTCGAAGGCGTGCGCGTCGCCGGCGTCGACATGCATATCGGCAGCCAGATCATTGCGCTCGATCCGTTCGGCGACGCCTTCGCGCTGCTCGCCGACTTCGTGCGCACATTGCGCGCCGACGGCCACACCATCAGCCACATCGATCTCGGCGGCGGCCTCGGCATTCCCTACCGCGAGGACAACGAGCCGCCGCCCGACCCCGATGCCTATGCGAAGATCGTCAAGCGCGCGACCGCCGGCCTCGGCTGCAAGCTCATCTTCGAGCCGGGCCGTCTCATCGTCGGCAATGCCGGCATCCTGGTCACGCGCGTCCTCTACGTGAAGCAGGGCGAGGCCAAGACCTTCGTCATCGTCGATGCCGGCATGAACGATCTGATCCGGCCGACTCTCTACGAGGCCCACCACGACATCCGCCCCGTCAACGAGCCGCGGGTCGGCGCGCCGCGAATCATCGCCGACGTAGTCGGGCCGGTCTGCGAATCCGGCGATTACATCGCGCTCGATCGCTCGGTCGTGGCGCCGAAGTCCGACGAGCTCCTGGCGGTGATGTCGGCGGGGGCCTATGGGGCGACCCAGTCGGGCACCTATAACAGCCGCGCGCTGGTGCCCGAAGTGCTTGTCCGCAAAGGCGAATGGGCGCTGGTCCGGCCGCGCGTGAGCGCCGAGGAATTGATCGCGCTCGACCGGCTGCCGCGCTGGCTCTGAAATTGCATCCCTGAACCGCAGAGCGGGTAAAGGTGCCTTGAACCCGCCCTCATGGTAGCGTGTCGTGCAGCAGGGCTTTCCCGCGCGATTGCGATGCGCGGACCTCTAAGTCGATAAAACATAGGATAATTGTGACAGAAGCCGTTTCGCCCAATCCCGCGCCCGCGCCCGAGCCGCGCCGTGCCGATCCGTCACGCGCGCTGCTGGATGCGGCGTTACGCAAGGCGCGCTGGACGATTTTGTGGGAACGCGTCTGGCCCGGCCTTGCGGCGGTGATGACGGCGGTCGGGCTGTTTCTCGCCTTGTCGTGGCTCGGGCTCTGGCTGTGGCTGCCGCCGCTTGGCCGCGCCGCGGCGCTCATTGTCTTTGCGGCGGTGACTGTCACGGCGTTCGTCCCGTTCGCGTTCGTGCGGATGCCTGCGGCACGCGATGGCCTGGGCCGACTCGACCGCGGCAGCGGTTTGCGCCATCGCCCGGCGACCGCGATGGTCGACGAACTCGCGGTCACGCCGACAGACCCCTATTCGCTGGCGCTGTGGCACGCCCATGTCGATCGCGCGCGGGCGGCGGCGCAGGCGCTCAAGGTCGGCTGGCCGTCGCCGCGCGTCGCCTGGCGCGATCCTTATGCGCTGCGCGCGCTCGTCCTCGTCGCTTGCGTCGCCACGTTCTTTGCCGCCGGCGGCGAACGCTGGAAGCGCGTCGCCGCCGCGTTCGACTGGCACGGCGTCGTGCTGCCGGCGAATTTCCGCGTCGACGCCTGGGTGATGCCGCCGGTCTATACCGGCAAGCCGCCGGTCATCCTCCCCGGCATTCATCCGGGCGAAGTGCAGACCGCGCAGGCCGGTGGTCCGGTCTCGGTGCCGGTCGGCAGCACGCTGGTGGTGCGCTCCACCGGCAAGGCCGATATCGAGGTGACCGCGACCGGCGGCGTCGCGCCGGCAAAAGATCAGCCGAAAGCGCCCGCCGGCACCGAAGAGCGCCGCTTCACCATCACTGCGACCGGCACCGCGACCTTGCGCGGCGCGGGCGATGATCTGACGTGGCCGTTCAACGCCATTGCCGACAAGCCGCCGACCATCGAGCTGACCAAGGACCCCGAAGAGCAGACTCGCGGCTCGCTTCTTCTATCTTACCGGCTCGAGGACGATTACGGCGTGAGCGAAGCGCGCGCGACCTTCGTGCGCAAGGATGATCCGAACGCGCAGGCCGGCGGCGACCCGCATCCGCTGTTCGGGCCGCCCGATTTCGCGCTGGTGCTGCCGCAGGCGCGCACCCGGAACGGCACCGCGCAGACCATCAAGGATCTGACCGATCATCCCTGGGCCGGCGCCGAAGTGACGATGACGCTCGTCGCCCATGACGAAGGCGGCAACGAAGGCAAGAGCGAGCCGTTCTCGTTTCGCCTGCCCGAGCGCGTCTTCACCAAGCCGGTGGCGCGCGCGCTGATCGAGCAGCGCCGCAACCTCGCGCTCGACGCCCGCGCAAGGCCGACCGTCGTCGATGCGCTCGATGCGCTGGCGATCGCGCCGGAAAAGTTCACGCCGGACGTCGGCGTCTATCTCGGGCTGCGGACGCTGTTCTGGTCGCTGGTGCGCGCCAAGACCGATGACGACCTGCGCGACGTGGTGGCGCAGCTCTGGTCGATGGCGCTCAGCATCGAGGACGGCGACATTTCGGATGCGCAGCAGAACTTGCGCAATGCCGAGGAGGCGCTGCGCCAGGCGCTCGATCGCGGCGCCAGCGACCAGGAGCTCAAACAGCTCATGGATCAGTTGCGCGCCGCCATGGATCGTTTCATGCAGGCGATGCGCGATCAGATGAAGAACAATCGCCAGATGGCGCAGCAGCCGCTCAATCCCAATGCGCGGATGCTGCGCCCGCAGGACCTCCAGAATATGCTCGACCGGCTGGAGAACCTAGCGCGCAACGGCGCCAAGGACGCCGCGCGCCAGCTGTTGCAGCAGCTCCAGCAGATGATGGAA
>Ga0335085_10007294_pt1 | contig 17222 bp, 14 predicted proteins | sample Lox_Sample_45_FD_206712 | JGI IMG/M metagenome (GOLD analysis project Ga0335085, IMG submission 206712) | Soil microbial communities from Loxahatchee National Wildlife Refuge, Florida, United States - Lox_Sample_4.5 | ecosystem: Environmental > Terrestrial > Soil > Wetlands | place: USA...
ACGACGCGCGCGCCCAGCTGCTCGGCGATCCGCTGCGAACCGTCGGTGCTGCCGTTGTCGGCAACGATCACTTCGCCGCGAATGCCGTGCCGCTCGAGCGCCTCCCTGGCCTTCTGGACGCAGGCGCCCACGGTCGCCGCTTCGTCCAGGCACGGCATCACAACCGACAACTCCACCTCCCTGCCTTCGCCCGCCGCATCCCCAACCGTTTGCGTCTCCGCCACCGATCTCATCGTTCCCGGCTCCAGACTCCGCGTTCCTCGTCGATACGATAGATTCGCTGATTCGTGCGCGCAAAGACAAGCGTGAAACCAGGAGGGTTGTCGGGCAGAGCAAAAGAGCCGTTGTCTTCGATCACATCGAGGACATGGGTCGCGTGCAAACGAGGCAACTGAGAGAGCACTTGGGGGACGTTTGTGGCACCGAGGGTTTGTTCACCCCATCTGCCGAAGGGCTTGATGTATGGCTTATCGATGAAATAGGCAGAGATGCCCCGATTGAGAATGAGGATCTTTTTGACGGACGGTTCTTCGTTAATGTAGTCGTAGCTGGCCGCAGCCGGCGTTTCCCGGTCCCATCGCATCGCTTCAAAGGAGCTCGACACAACTGCGTGCACATCCTCTACGCGATCCAAGACGATGATCCATAGCCCGTAAAAGATGGAAATAGCGATTACCGCTTGGGCTAGGGTGCGCCCATTCCGCGAAGCGATCTCCACTGCGTAGTTCCATCCAAGGACGCTGAAAATTGCGCCGATCACGTAGATGTGAATGATGTATCGCGCCACCTGGGCGGTGACGAACCACGCGCCCACTTGCAATACAACAAACAGCAAGAGGCCCTTTACAAAGGGATCGCGCCGCCGGGCAACTATTCCGAGTGGACCGAGAGCCAAGAGAGCAAGGCCCAAGCCGCCGCCTCCCCTGAAATTGGCGGCATGGTACGTCAGATGAAACGGCAAAAGAAGAAAGTTTGCAGTGCCTCCACCCATCCCTCGGCCGGTTTCGAGAACATTTCTCAACAATTCCTGCATTTCAGCAGGCCGCATGTATTTCACACTAAAAAATTTGAGCAATACAGGAGGGGGAGGATAGATCGGGCATCCGTAAAGGATCCAATTGCGCAAATAAAAGGGAGAGGCCGCCACGGCGGCAACGGCACAGGAGGCCGCGAGCCATTTCAGAACGGATGCAGATTTCCGGCGGTAGGCCCAAACAGAAACGACAAACAAACAGAGAACCAACAGCCCCGAGGCGACGATACCCGTGTACTTTGTGCTCATGGAAAAGCCGCAGAAAATTCCAAATAAGGCGAAATGTCGCAATTCCTCGGCATCAAACGCCAAGCGTGCGCCAGCCAGAACGAAGGCGGCAAATAGAGCGTCCACAAATCCGCCAAAGGCTCCGCGGTAAACGGCGGGCATTGAAGCAACAAGCGCCGCCGCCCACCAGGCTCCAGTTGAATCGAGCCCCAAGCGAATCGCCAAACTACCGGTCATCAAAAGAAGAGAACCGAGGCCAATGACCGCAAAGAATCCCGGGGCGCGCTGCCCTCCCATCGACATGAGCGCCGCGTATTGAGTCTCGACGACTACTGGAAAATAGGTAAGGACCTCGTCCGGAACCGGCCGGATCACACTTTCGCGCAGCCACACTTTTGGTCCGAGGTAGTGGTAGGCGATTGTGTCATTGTTCATATCGCCGGTAAGCAGAGCGAGCCCCCCGACCGCCGTCAAAATCAAAACCGCAATCACCGCTGCCGCAGGCAAAGCCGGAACACGAATTTTGGCAAGAGTTGGGCGGCATTCTCGAATCGCAACACCGAGGGGGCGAACACTCAGGAAGACTCCCACAAGCAAAACCGCGAGAATCGCCGCACGGGAAAACCAGACCTGGCCCAAGCAGAACAGAATTGTCCCGAGAAGGCCGAGGCCCCCGAGCAAGAGCAGGACGACGCGATCCAGCCAGGAGAAGGACCGGGGAATTAAGGAGCGAAAGAGATTCCCAAAGCCGATTGCGGCCACAAAAAGGAAAACATTCGCAAAGATCGCCGGGAGCAATCTCATGGGGAAAAATGGCTCTTAATACCGTTCAGGAAGCGTTGCGCAGAATGGGATTCGAGAACACGAATTAGAAAGAAAAACGCAATCGCCAGAAAGATCCAAAGTTCAACGATCCACGGCCAAAGAAGTCGCGCACCCGCGAGCAACTTTTGGGATCTTTCTTCGTCTGCCATGTGTCCCTCAGAAGCGACGGCACGAGGCCAGCCCCCTGAAACTCGAGAGTACATTGCCGGATATTCACAAACAACAGTCTAGAAGGCTGATTTTTGATAATACGCGACAAACAGTATACGCCTAGTGGAACCCCAATCTTCTCCCCCGCAGCCTTTGCACGGGCTTTCCCGTGGCCCATCCCATTTCCCATTTTGAAATCTTTATTTTCTCTAATAAAGCGCCACGCAGGGAGCCTGGGTTTTATCCGGAGGCGATATACGAATCACGTAGCAAAGCGGTACCGAACGTAAGGTGAAGGGATATCGCGACGCGAAACGAAGCCAGGAAGAACAGGCGGACCGCTTCCACATAGGCTCCGCAACCGGCAATGGTCAGTCGAGTCCCAGAGACGCGCCTAGCGAGCTGCTCGAAATAATCACAAAGGTCGTGTTGAGACCCAAGGCAAACACGAACGATTGCTGGACTCCCTTGGTTCCAGAGAAGCCCCAACGATTCTCGCGCGACGCGGATAGAGGAATAAGCGGAAGAATGAGCTCCGTCCAACAGTATTTCTACGGCTGGCGAGGATCGACCCCTATGCGTGCCGTCGGTCGATATTGGAACGAGTGCCCGAGACGAACGAGAGGGCCTTCGAACAGTTTCCAGGAAATCCACGCGATCGCAAACGTCGCGAACGCGGAGAGAAGCGTGACGGCCGCACCGCGCCAGTCCGTAGTAGCTGGTGAGGCCCGGCGCAACAACGAATGGCAAGCCACATCCACCACGAGATGTATGATGTAGACGCAGTACGAGACCTTGCCAAGCTCTCGCAGCCACGCTATCCGCGCCAACCGGGCGACCGGACCCTCCCGCCGAATCAAGGCAAGCATCAAAATCAAGACATAAAACGCGGCCAGCCACGTGAAGCCGACCGACTCCGTTCCCCGGGCCTCCGATTCCGGAAACCACTTCCACAAGACCACGACGCCAGCGAAGAGCAAGGCCAGAATTGCGTACAAAATTCCGCTTTGCTGTGACAGCCATTCCCGAAATCCTTCGCGGCGCCAAAACACCGCCGCGAGCATGCCAGCCGCAAGGGAATCGGCACGACAGGGCATGAGGACGCTCACCAGCCAAGTGTTCGCGTGCTCGGCCAAAAGGACGACGCGCAGCACGGGCGCCACGGCAATCACACAAGCCAGGAAGACGGGCAGGAGACGCGCGGAAAGCAGCCGGACCACAAGTGGCGATACCAGGTAAAACTGTTCCTCGACGGCGAGAGACCAGAGGTGCGAAAACCAAGCCCCCGCCAAGCCCGTGAAAGAGATCACCATCAAGTTCTGCAGGAAAAGGAAATGCACGTAGATCGGCCTTCCGGATACCAGGACGAGACCGGAGTTGGAACGAGCACGCAGGGCGGGCCCCGCGACACCAACCAAAACGACGTAAACAAGAATCCACAGATAATAGATGGGGATGATGCGAAAAAAGCGCCGGATGTAAAAGGTCTTGAAATAGGAAGCTGAATCGCGGGCGTCGATGAGAATCCCTCCAACCAGGAAGCCCGATAGAACGAAGAAAAGGTCTACTCCGGACCATCCCATCAGGGCCAGGCGCTGCAAAATTGGAGTCAGACCGCCTGTCGTAACAGCCCCTTGCTGTTCCAAGTAATGAAAAACCACGACCATAAAAATTGCCGCTCCCCGAAGCCCGTCGAGTTCCGGGACACGTTCCTGGCGCGCACGAACAGGCAAGGGGGATGGTGTAGCCGCCCCCTGGTTCGTCTCTCGTGATTCAAGACTTGTGATTCTTTGCGATTCCAAGACCGTATCTCTCTTTCTTCCCGGATTCGCGAGGCAGGTAAAGCCTTCCCTTAAGTAACGCGTTGCCCCGATGTGCCCCGAATACGGCCTGAAACCCGCTGCGCGCGCCCACATCAAAATAGACGGCTCCCGGCTCGAGGATCGCGTCAAAGCATTCCGGCACATTTGGCTCACATATTCCGGCCCACATTTGCCTTTGGATTCGATCGGTCGGGTCTGATTCGAACCGCCCGGCGGGCCACGGCGATGCCGCAGTCCGGAGTTCACTTATCCGACAGGCAAGTCTGACAAGCCCGTCTGCTAATCGCCCTTGCGCTGGTACAGAGCGGCGGTCCGTTCGAAGGCTGCCAAGCCCGTGGGCAACTGCTTCCCTCAAGATCGTATCCATGGCTTCATCCGGGTCGCCGCTCGACCATTTGTACAGCGGGCGTCGGTTCTCCGGTCCAGCTCCGGAAACGAGATATCCCTTTTTCCGAATACCACCTTCGGAGCCGATAGAACACGCGAGGCGGTAAAAGCAGAGTCTGCAACAAAACAAAAGCCCGAAACACGCGGTATCGCCAGGTTACTTTTTGATAGGAGGCCTTGAACGCCGCGCGTTCGACCGCAAATGCCTCCAGCGGGCTGCCGCCATCCAAGCTTAGGCGAATGCGTCCCACCTCGACCCGCGTCCCTTGAAATAGAGCGGAAACGATTTCGTCGGAGGCGCCCAGTTTCCACAACCTTGGCGGGAGCTCGCGCATCAGGACATCGAGGACGTTCATCTTGCGCCGGGCCTTAGCAGGTTCGAACTTTCCGAATTGAAATAGATTGCCGGAATGAATTCCGTAGTAACACAACGGTTCGTTCAAGATCATGGCGGGACCGATGGCGGGAGCCAAGGTGAAAATATATTCGTCCGCCTCGATCGTCAATTCTTCGGGGATTGGCAGAATCCGATCCAAAACCGATTTTCGGATCGTCATCCTGCTGGTACCGAAAAACGCGGCCAAATGGCGGAACAAATCCGCATCCTGCCGCGAAGCGATCGCAAGACGGTACGGGCGCCCCGGGAGAATCAGGCCATTGGCCCGCCCGTCCGCATATTGTTCATATAGGCCGTGCCCCACGATTCCGACGTCGGGGTTCGCCTCCAGCGTCTCCAACACCCGTCGAAGCTTTTCCTTGGCCCACCAGTCGTCGCCGTCCAAAGTTGCAAGGATTTCTCCGTGAGCCTGAGCAAAACCAAAGTTGAATGCCGATGCCTGGCCGCCATTGGATTTTTGAAGGACGCGCACACGCGGTTCGAAACGGCAGGCGAGTTCCGGGGTTCGGTCGGTCGAGCCGTCATCGACAATCAGGATTTCGACGTCGTCCATCGGCATGTCCTGCTCGAGCACACTTGTGATGGCCCGCTCGATGAAACGCTCGTGGTTGTAGGTGTCGATTAATACGCTTACGTACGGCTTGGGCATAGTCCGATCTTTTTTCTCGCGATTCTGCCAAAGATACGCGGTCAGTAGCGCCTCACGCCAGACAAGCTTTCGTTCCGCTGGCCCAACTTTTTCCCCGGCCAGAACCGCGCCCGATTTCGCCTTAACTCGCGCCGCTATACCGCGCTCTCAGTTCCGTGTCGTTCTCCCGGATCCAGGCGACGATGGAATCCAACCCGTCGGCGAGACTGAGCCGCGGTTTCCACCCGAGAACCCGTTCCACTTTCCGGTTGTCAGTGATATAGATCACGGTATCGGCCTTGCGAGGGTTTTCCACGAGCGAGACCGAGATCGACCGGCCCATTCGTTGCTCAAAAAACTGCGTGGCTTCGACGAGAGAGAGCGAGCTCGCCGCCCCGCCTCCGACATTGAAGACCTCGTTGCGCAAGCGGCCCATCTGCCGGATCTCCGTGTCTACCAATCGGCACACGTCGTCAATGAACAAGATGTCCCGCACCTGCTTGCCGCCCCACCCAATGTATTTCAAGGGCAGGCCGAACCAAATGGCAACGGCCCACCACACGACCCATCCTTGATCGATTTTGCCAAACTGTCCTGCGCCGGAAATAACGCCAAGGCGATTGATGATCACAGGAATATCGAAGGCGTCTGCATATTCCTGGCAGGCGACATCCGCCATGAGTTTGCTGACTCCATAGATGCTGCGTCCGGCACCGTCCACGGTGAACTCTTCGGAGACGCCATGCGCCGGATCGAAGCCACGCGGACGGCTCTCGGCCGGAATCTTTCCCCAGGCCGAGCAATCCCACTCAAAACGGCTGGTGGCCTCGCGCCTCGGGAGCGCATTGATGCGGTCTGCGCCATAGATCCGGTTCGTGCTGCAGAAAATCATCGGGCAGTGGCGCTCGCGGGCAAACTCGAGCACGTGGATCACACCAAGAGTATTGTTCGTAAGATCGAACATCGGATTGACATAGCCGGAGACGACTGATGGCTGCGCGCTCGCGTCACAGATAAGCTCGATATCCGATGGCAAGTTGGAAAAGTCCTCGGAGCACCGGACATCGCCGTGAACGAATGTGACGCCGTGCTTCTGCAATCGCGGAATGTTGGATTCGCTGCCACGGCGCACGAGATTGTCCATCGCCACCACGGCATGCCCGCAGTCGCGCAGATAAAGCGCGAGCTGCGAGCCCAGAAATCCACAGCCGCCGGTAATTAGAACCTTCACGGGGTTACACCTCCGAAGAAACGCGCCGCGATGCCAGTTTGGGACGCGACGCGAGCCACAAACGGAAATCGCGATACGGGAAATAGCCCAAGGCAGCAAGGTCGAGTCCCAGAAGGTCAAAACGCCGGCCGCTCAGATCGCTCCGCACCAAATCGAGAAACGTATATCGAAAATGAACGAATACGGCATGACCGAGAACGGACCGCAACCGTACACCATTAGCATAGGCTCGTACGCCAAAGCGCCACCATCTCCAATAGGTGTCAAGGATTGAACGCGTCGTGTCATGCCTCAGGTGAACCGCTCGTGCCTCCGGGTCGTAGAGAAGATCCCAGCCCTTCGCACGCAGTCGCTGAGATAAGTCCGTATCTTCCCCATTCGTACGCATCGATTTGTCATAACTACCGGCTTCCACCACGGCAGACTTGCGGAACATATTGTTGCAGCCGAAAAGAAATCGCGGATTGCGCAACTCCTTCTCACCCCACTCCTGCGGCATGTGCGCGCGGCGCCAGCGGTCGGCCGTGCTTCGCTGCACACCTTCGATCAAGCGGCCACCGACTCCGGCAATTTTAGGATCTTCGAAGTGCCGTACGAGACCGGAGAGCCAACCGGGTTCGGGAACGCAGTCCGCATCGAGCGACGCTACCAGTTCGTTGCGGGCCGTTCGAAGCGCAGTGTCGCGCGCGGCTCCGAGACCGCTGTTTTGCTCGTGGCGCACAAGCGTCACGGAAGGATAACGCGTCGCGATCTCCGCAGTTGCGTCACTCGAGCCATCGTCGATCACGAGAATTTCATCCGCAGGATGCGTCTGCGCGAGGACGCCATCCAGCACACGAGCAAGAAACTCGGCCGAGTTGTGCGCCGGAATATAGACACTGATGCTATCCGCAGTTGTCATATCTCAATCGGCGCCGCAAAGAAGCCAATCGCCCAACGCCTCGGTCCTCCTCCCTTGTGCAGCGGCTTTGCGGACAGACCGCTTATTTCGCACAACTTCCACAGCCCATCGTCTCTTCCCGAGAAGCGCCTGACTAGGTGCGCACCTTCTGCCGGTGTTCCCTCCCGGCAGCCACCATTTCTTCCAAGATGGATTCCAGATTGCGCGTAACGGTCCAACCCGGATAGTGGCTTTTCAGCTTCGCCAGATTCGAGATGTAGCAGATGTGATCGCCCTTGCGCGCCTGCTCTGAGTACGTCCAGTTGATTTTCCGGCCGGTCAGCGACTCAATCCGCGAGATTGCCTCCAACATGGAGACGCTATTGGCACGGCCACCGCCCAGGTTGTAAACCTCGCCGGGCCGCGGGTTGCGCGCAAACTCTTCGAACGCGCGCACCACGTCAAAACTATGAATGTTGTCGCGAACTTGCTTTCCCTTGTAGCCAAACACCGTGTAGGTCTTTCCGGAGAGCGCCACCTTCGACAAATAAGACAGGAACCCGTGCAGTTCGACGCCGGAATGCGACGGGCCTGTGAGGCAGCCTCCGCGAAAAATTCCAACGCCCATGCCGAAATATCGGCCATATTCCTGCGCATAGATGTCTGCGGCGGCTTTCGACGCGCCAAACAACGAGTGCAACGTACGGTCGATGCGGCAGTTTTCGTCAATGCCTTCGTAATCGGCGGGATCGGAGTAGTCGTAGCGTGTGTCGGTCTCGCGCAAAGGCTTTTCGTTCGGCGAATCACCGTAGACTTTGTTGGTGCTCATGAAAATAAACGCGGCATCGCGCGCATACTGCCGCGTGGCTTCGAGCAGATTCACAGTGCCCATGGCGTTTACTTCAAAATCGAGCAGGGCAATGTCTGCCGCTTTGTCGTGCGAAGGCTGCGCGGCGCAATGGATGATTAGGTCGAAGCGGTTCTCACGGAACAGTGTCATCACTCCATCGCGGTCCCGAATATCAAGCGACACAGGAGTGAATTGCCGCGTGGTGCCTTTGAGCCGTTCGAGATTCCAAAGCGTGTCTCCGGGGGGACCGAAGAACACGCGGCGCATATTGTTATCCGCGCCGACGACCTTGTGACCTTGCCGGTCGAAATACTCCACGGCTTCAGAGCCAATCAGGCCGCTGCTTCCGGTCACCAGGACCTTCCAGGGCTTCACTGCGCCATCTCTCCGGGCGGGGACGCCGGGCGCTTCATTCCGCCCTCTCTTCGAAATGCTTGAATTCTTCCAGGCGCTCTGCGGGAATCGCAAAGAAATTCTGGTCGTAGCGTTCCTGGCCGAGAAGGGCGGGGCGCAGCCAGCCGCCCGGCTCCGACTCGAACCAATGAAAACCGAACGCCGACAATTGCCGCAAAATTTCTGAGCCGGGATAGCCCCAAGCCCCGGTTCGTAAATCGCACACTTCCACGAGGACCACTGGTCGAGGCAAACTGGAAAGAAACTTCTTGGCACCAGCCAAGACGCTGAGCTCGGCGCCCTCCACATCCAGTTTCAGAAAGTCTACGCGGCTAATTTCCCGACTCGAGAGGAACTCATCCAGCGTATCGACTGGCACGCTTACCTTCTTCGGGATGCCTCGCACAGCGGGCGGCCGAAGACTATTGCATCCGGTCTCGCGGCCCGCAGCGAGAAACAATTCTTCCCGGCCGGCACTGGCGCCCAACGCAGCGTCAAACACCTCCACGTTCGAACAATGGTTCCAACGCAAATGCCAATATAGTTTCCTGCGCTCGCGCGGCGACGGCTCGAACGCGATGACGCGACCCAGACTCCCAACTCGGAGCGAAGCGAGAAGCGTGTAGTAGCCATGGTGCGCACCAACGTCAAGCACCGTCATACCCGGCCGCAAATATCGGGAGAGAAAATCGCATTCTGCCGGTTCGAACGAGCCCTTCAGAATGGCCTTCCCAACGACGTCGTTCCATGCCAGCCACCAAGCACCAAACGGCAAGCGCACAGGAATCGGGAAATTGGGAAACGTGCCCTTACCGTGAAAACGGAGCATCACACGACCCTTTTTCCAGGCACGGTCGGCAATCCGATTTAATGGGGCGCACATGGCTAATTCTTGCAGACTCATCTCGGCCAAGTTCATTCAAGTTCCCGGTGGTGCACGTTGTTCATACTCTCGATCAGAGAAAAACCCCAGCAAAAGGTGAAGGCCATGTGCCCTCCTACGCCACAACGGGAATCGAGGCGGCGCTCTCCGCCGGCCCGCCGGTGCCTAGGCAGACGTATCGTACGCCGTTGGCACGGCTCAGATGCGTCAACCCACGCCAGCAGTCGATGACGGTGCGCGGACGGGAGTGATGAGCCCATTCGATCGCGGGGATTTTTTCGAATTCCGGCCATCGCGTCGCTACGACGACCACGTGAGAGACTGCGATGCACTCGTTTGGCGTAGTCAGCAGGCGCGCCTGATCTCCAAGCACACGGCGCGCGTTTTCGCACCCTACCGGATCGGAAGCAGCCACGGGAATTCCGCGTGTAATCAACTCCTGCGCGAGCAGAAGCCCAGGCGCCTGCTCCACAACGTCCGTGTCGGCTTTGTACGTCAGGCCAAGAATTCCCACTGTTTCGCCCGGTTCTGCAAAACGTTGTACCAAGTCGGCGAGCCAGGAAATTTGCCCTCGATTAAATCTGTGTGTGGCCTGGGCAAGATCGGGCGGCGCACCGAGCCGTTCCGCCAAAGCCGCGAGCGCCAAGTTGTCCCGGGGAAAACAGGGTCCGCCGTAGCTGATCGCGCCCTTCAAGTACTTCCCACCGATGCGGCGGTCGAGGCCCAGGGCGGAGGTGACGACGTCGACATCGGCCTGCGGCAGTTGCTCGCAAATGCGCGCCAAAAGATTGGCAAAGCTGATCTTTGCGGTGATGTAGGTATTTACCGCAATTTTCGTTACTTCCGCGTTCACGAAATTCATTCGCGCAACCGACGGATTGTTTTCGCACACCGTTCGATAAAACGATTCGAGCAGGGCGCCCGAGCCGGGATCGGATTCGCCGATCAGAAGAAAATCGGGATTCAGAAAATCGCGGATCACCGAGCCAAGCGCGATGAACTCCGGGCTGTAGCAAAGACCGAAGTCCCGTCCTAGCTGCTTGCCGCTGGCCTTCGCGATCGCTGCGCAAACGGGCCCCCCTGTCGTACCGGGCATTACGGTGCTGGTTAACACCACGAGGTGAAACTCCGGCTTGGACCGCAAGCCGCGGCCAATGGCTTCGCAAACGGGAAGCACGTGCTGCAGCGAAAATCCTCCGTCCGGCTCGCTGGGAGTCGCCACAACAAGAAATGTCGCGTCCGTATCCCGCACAGCCTCTTCGACGTTTTGGGTGGCAGTCAGGCGGCCGGAGGCGGCTTGAAGCAGTTGGGGCAAACCCGGCTCAAAGATGGGGGCGCGTTTCTGGTTGAATGCCTCTACTTTTGACGCGTCCGAATCCACGCCGATCACACGCAGCCCTTTCGCTGCGACGGCGGCAGCCATAGGTCCGCCCAACTTTCCAAGACCCACAACGCTGATACTCTTGATCATGGTCCCTCTTGATAGAAGGGCATTCTCAGAGCGCCCCGGCGGCCATCCACAAATCCCAACCCGGGGTCCCTCCGAGACATGACAAACGCGTACGGTCAATCAGCAAAAATATCACTTTTTACATAACCATGGATGCAGTCCTCAATTTGCACCACGATGCGCTCTTGCCCCGATATCGATTATGTTGATGGCTCCGTCGAAAACCGACCGAAATGACGGCCACGGCTGTGCGCGGGCTCATTAACGGCACTGCAAGCGGTGCGAAGAGTTCCGGTCCGTTTGCGAAACCCTACGTTCACTGCCGTTCCTGCGTGACACGCTCCGTTTCGAAGGGGAGAACCTGAAATTCGGAAGGAATGTTCAAGATTCCAGCCCATTCATCCAACCAATGGGTTACGGGCTTCGTCGCCACAAGAAGATCTGGAACCGCTTCCCATATATCGATCGGCTCCTCACCGTCATAGAGAGTTACGCGCCAACTGTAAGCTCCAGGCTTTACGGGCAGGTCCGGCAAGTGATAGATGAACTGATGAATTCCCACATTCACTTGGAAGTGCTCGCGCGCGGTTCCCCAAAGCAAGCGGCGGTCCGGATCATAGAGGCCAATACTGTGATGTGTGTGACGAATTGGAGATGCCACCTCGACGACGAAGCGAAGGACAACGGGCCCTGGCGTGTCCAGCACATTCGGGCTCGATGTTTTGGGCTCGACGATCTCCCAATTGACAAATCGAGCCTTCACATGCGGCGCATTGTTGAGCCGTCGCTCCGAGGAGCCACCGGCAAGTGTGGCCGACTCATATGCTCCGAGAATTTCCGCGGTCAGTCCGGCTTGTCGAATTGTGCCGGCGTCGAGCCAAATTGCTTTCTCGCAAAGGCGGCGAATCTGATTCATCTGGTGGCTCACAAAAATAATGGTGCGCCCCCCGCTAGCTACTTCGTTCATCTTTCCCAGGCATTTTTTTTGAAACGCCATATCGCCGACCGCGAGGACTTCATCGACTAGCAAGGTTTCGGGCTCAAGATGGGCGGCCACGGCAAAGGCCAGGCGCATCTGCATGCCCGTGCTGTAATGCTTCAACGGCGTGTCGATAAAATTTTCCACTTCGGCAAACGCGACGATCTCATCGAATTTGCGATCAATCTCTTTCTTACCCATGCCTAGAATCGCGCCATTCAGATACGTATTTTCGCGGCCGGTCAGCTCGGGATGAAAACCCGTGCCGACTTCGAGCAAGCTCCCGACACGCCCATGAATCTCGGCGTGCCCGATGGTAGGTTGCGTCACTCGGGAAAGAATTTTCAGCAAAGTGGATTTCCCCGCTCCGTTGCGGCCGATCAAACCCAGGGTTTCGCCCTGGCGCACTTCGAGAGAAACGTCGCGCAAGGCCCAAAAGTCCCTCGGAGCGGTAGCCGCGTCCCCGGGACCCAGCCAGCGAACTGGCGCTTTCATGGCGTGCGTCAGCCGCTCACGCATGGACATCTGACGTGTCAGCGCACCGATTCGATAGCGCTTCCCCAGCGAACTCGCGCGAATGGCAAGATCACTCATGATTCACACCACGTCTGCGATCGTGCCCTCCATGGCACGAAAATAAATCAGGCCGCTGAACACCAGGATCAGCACGGCTGCCGAAGAGGCAATGAGAGGCGCGCCAGGAGGCTGCCCGTGCCCGGTCAGGGCCCAGCGAAATCCTTCGATGACTCCGGCCATGGGATTTAGGCCGTACAACCAGCGCCATTTTTCGGGCACGAGAGAGCTTGGGTAGGCCACCGGCGAAGCAAACATCCAGAACTGGACCAGAAACGGCACCACGTAGCGGACATCGCGGTACAACGCATTCAGAGCGGAGAGCCACAAGCCGACGCCAAGCGCCGTCAGCACGGCCAGCAGCACAAATGCCGGCAGCCAGATCACGGCTCGCGTCGGCAGCATGCGATAGTAGGCCATCATCGCGAGAAGGACGGCGAAAGAAATGGCAAAATCGAGCAGCCCCGAAAGCACGGAGGCAATCGGCAGGACCACGCGGGGGAAATAGATTTTTGTGATCACCCGCTGCTGGTCGACAATGATAGTCGTCGCACTTTGCATCGCAGCGGCAAAATACATCCAGGGAAGGAGCGCGCTGTAGTAAAAAATGGGATAGGGCAGTCCCTGAGACGGAATCCTGGCGAGCTTTCCAAAGAACAAGCTGAAAACCAGCATGGTCATCACGGGTTGGAGAACGGCCCAAGCCGCTCCAATCGCCGTCTGTTTATATCGGACCTTGATGTCGCGCCAAACAAAAAAATACAACAGTTCGCGGTAGACCCAAAGCTCTCCGAAGTCGAGCGCCAGCAAGCCGCGCCGGGGACCGATCCGCACGACGGGAACTTCGCGATGCTCCACGGCCAACGCCGTTTGAACTGGGGTCGCGCCCATCGGATTGGTTATTCTCCCTGTGTCCCCTCGAGCTTCTGCTGCTCGATGTCTTCTTGCTCAATGTGTTGCATCATTTCGTTGCGGTGCAAGAAATAGGTCTCCATGCTGTGCGTGACACGCAGCGGCACATCGATGAATTGGTTGCGAACCATCTCGCTCCACGAGATCTCTCCGCGCGCCGGAACCATATGGGTGCCCCACTGAAAGATAAAGCCCAGGTTCCACAAGATGAGCAACGCAAGGACTGAGGCCGACCAGCGGATCGCGCGGGCGGTCTTGCCCAGCCAGCTCGAAACTGCGCCAAGCAACGCTGAAAGACCAAGGATGAAAATCGGCGTGAGAGAAACGAAAAAACGATTTCCGTAGCTGGAAAGGCCGTCCCAATCAGGATAGCTCGCGATGAAATAATAGTAGGCGAGAAAGGTAAGAAGAGAGCCAGCACCCAACAAAGCGTTGCGCTTGATCAGAAAAGGAAGGCCTGCGACCGCGAGAACCAGCACCGGAGTCCAGCTGAACATTCCGTGGTCGGAAGAAAACAAGAGTCTGAGCAGCGCGGGAGACGTCCAATTCCAGGTCCCGACTCCCGGATAGCCAGATTCGAAGGGGCTCCCGTAAATGATCTGGCGAGTAATAAAAGTTGGCGCAAGAGCAGCAACGAAGACCGCGACAAACGCAACGCCGCGGAGCGCCAATCCGGGGAATCGCATGACGGAAGGCCCTGAGTCGCGCGTTTCTCCACGCAGCAGGTAGGCAACCTCAACCGCCGGAAACAGCAGCAAAAGAACGTTTGGATAATAAACGTTTCCCATCAAGCCGGCGAACAATCCCAGTAAGGTCCACTGCCCCATCGTCCGCCGCAGTTTCGTCCGCTCCCAGTACCAGACAAACAGTCCCACGGAGAAAGCGGAAAGAGCGTGCGCCCACGACGGATTAAAATACATATAGACGGGTACGGAGCTCGCCAGCCAAATCGCAATCGTGGCGAAGAGCGGCCACGGCGGTTCGAAATATTTTTGGGCAATCTGGAAGGCCAAAAACAGCGAAAGAAAACCATAACACGCAGTCGTCAGCGCCATGGCCACCAAATAAGGACGCGAGTACCCGTTGGCGGAAATCTGGGCTCCGAGGCGGTCCGCCACCAGAATAGCCCCATGGACGGTAACCAGGACGGGGGCCCACAGGATCGCGGGGCCGACCGTAAAGTGATTTCCGACGTAACCCGTCTTGGTATACAACTGCGGAAGCAAGTGCCCCTGCGCGTCGATGCGGGGCATCACGAAGGACTTGTTGCCCGCGAGATAGTCATTTTCAAACCGCAGGTCGTGATCGATCAAAACGGAGCGAAGGTAGGCGTAGTAGCCAACCCCGTCGCCGCGCACCCACGGATTCACCAAGGGAAGAGTCAGAAGGAAGACTAAAACGAGCAGCTTCGCGTTGGGTGTAAGACTTTTAACTTGGGATGCCGGTAGTGGCGAGTCGGATGTTTCCACGACGAATCGATCGCCTCGAAACGATTCAGCGGTCCGTGATCCGTTCATTCTTCCACTCGCACTCGGGTTCCAAGAAATCGCTCAATTGATTCGATCCGCGAATCCGTTGATGACGGTGTGACCAGCCCGCGGTTTTGGTGGGATCCAGCGCCGTCAGGTCATCCGGCCCGCAGGACTTTCAAAAGATTTCGGCCCAGCCGCCCCGCTCTGCCTGATTTGCCAAAATCGCGGACCTCGAGCAGATGTCCGCGGAGCAAAACGCGTCACGCCAACGTGTTCGCAGGCTCTTTGGGCACAACGACAAATTCCTTCTTCCTGCGTTGATGCACGGCAACCCGGTCGATGATCTCGGGTAGCGCTGCCGTGGGACGAAAACCCGTCAACCGCTCGAGTTTATCGAGGGAAGGAACGCGCCGAAACATGTCCTCAAAGCCAGGCTCATATGCCCGGTCATAGGGAATGTGCTCAATCGGCGAGGAGCTGCTGGTCCGTTCTTTCACCAGAAGCGCGAGATCTTCGATCGTTATTTCATGGTCGTTGCCTACGTTCACGACTTCGCCCACTGCACCGTCTGTTGCAACGAGGCGCAAGAGCGCTTCGACGGCATCACGGACGTCGCAGAAGCAGCGGGATTGCTGCCCAGTCCCATACACGGTGATGGGAGCACTCTCGAGCGCCTGCCGCACAAAATTGGGAAGAACCATGCCGTAGCGCCCGGTTTGCCCGGGTCCCACGGTATTAAAGAGCCGCGCGACCACCACGGGCTGCCGCTTCTCCTTCCAGTAGGAAAGCGCGAGGAACTCATCCAGCGCTTTCGACGCAGCATAGCTCCAGCGGCCCTTGGTTGTCGGGCCCAGCACCAAGTCGGCATCTTCCCGGAAGGGAACATTCGTATTTTTCCCGTACACCTCGGATGTCGATGCAGTGAAAACCAGTTTTTTCTTGCGGCACGCCGCTTCCAGGACCATTTGCGTGCCGTTTACATTCGTTTCGATCGTTCGCACCGGGCTTTCGACGATGAGCTTGACGCCCACCGCCGCGGCCAGGTGGAAAACCACATCGGCCTCATCGACCAGTTCCGCGAGCAACTGGCGATTTTCCAGCGGTTCGAGAAAATAGTGCATCCGGTCATACCGTTTGAGGTGCCGGATATTCTCCATGCTTCCAGTGGACAGATTGTCCATCAACAGGACTTGGTCGCCGCGTTCGAGAAGACGCTCCGCCAAGTGCGATCCGATAAAGCCAGCGCCGCCTGTGATGAGATAAACCAATCCGGTCCTCCTGAACGCTTAATCCTGGCCCAATTGCGATTCCGATTGCTCAGCCCGGCGGGACCGACGCGATTTCTTGTCTTCTTCCCTGCCGTAGCCGCCATAGGAATACGGGTAGTAGCGATACGAGTAGTAGTAGTCGGGCGAACTGGCATCCACGGCGTTTAGCACAACACCGAGCATCCGGCACTTGACGCCGGCAAGCAAATCTCGCGTTCGGGTGAAGGCTTCCTTCGGAGTCTCTCCGCTGCGCACCACCATCAGCACGCCGTCCACCAGCACGGAAAGAATCACGGCGTCGGTGGCGGCCATGATCGGAGGCGAATCGATGACCACAAACTTATACCGGGAACGAAGGTCGGAAATGAGCTCGGTCAAGCGCCGCGAAGACAGCAAATCGGCCGGGTTGGGGGGAATCGGCCCGGTCGGAATTGCCGCGAGGTTCGTAATCGCTGGGTGCGGCACAGTAATCAAATCCAGGGAGGAAACGCCCGCGAGATAAGAACTCAATCCCGCGTGTTTCCCGTCGACCAAACTGAGGGCGCGATTGATTCCAGGCTTGCGTAAGTCCGCGTCCACAAGCAGGGTCTTATCGCCAAGCTGTGCGAGGGTCACCGCTAGGTTCACCGCGGCGGTGGTTTTGCCCTCGCGCGGCAGGGCGCTCGTCATCAAGATGACTTGAGGAGGATGGTCCGCCTGAGATAGCAGCAAAGACGTGCGCAGCGCGCGAAATGCCTCTGACATCTGCGACTGCGGCATGTTGTGAGAGATCAATTCCGCCCGGCCTTCTTTGGGAGTCACGACTGGGGTCTTCAAGAGCTTCGAAAAACGCCCGTTGCGCTTTCCGCTGGAACTGGACA
>Ga0335085_10007295_pt1 | contig 17218 bp, 18 predicted proteins | sample Lox_Sample_45_FD_206712 | JGI IMG/M metagenome (GOLD analysis project Ga0335085, IMG submission 206712) | Soil microbial communities from Loxahatchee National Wildlife Refuge, Florida, United States - Lox_Sample_4.5 | ecosystem: Environmental > Terrestrial > Soil > Wetlands | place: USA...
GCGCGTCCAGCGCCGGCGGGCACGCATGTCATCGAGGCGCGCCAGCACGCTGGGCGTGAGATTCACCGAGATCTTCTCGGTCCTGGTTTCCTCCATGTGCGGCACTCTACCGCAGAGTGCGCAAGTCAGCGCTGGCCGCAGTCCGCTGGCCCGGGAGCGCTCACCAACGCCCCAGTGGTGGCCTCCGGGCCGCCGCCGCCGCATTTGGCCTCACCAGGAAGCCAGCGGCGGCGGTCAAAGCCCGTTGAGTCACAGCCGGTGAGCTCATGATCATGCGTTAGCAGCAGCGGTCGATGCCAGGCGTGGCCACTGGAATCGCCGACCGGCCGGGCGTCCAGCCGGCTTCCCGCCAGGAAGCGCATATCGGTGCGCCCGCAGGTACGCCCGTACCCGGTTGGCCGCGGGTGGGCTATCGCCAGCCGTCAGGCAAGTCCCCGGGCTGGGCTGCTGCTCCAGGAAGCAGATCGGCTCTCTGGCCGCCGCCTTGCGGCTGGCTGGCGGACGGGAATTCCGGCTTGCAAGTTTCGGAGAGCCTCACTCGGTGACCGCTATCCGGTCTCCTCTGGTGCCCTTGACCCTCAACAAGGAGGTGTTCGATATGCACGGCAGGAGCGGCAGTGGCCTGGCCTATGGCGGTGTTCATAACGGGTGGATCTGGCACAGCAGCTACCGCAGTTGCCCTGAAGCGGTCTGCTGTGCCGTGAGTAGCAGGAACTCCTGCGCAGGAAGGGCGGGGCAGGGATGACTAGCTATCTGTTCGCCCGGGTCCCGCCGACGCTGATAGGGGCGGGGCTGTGTCTCGGGCCCTCTCGAGGCCGTCGAGGATCAGGTCGAGCCCGAATTGGTACTCGTTGCCGTAGTCGTAGCCGGGCTGCAGGACGTGCTTGACGGTGAGCTCGGTGAGGTGAGGGTATTCGCCTGGGGGGAACCGCGCCATGATCATCTCAGCCAGCTCGGCTGTCTCCTCGCTGGTGTCGAACGGCAGGCTCGCCTCCTGCAGCACGAAGCCATAGATGTAGCTGTCCAGGACGGCGAACGCGTGGGCGGCCAGCGCGACCGGGAAGCCGGCGTCCCGCAAGCAGCCGATCACGCCGTCGTGGTGTCGCAGCGTTGCCGGCCCGGGCGAGCTGCGCGACTCCATCAGGCCGATCGCCCAGCGATGGCGTGACAGAACCTGGCGGGCTGAGGCCGCCCGCTGGCGCATGGCCGTCTTCCAGCCGGCTCCGCCGGGGGGCAGGTCGATCTCGCTGAAAACGAGATCGATCATGCCGTCGAGGAGGTCGCCCTTGTTGGCCACGTGGTTGTACAGCGACATCGCCTCGACCCCCAGGACCTCGCCGAGCTTGCGCATGCTGAGCGTGGCGATCCCGTTCTCGTCGGCGAAGGCTACGGCGGCGCGCAGCACCCGTTCCCGGCTGAGGGGGGTCCTGGCCTCTGTTGCGGGCTTGGCCGGTCGCGCCATTTCTGTCCGCTCCTGCCGCAGGCTTGACATGTTTACATCGTAAGCCTACTGTAGACTTACGACGTAAGCCAGCGACACCGTCGAGGCACATGGCGACAGCGCCGTTCGCGCCTGTCGAGTCCGTCACGCAGGGTCGGATTGCTGCAGGGCATCAAATAGCCCGCGCCGAGACCCGCCGCCTGTCCCCCGGAGCGGCCTGAACGAAGGAGCCATCGTGTCCATATCGGCCCCAAATCCCCTGCCAGAGTTCCACGCCGACGGCCTTGTCACCGGCACCGTCGGCGCGCCGACGATGAAGGCGATCGTCCAGGACGCATACGGCACCGCACCCGAAGAGGTGCTCCGGCTCGCCGCGGTCGCCAGGCCCGCGATCGCAGACGACGAGATCCTGGTACGGGTGCGGGCCGCCAGCGTGGACCGGGGCACCTGGCATCTGATGTCCGGCCTGGCCTACCCGATGCGCCTGGCGGGCTTCGGTTTCCGCGTGCCCAAGGCCCCCAACCCAGGCCGCAGTTTCGCGGGGACGGTCGAGTCCGCCGGCAAGGACGTGACCGGGTTCGAGCCGGGCGATGAGGTCTACGGCACCTGCGGCGGCTCCTTCGCCCCCTACGCCCGCGCCCGGGCGGGCCGGATCGCACCCAAGCCGGCGAACCTGTCCTTCGAGCAGGCGGCGGCCGTCCCCGTCTCCGCGCTCACCGCCCTGCAGGCGGTGCGCCGCGCGCAGGTCCAGGCCGGGCAGAAGGTGCTGATCATCGGCGCGTCCGGAGGCGTCGGCACGTTCGCCGTGCAGATCGCCAAGGCCTTCGGCGCCGAGGTCACCGGAGCGTGCAGCGCGGCCAAGGCGGACCTGGTCCAAGCCCTCGGAGCCGACCACGTGATCGACTACACACGTCAGGACTTCGCCGACGGCGAGCACCGCTACGACGTCATCCTCGACATCGCCGGCGGCAACGGGCTGTCCCATCTGCGCCGGGCTCTCACCCCTGGCGGCAGGCTGGTCATGGTTGGCGGCGAGACCGGCGGCCGGTGGCTCGGCGGGATGGACCGCCAGCTCCGCGCCCACCTGCTGTTCCCGCTGACCAGCCAGAAGCTGAGCACGTTCATCGCGTCGGAGAACTCCGCGGACCTGGTGATCCTCCGCGACCTCATCGAGTCCGGGAAGATCACACCCGCCATCGACCGGACCTACCCGCTCAGCCAGACCCCGGCAGCCATCCGGCACGTCCAGGAAGGCCGCGCCCGCGGCAAGGTCGTCATCACCATCTGACGGATTGCATGCCGTGCCTGGCCAGGACCTACAGATCCACAGCGGGCCGATGGCCGGCCAGCTAGTGCTGGCTACCGGTGGCACTGGAGACATCGGCGAGGCGATCGCCCTGGGCGCGGCCGCGATGGGTGCACGCCTGGCGGCCACCGGCCGGGACCGTGGCCGTCCGCCGGGCCCGGCTGTCGAGATCCGCGCAGCCGACGGGCAGGTGGAGGTGTTCGTCGCGGACCTGTCCCGGTCCCTGCAGCACTGGGGTATGTGTGAGCGCCCGCCCCGCTCAGGGCGCACCGATGCGGGTGCCGGTTTTGCCGGCCGGCCGTCGGCGGCGCCCGTCGGGTGCGCCGCCGCCGCTGCCGCGGCCTATCGAGCGCAGCGGGCTGATCTGGCTGGGGGTCGCGCTCGTGGCGGCCGGCGGGGCGATTGCGGTGTTCGCCGGTGGCCTGAGCCGCTGGGCGGTCGACGTCACGGTGGTCGACGACCCATCACCCGGCGAGTGGCCGGGCTCACGGTGCCCGGTTTCGCCGCGGTCGCCCGGGTGATCGCTGAGGCGGGTGCGGCTCCGGCGGCGGTCATCGCGGGATACCTGCTGCTGCTGGCGCTGATCGTGTTCCGCCGGTTCCGGCATCTGCTGGTACTGGTCGTCAGCTACGAGGTGCTCGCCCTGCTGACGACGGTTTTCCTGCTTGCCGTGCACCGGCCGCTGCCCTTCAGGGTGCTGGTCCAGTTCCGCTGGGCTGGCTTCAGCATGCCGTCGGTCGAGGTCGAGAAGGTGTGCGCGGTGCTGACCGGGGCGCTGTACACGCTGGCCCCCGCCGGCCGGTGGCGGCGCCGCGGCGGCTGGGCCGCGGCCGTGATCGTCGCGGTGATCGGCCTGTCCCGGATGCGGCTGGGCGTGGACGCGCCGACCGATGTGCTGCTCGGCGCGATCCTCAGCGTTACCGTGCCGCTGCTGGGGCTGCGGCTGTTCGCCCCGCAGGAGTCCTTCCCGGTGGTCTACGGCGGCGCACATGGGGCGCATCTTAGCCTCGGCGGCGCCCGCGGCGAGGCGATCAAACGCGCGCTGAAAGACCAGATGGACGTCGAGGTCTCCGGCGTCGAACCGTTCGGGCTGGCCGGTTCCGGCGGGTCCAGCCCGATGCGGCTGCGGCGGGCCGGGCAGCCGGGCTGATACCTGTTCGGCAAGCTGTATGCGCGTTCGCATGTGCCGGACCGGGAGTACCTGCTGCTCACCGAGTTCTTCGCCGGTTCGGCCGAGCTCGGCGACGCCGCCGTGGACGGCCAGGTCATTGACGACGGGCTGCTGATCGTCCGCCAGATGTGGGACGCAGGGCTCGCCCACCGCGACCTCAAACCGGCCAACCTGCTGGTCCGCGACGGCCACCTGCTGCTGATTGACGTGGCCTTCGCGGAGGTGCGCCCGACACCGTGGCGGCAGGGCGTCGCTGTATGACAGGCTCCGACCGACCCCGCCACGCTGAGTCGGTCCTTGTTCCGGAGGTCGGCAGGCTGGATCCGACCGAGTTGAACCCCTATGTCCATGGTCTGCGGCTTTACCGGAGGCCCGGCCGGGCAAATTAGCAAAAGACCTGGTCAGGCCATGATCATCCCGTGTCCGAGGAGGAGCGCACCCATAAGCCAATGCGTGCTGACTGGCGGGTTCGCGATCAGGAGCTCGCGGTGACGGGTCAGGCGGATCGGTGGATCCGGCGGATCACGATCGGGTGCGTGGGATGCTGGCGCTGATCGCCGGGACCGTCTCCTACCTGCACGTGCACCTGCTGGTCGGGCTTCACGGCCAGCCGCGCGGGACAGCCCGCCGCCAGCGCCGCCCCTGCCGCTGCCCTCGGTCCGGACCGCCACGTGCGTCGAGGAAAGACCGGAAGCCCGCTCTACTAACATCGGCCGTAGGCCCCCGTCGTCAGCCGGGGTGTGAGGCTTCATCAGTGGAGGTGCCGGATGGCCGAGCTCCCATCACCGCCAGAGGGAATTGCGCTGGCCCACTTCATCGTGTCGGACGATGTCGAGCGCTCCCGGCGCTTCTACACCGAAGTACTCGGCGGCAGAGTGGTCTTCTCCGGAGACGTGACCTATGTCGCACTAGCCAACAGCTGGATCATCATCAATGTCGGTGGGGGCCCGACCGACGACAAGCCGTCGGTCACCCTTGAGGCACCGCGTGATCCGGACCGGGTCAGCAGCTTCCTCAATATCCGGGTCAAAGACATCCACGCCGTGTATGCCGAGTGGAGCGCCCGGGGTGCGGAGTTCCTGACGCCGCCGAAACAGCACCAGTACGAGATCCGTTGCTACATCCGCGATCCCGACGGTCATCTGATCGAAGTGGGGCAAACCACGGACCCAGAGGGGGACTGGTCGCCCGCTCACTGGCCGCCGAGTACGCGCGCCGGCGATTCCGAGTGAATGCCGAGGTCACCGGCAACGGCCCCGCGAGTCGACGGTGGCCGGTCCTCCGAGCGCTGAGCCTCGATCCACCGTGTGACGCTGAGAAGGTTCGGTCATGACCACCGCGATCATCGGCACTGGAGGGATCGGATCGGTCATCGCCCGCGAGCTCGCCTCGGGCGGTGAGACCCTGCGGCTCTCGAGCGCCGACATTAAGTCGGCACGAACGCTGGCTGCAGAGATCGGTCGCGCCGCGGTCGTCGCCGTCGACAACCGCGGCGCGTTGCAGGACGCCGATGCCGTCGTCCTCGCGCTGCGCTTTGCCGTGCTAAAGAGCGTTATAGACGAGATCGCCGAATCGCTGACCGACAAGGTCGTGGTCGTTCCGAGCAACCCGCTCAGCACGGACGCGCAAGGTAAGGTCTCACGTCTCCTGCCGGAAGGGCAGTCCTCCGGCGAGGTTGTAGCCGGATGGTTGCCGTCGGCGGCGCGCCTGGCCATGGCGTTTGGAAGCATGTCGGCCGATCTCTTCGAGTCTGCTAGCAACCGGTCGCCGGAGCCCGCGGCCCTCTTCTACGCGACCGACGATGACCGGGCCGGCGAGGAAGTCGAGCGGATGATCCGAACGGCCGGTTTCGAGCCGGTGAAGATCGGCGGTATCGAGCAATCGGGTCGGCTCGAGGTGGGCGGCGACCTTCACGATCTCGTAGTCGGCCCTGCAGAGGCGCGATCATTGATCGGCGGGGCTTGATCTGCGGTCTTGATGGGCGTGAAGTGCTCGCTCACCGGCGACAGCGACGTGTGACACAGCTAGACGAACCTGGCACTCGATCGCTTCGCGCTGGCCTGCTGGCCAGCACCATGTGCCTTTACAGATCCGTGATCTGGACCCGACTTGAACCCCCATGCTCCTGACCTGCGCAGACTCGCGTTGCCGACGCGCAATGAATAGTTCCCCATGGACGTTTCCGCAGGCCAGGCCATGATCACGATGTGTCCGAGGGGCGAGTCGCCTCTTACGCACATGCCGGCGATCACTGGTCGGCTGATCCTCGGGGCAGCGGTGACCAGGCGAGCGGACTGCAGGATTAGATGTAGGAACGGCCGGGTGAACGGCGGTACTGGCGCTTTTAATATCAACGTATGCGATATGATCGTATGTATGGCGCAGGTTGATAGGTTCTCCGTGACGATGCCTCCCGATCTGGGTGAAGGCGTCCGCAGGGCTGCGGAGCGGCAAGGGATCAGCGTGTCAGCCTGGCTCAGCGAGGCGGCGGCCGACAGGCTCAGGAACGAGCTGCTCGGTGCGGCTTTGGATGCCTGGGAGTCGGAGGACGGTTCCTTCACCGAGGCGGAGCTCGATGCAGCGGCATCGCGGCTTGGCCTCGCACCTCGCCCGGATGTCGCGTGAAGGCGGTGCTCGATGCCGGAGCGCTGGTTGCCATCGACCGGCGTGACCGGGAGGTGGGTGCTCAGCTGCGCGTGCTCCAGCAGCAGGGGACGCCGCTGCGTGCGAGTGCCGCGGTTGTCGGTCAGGTCTGGCGTGATGCCCGCAAGCAGGCCAATCTCGCACGAGTGCTGGCGGGTGTGGGGACCGAAGCACTGGGCGGGGATGACGGCAGGCGGATAGGCGAGTTGCTCGCGCGGGCTGGCTCGGCCGATGTCGTCGACGCGCACGTAGCGCTGCTGGCCGCCCCGGCGGACATCGTGCTGACCAGCGACCCGGGCGACATCCGCGCGCTGCTGCAGGCACGCGGAGTCCCAGCGCATGTCCAGCTGGTGTGAGGTCGTCACCGGGGGTGGGCCCGCGCCAGCGTTTCTGTGCTGCCCGCAGGCGTGAATCGGCTGTTGCCCGGGTTGCGCATAGCCGTTATGTGGGCGGGCGGGGCTGCCTGCTGGGGTAGGGCTCCTTCTCTGGGTGGCCGCTGTCACGGATGGCGCTTGCCGGGGCCGGCTGCTGCGAGTAAAAACGGGGCGTGGGGAGGGTCCCGCCCCGTGGAGCCAGCGGTATTGCGCAGCTGGAGTTGCGCCTTGCCGGCGTTTTTGGCGTGGTCCGCGGTGGTGCACCGCTGCCCGACGGCGAGCTGGGCAGCCGCAAGGCACGCACGCTGCTGAAGCTGCTCGCCGTCGAGCGGGCCAGGCTGGTGTCGGTAGACCGGCTCGCCGAGGTGCTGTGGGTCGGCCACCCGCCCAAGGAGCCGGCGCAGCACGTGGCCACGCTGGTGAGCCGGCTGCGCCGGGTGCTCGGCTCGGATGCGATCCGCGGCGGCCGCCAGGGCTACCAGCTGGCCGGCGGGCCGGGTGTCGTGGTCGATCTTGATGAGGCAGCCAGGCTGACGGACCACGCGGAACGGGGGCTTGTAGCGGCACCCGCGCTCGCCTGCACATCGGCCGGGCGCGCAGTCGAGATGATGGCGCCGGGCACCGCGCTGGCCGAGGAACCGGACGCTGCGTGGGCGGAGCCGGCTAGGCAGGAACTGCGCGGGCTGCTGCGCCGGGCCCGGCACGCCCTGGCCGGAGCTGCGCAGGCGACCGGTGATGCCGCCCTAGCATCCCGCGTCGCCGCGGACGCGATGGCCGATGACCCGTTCGACGAGGGCGCGCACCGCCTTTTCATGTCAGGCTGTGCTGCGGGGGGCGAGCGGGCGAAGGCACTGGAGGCATACGCCCGGCTCCGCAACCGGCTGGCCGAAGAGCTGGGGACCGACCCCGCACCGGACACCCATGAGCTGTACCTGGCCATCTTGCGCCAGGCGCGGCCCGGTGACCCCGGCCAGCCGGAGGGCAGCCTGGCCCAGCCCGCCCGGCAGGCCAGGACCGGGCAGCCAGCCCGCGTGCCGGGCACCACCGCGGCATCCCGGGAGCTGGTCGGCCGCGATCGGGAGCTGGCCGAGCTCACCATGGCATGGGAGAAGGCGGCCGGCGGTGAGCCGGGGGTCGTCCTGGTCGTGGGCGAGGCCGGAATCGGCAAGACCAGGCTGGCCGAGGCCCTGGCAGCGGAGGCGGCCTCGGCAGGTGCGACGGTCTTGCAGTCCCGCTGCTATGAGACCGAGCGGTCGCTGTTCTTGCAGCCGGTCGTGGAGGCGGTTCTCCCACCCATCACCGCGTTGCCCGGAGCGGAACTGCGGCAGTTGCTGGGTGACGATGCGCCGCCTTTCGCCGCGCTGGTGCCGGAGGCGGCGGCGCTGCTGGGGCCGATGCCGCGCGAGCGGGTGGCCATCGACATGCAGCGCCGGCTGGCGTTCCACAGTGTGCTGGCGTTCCTGCGTGAGCTCGCGGCACGCAACCCGGTGCTGCTGATGCTGGACGACCTTCAGTATGCCGGCCAGTCGACCGTCGAATTCGTGCATTACCTGGGCCGGCACGCGGGCAGGGCCCGGCTGCTGGTAATCGCGACGGTCCGGGCCGAGAACGATGCGGAGGTCGGAGCCGCGCTCGCCGCCGTGGCCAGCCGTATCGATCTCGGGCCGCTTGGGGCCGATGCTGTCGGGCAGCTTGCCCGCCAGGCTGGCCAGGCCGGTCTGGCCGATCGCATCCTGCGGCAGACGCGTGGGCACACGTTGTTCGTGGTCGAGGTGCTCCAGGCGCTGGCCGACGGCGACAGCGGCCTCCCGGAGTCGCTGCGGGGCGCCGTGCAGGCACGGGCCCGCCGCCTGGGCGCCGAAGCCGAGCAGCTGCTGCGGGCAGCGGCGGTTCTCGGCGCGGCCGTCGATCCCGCCACGGCGGCGGGCATTGCCGGCGTCGCCCACCCATAGGTCGTAGGGCTCGTCGGCGACCAGATCGGAGAAGACCATGAAGTTGCTGAGCAGGATCTCGTCCATGCGTCGCGCCGCCTGGAACACGTGCAAGTCGTGTTCGGCGCATTCGCCCTCCAGGTGCTCAGATTCGCTGGCCAGGAACGCCGACGCCGGATGGATGCGCTCGCCGCGCCGGGCCAGCAGTTCGGTCACCGGATGCTGGGCCAGCCAGTCCACCTTCAGGTCAGGGTGCAGCTTGCGCAGCTCGTCGGCGACGGCCAGGTCCCGCCGCGCGTGCCCCAGCCCGATCGGGGATGACAGGTACAGCACGCGCCGACGGCGGTCCAGTGGCCTGGTCCACCGGCGCGGCGGGGCCGTCCCCGGGCGGAACCGGTTGGTGAAGTCCCGGATCGCGTGGTTGACGATCACCGGCTCGCGGGCATGTGGGCAATGTCCCGCGCCCTCCGCAACGAGCAGCTCGGCCCCCGTCAGCTCGGCGATCCGCTCGCCCCAGGACAGCGGCAGGCAGCGGTCTTTATCTCCGTGGATCGCCAGCACCGGGCAGCGCACCCGCCGCAGCAACTGCTCGGTTTCCTCCGTTGACGATGACGTCGGCGGCGCATCCTCATGCGTCAGAATCGTCTCGGGGCTTGTCTCCATCGCCCAGCGGACGCTGTCCTCGCGCTGCTTGGTCGAGTGCGGCTCGCTAAACAGCTCGCTGAAGAAGAACTCGGCATACCCCCGCCAGTCCCGCAGCCAGTAGTGCCGGTTCTCCTTGGCCCAGCCCTCCCCAGTGTCGAGTATCTCGTCGAAGTCATGGACGGCACGATGGGCCGGCCACGGCAACAGCTCCGGCGCCCAGGAGGCGATCGCCACCACGCCGAGGACACGATCGGGGTACAAGGTGGCGGTGAGCAGGGAATACCAGCTGCCACAGCTGATTCCCACGATCACGGCGCGGTCGACGTCACAGGCGCCCATCACCGCGACGGTGTCGGCCGCGAACTCGGTCTCGGCGTACGCCGCGGCCGACGTCGGCCGGTCAGAACGGCCGTTGCCCCGCGGGTCGATGGTGATGACCTTGAACCGGCGGGCGAGATAGGGCACTTGGGCCTTCCAGACCCGGCAGTGAACGATCGGCCAAAGGGGCGCGAACACTACCGCGGGCTCGCCCTCGCCGAACACCTCGTAACCGACCTTGACGCCATCGCGGTCTACGAAACCTTCGGCGTCTGGATACCTGGCCCGCATAGCGCCTCCCAGTCCTGGCTGATGTACCAGTCCTAGCGGTCTCCATTGCAATGCCATTGCCATGAGGTTGCAACAGATTTGCTGAGCCTGGCTGTGAGCACGCAAGAACCCGCGAGATCGCCCGCAAGCGGGCCACACGCTCGGGGCACAAGCCGGCGAGGCCGCGATCTGGGTCACATAACGTATTGGCTGGTCAGACCATGATCATCCGTGTCCGAGGGGGGACTCGCCGCTTATGTACATGCCAGCGGTCACCGGTGAACTGGTCCTCGGGGTCGCCGCGGGCCGTCCGCCTGAGCGCCGCCTCAAAGGACGGATGGTCCCATGGCCGGATGACGACATTCAGCTATGGCGTTTGAGGGTCGGCTGAAGATGGTCGCGGTAGTGCGTAGGGCGGCATCGTCCGCTCCTCGTTGAAGGGCTTGAACCAGTCTTCGAGGCGCATGGGAGCCAGGCTGGGCGGTTGACTTGCGGGGTCGTCTTCAATTACGGCAGCTGTAGTTCGTGATCGCGGGCCTGTGGGCGCAGGTCAGGCGGATATGACTGCGTAGGGGTACGGCTGCCGCGATCATGACCGGTTGTGAGGCACGACCATGACGCGGCAGCCGCTGCTGCCACGGTAGCTGACGATGTTCACGCAGGGTTGCTGGATGACCTGCTGGGCCGGGTGGCGGGGTGTTTCCCGCGGCGGGAGACCCGCCAGTCCTGCGGCCAGATGGTGTCGGGGCTGCTGATGGAGCTGGAGGACCACAACTGCTGGACGATTGCCGAGGCGGCCGGGCATCGCGGGCCGCACCGGCTGCAGCACCTGCTCTCGCGCGCTGTGTGGGATGAGCGGCAGGTGCTGGATGCGGCGTCGGCGTGGGCGGTCAGTCACCTCGATGACGGGGATGCGGTGCTGATCGTGGATGAGACCGCGGATGAGAAGTCCTCGGGTGATGCGGCCGGGGCGGCCCGCCAATACAGCGGCACCCTGGGCGGTATCGCACTGTGCCAGGTGGCGGTCACCTTGACCTACGCCACCAGCCGCGGCCACACGCTGATCGACCGGGCGCTGTACCTGCCGGAGGGGTGCGCCGCCGATGAGGAGCACCGCGAGCTGGCCGGCATCCCCGGCGAGGTGATGTTCGCCACCAAGCCGCAGCTGGCCGGTGAGCTGCTGGACCGCGCGCACGCGGCCGGGATCCGCGCCGCCTTCACCGTCGGCGATGAGGTGTCTGGCGGCCGGGAGCTGCGCCGCCGCATCCGCCAGCTCGGCATGGGCTATGTGCTGGCGGTCCGCGCCAACCACACCCTGGCCACCAGCCTGGGCCGCACCGTGACCGCCGCCGCGGCCGCCCGGCTGATCCCCGGCCGCGCCTGGCAGCGGATGCGCACCGGGCACGGCACCAAAGGCACCCGCCACTACGACTGGGCGATGCTGGAGGTGACCAGCGACGACACCCCCGCCGGGCACCAGGACGGGCACAGCGTGCTGCTCATCCGCCGGCACCGCTACACCGGCACGCTGTCGTACTACCGGTGCTGGACACCCCGGCCCGCCGCGCTGGCCCAGCTGATCGCCGCGGCGGTCCTCCGCTGGCGGATCGAAGAAGATCACCAAATAGCCAAGCAGGCCACCGGCCTGGACGCCGGGCAGGTCATCCGCTGGAAATCCTGGCACCGCTGGACCGCCATCTGCCTGCTCGCCTACATCTACCTGGCCATCGCCGCCGCCGTCCAACGCCGGCACGACCCCAGCCCAGAGCTGGCTGAGCTGATCCCCATCACCGTCCCAGAGCTGCTGCGGCTCCTGCGCGGCACCGTTATCCCGCCACCCCGGCGCGACCGGCCCCACAAGCTGCACTGGTCATTCTGGCGACGACGCCACCAGCACCGCGCCCGCCAGGCCCACCAGCGCTGGAACGCCTACGCCGAAACCTCAACATGATCACAACGAACTACAGCCGCCGTATCAATGCCGTCGTACGTGGGGTCGTACATCAGCTCATGGTCGGTGTCTTCGAAAAGGAGGTCTTCAAGATGGGAGCGCCATTGGTGATCCAGGGCAACGCCTGCAGTGTCAGCCACGACTTCAACCTGGTTCAGCAGTACCCGCAGCCCGAACTCCTGGGCGACGCAGGCTAGCGGCTCCCAGCCTTTGGCCAGACGCCCTGTGACGTCTACCACGGCTACCAGCAATCTTTGCGCGAACAGCGGTGTGTAGCTGGCAGCAAACCGAGCGGGAGGCTGGCAGAGCACCCAGGTGTCCTCGATCGCGGAGGCTGAGGTGTTCTCCTTGGCGCGCAAGCTGACGATGTCATCGATGAGTTGGTCACGCTGCTTCTGTCGTAGTAACTGTGAGGGTGTGGTCGCCGAAGCTGGCGATCAGGTCGAGCCGTCCGCCGAGTGCTTCGACGTAGCGGGCGACGGCGTCGATGGTGGCCAGTTCGCCGCGCTCGATTTGGGACACTCGGCCGGGGGTGACGCCCATGGCCTTTGCGAGCTGGGCCTGGGTGAGGCCGTGTCGCTTGCGTTCCTCGGCCAGCCGGTGGCCGCTTTGGCGGGCCATCAGTTCCTTGCGGCGCCGCTCGGCCTCCTCGATGCCACCGACGCGATCGATGTAGGCGTCGCGGTCCCATTTGGTGAAGTTGCTCATCGCTCCTTTTCCTCTTCCGCCCGTTCTTTTAGGTAGACCTCATAGAGCTGCTCAGCGCGCGGGATCGCCTCGGCATACCACCGGTTCCATTTCCTGGCCTTGTCCCCGGCGACCAGCAGGATCGCTGAGCGCCAGGGGTCGAAGACGAACAGGATGCGGATCTCGCTCGTGCCGCTGGAGCCAGGGCGTAACTCCTTTAGATTCTTGATCCTTGAGCCGGTGATTGTGTCGACGAGCGGTCGTCCGAGCGCGGGCCCAGAGCGGCTCAGCGCGTAGATGGCGTCGTCTACCAAGTCGGCGGTCTTGGCATCGCTGGCCTGGACGTTCTCAAGCCAGGCGGCAACTTCGCTGGTCATGTAGATGTCCCAGTCACCCACATCAGAACTATAGCAAATCCTATACTCAAGAGCGTCAGAACCGCCGCCCGTGCGCCGCCCGCCAGTACATCTGACTGGGCCGACCGCATCGCCGTCGGCGCTCCGCGCAGCCATCACTACTGCAGCACCGGCATGATCATGTTGCCTCGGGGGCCCGATGGGCATGGGGATTGCGGATGACTCGGAGGGGGAGTCGAACCCCATGGCTGTGACCTGCGGCTTACCAGGCTTCGTTTTGGCGCCGGATACGAAACCGCAAGTCAACGCGGGGTGTGATGTGTCCGAGGGGCGATCGCACCCATAAGCCAATGCGTGCTGACCGGTGAATTCGCAGTAGGGCTCTGATCGTGAACGTGGGCGCACGGTCCGGTGGATCAAGCGGACGACGACCGGTGCCCAGGCGCGGCTTCCGCTCGGGCGCTGGTTGGCCGCCGTCGCGGAGGGGGTTGCGGAGTGCCCGCAGCCATGGCCACCAGAGCGCCGTCGTTGATGCAGACCCCTGCCGAATATTTGCCTGTGTTGGCTTCATGGCTTGTTCGGTTGTCTGTGTACAGATCACCCGGTCATGGCGGTCGGAGGGTTCGCAGGCTTGCGGTGCTGCCTGTCGTTGCGCTCATGGCCATCCCTCTGCCGGTCCCCCTGGTGGAGGGACCGGCGCCACGAACAGCAGGCCTGCCCTCGGAGGGCTGTCTTCAGGTTACGTTCGCAACCAGAAACTAGCAATGGATTTCTAGAAACGATCTATGGTACTTTGCCGACGTGGCGGACTGGAGCTTTTTGACCAACCACGCCCGGGTGCTGCTATGCATCGCCGACGACCCGGGCGTGCGACTGCGCGACATCGCGGCCAGGGTGGGCATCACCGAGCGCGGCGCCTACGGCATCGTCACCGACCTCACCGAGGCCGGGTATGTCGTGAAGGAGAGGGACGGCCGCCGGAATCGCTACCAGATCCAGGAGCACCTGCCGCTGCCAGAGACCGACAGCCGGGAACGCACCATCGGCGAAGTCCTGGCCCTCCTGGCCGGCGCCGGCCCCGGTGACGAAGCGACCGCATAGTTCCCCCTCACCTCCGGGGAGCGGCGGACCGGCACCGGGATCTGGCCAGGGTCCAGCAAGGTCATCGCGGTCACCATCCAGCCGTTCGCCGATGCTGATGGCCGTCCGTCCCCGGCAGGACGCGGCACCTGTAGAGGCGGTGGCAGGTGCTGGGTTGAGCGAAAGCAGGCCGAGCTCGCACATCAGCCGGCCGCGCAGACGCCGGCCCGTAGCGTGAGTCCGGAGGCCTGGTGGTCGCTGAGCGGCGGCTCGCCTGCGCCGAGTTCGGCCGTCATGTTGACCCCCGAGGGCGGGATCGCGACATTTGCCAATATGGTGGCGCACCGCCGGTCAGCTGGCCGGGGTGATGATTCCGTACTGGTAGATCTTGCGGTAGATCGTCGCCCGGGACATGCCCAGTGATTGAGCTGCCTTGGCTTTGTTGCCCTGGTGATCCAGCAGGCTCTGCACGATGGCATCGCGCTGTATGGATTCCAGTGGGCTGAGCAGGCGCCGGCTCACGCTCCAGCATTCCGGTGGCAGGTCAGCTGGCTGGATTGTCCCGGTGCGCCGGTGCTGGACGACCCGCCTGAGGACCTGCCAGAGCTGCTCGGTGTTGCCCGGCCAGTTCGACCGCAGCAGCAGCTGCATCGCCTCGGGCGAGCAGGCCAAAGGGCTGGGCCGGCTCAGTTTAGCCAGGAAGAACGGCACGAGGTTGTGCAGGTCCTCGATGTGGTGGCGGAGCGGGGGAAGCTCCACAGCGCTCGGGAAGAACTTCAGCAGTCTGCCAAGGTCGCCGCTGACCGGGCTTTGGCTGAGCGTGACCGCAACCCAGGGTGCTTGCTGCCGGCCCGCGGCCAGCGTCTGTTCCAGCGCTATCCACAGCGTCTGCAGCCGCGGGACGCTGAGCCGGTCGACGTGCCGGAGGACCAGGCCACCCTCGCTCTCGAGCAGTTCGCCGAGCACCCGCACCATCCAGTTGTGATCACCGGCCTCGGCGGCATCCAGAACGTGGAACGCGCCGACCGGGTTGTGGCGCCGGTGGACGGCCCGCAGCAGCGCCAGCTTGCCGGTCCCGGGCTCGCCCGCCAGCGATAGCCATTCGCCCGAGGTACAGGCCGCATCCACCTGACGGCACCCGCGCAGCCACAGTGGACCCGAGCCGACCAGGCTGGGCCCGAACCTGCGCGCCTGCGGGCCTGCCCCGGCACCGGCTGCTGGCCCACTGGCCGGCTCGAGCAGCTTGACACGCACCACGCCGCCAGGAAGCCGCCGCCGGCCTTTCCGGCGAAGAGGCCGGCAGTACATCCGCGCCCTGGGCCCGGTTGGCAGGCCGACATCCACCGGACCACGGAGGTCACCGGCCAGGGCCTCGGCTGCATGCCCGAGCAGCGCGGCCTGGTCGCCGGGATCGAGCACGTCCCGGGCGAAGTCGTTCATCAACACCAAGTCGCTGGTCACCGCAAGAATGATCCCGCCAGCGTGCCGACAGGCCCGCAGGTACTCCTGCAGCAGCTGGACCTCCCGTGCGCTGCTGTGGTTGAGCAGTGCCTGCGTGACCTGGCCGGCGGTGCTCTGGGCGAGCGCGATCAGCAGCCGGCCAGCGTCCCTGCGCCAGCAGGTCAAATCCACCGCGCCGATCACCTGGCCGGAGATCGGATGGCGGATCGGCACCCCGGCGTCGGCAAGATCCCCCAGCTGCTCGGCGTAGTGCTCGTGCCCGAACACGTGCGCCGCCTGGCCACTCTCCAGCGCCATGCCGATCCCGTTAGTACCGACGAATTCCTCGGCGTAGCTGAAGCCCGGCGCCAGCTGGACGCCGTCGAGGTGCCGCTCCAGATGGTGGTCGGAAGTCAGCCTGGACAGCACCACGCCTGCCCTGTCAGCGAGGACGACGCTCACCGGCTCGCCCGCCAGATTTTCGCGCAGGTTCTGCAGCACCGGCAGGGCGCTGCGGGCCAGCGGGGTGTCGCGGTCGGGATCGCGAACGTAGGAAAGGTCGGTGCGGTCGGCCACGACATGCCACTCCCGGCAGCGCCACCACGACGCCAGGATCGTGTCACGCACCAGGCCCGGCTCGATCGGCTCCGCTGTCAGGAAACGCTCCCTGGCCAGGGCCAGCCAGCTGTCATAGGTCTCCTCTGGCCGTAGGCTCGCTCCGCGTGACACGCCTTCCCCGGTGCCGGCCAGGCGTATCGCGTCACGGCCCTGGCCGTCGCTGGCCAGTAGTGGAGTCGGCGGCGCGCCGTCATCGTGCCGGGCCGGGGCGAGCAGGTCCGCGGCCTCCACGTCGCTTGCGGTGAAGACGTTCACCGTGTCACCGCTTCCACGTCCGCAGCCACCAGGCCAGGGATCAGGCCCGGCGGCTTGCAACAGGCACCGATAGCCTCAGCCGGATACGCGGCACGGCGAGCATCATGACCACGGCGATGGCGATGGCCGGGCCGTGAGCGTGCGCTCCTCCGGTAGCCCCGGGTAGCTGGCCGCCCTTGTCGGCTAAGGCCCGGTACCTATCTCGCACGCTACGCTCGCATCAGAAAACTAGCAACTAATTTCCAGAATTGGTAACCTATCGATGATGGCGAACCGGACCTTCCTGGGCAGTTACGCGCAGGCGCTGGCCTGCACTGGACACGACCCGCGGCTGCGCCTGCGACGTGCGGCCGGCCTGGGCATCGCTGAACGCAGCGCCTACGGCATCGCCACTGACCTGGCCGAGGTCGGCTACGTCGTCAAGCATGACTGGCGCGCCTGGCCTGAGAGGGGCTGCTAGTAGTGATCGATGCCATCGTGATCATATTGGTGGTATTTGCCGTGCTGGGCCTGGTGGTGACCGGGCGTTCAGTCAAGGTGGTGCAGCAGTTCGAGCAGGGCATCGTGTTCCGGTTCGGCAAGATCCAGTCGCCGCCGCGCGGCGCGGGACTGACGGTGATCAGGCCGGTTGGCGACCGGCTGCAGAAGGTCAACATGCAGATCGTCGCCATGGCCGTCCCCGCCCAGGAGGGCATCACCAGGGACAACGTGAGCGTCCGGGTGGACGCGGTG
>Ga0335085_10007296_pt1 | contig 17218 bp, 16 predicted proteins | sample Lox_Sample_45_FD_206712 | JGI IMG/M metagenome (GOLD analysis project Ga0335085, IMG submission 206712) | Soil microbial communities from Loxahatchee National Wildlife Refuge, Florida, United States - Lox_Sample_4.5 | ecosystem: Environmental > Terrestrial > Soil > Wetlands | place: USA...
CGGCCGCCAGGTCCGAATCGGCGCGCCGTATGTCGGCGCCGGCCGCGGCGCGCGCCCGGTCGAGGGCGTCGAGCGCGGCGTAGCGGTCGACCTCCGCGCGCCGGATGTCCCCGGAATAGTCGTAGCCGGTGAACAGCGGCAGCGCGATCCCGACGCCGATCGAGTCGGCCGGCACGGTCCCGGGATAGCGCTCGTATTGCGCGCCGACGGTAATGTCGCGCGTCCGCTGGCTCTTGGCGAGATCGCGCAGCTTCTCGGCCGCGGCGAGGCGCGCGCGCGCCGCCGCAACGTCTGGCCGCGCTTCGACGTACCGCGCGACCTCCCGCTCCACGGCGTCCGCCTCGGGGCGGGACAGCGCGGGCCAGGGATCCGAAGCGCGCAGCGCGGTTGCGCCGCTCTCCTCGCCGATCATGAACCCGAGCGCGAGCCGGGCGTGCGCGAGCTCGGCCTGCGCGGCGCGCGCCTCGTTCTGCGCGCGCTCCTGGTCGACCTGCACCCGGGCGACGTCGGCCGCGGCGAGGTCCCCCGCCCGCCGGCGCGCCTCGGCCGCCGCCAGCGTGCGCCCGAACAGCGCCGCAGTCCCGTCCAGGATCTCGACCTTGCCCTCGGCCTGCTTCAGGTCGTAGTACGCCGCACGCAGCTGCTGCAGCTGCGTGCGCAGCGCGTCGAGCGAGTCGTCGCGCGCGGCGCGCTCGAGCCCTTCCGCGGCGTCCATGCGCAGCTCGCGCTTGCCGCCGCGCTCGAACGGCTGGTCCACGCGCAGCACCGTGTCGATGCGCTTCTGGTCAAGGGGCCCGGGGCCGACGCTGCGGCCGACGCTGGACGCGTTGAGCGAGAGCGTAGCATTGGGGCGGGCCGCGGCGATCTCGCGCTGCGCGCCGGCCGCCTCGAGCGCGCGCCGGGCCGCGATCAGGTCGCGATTGCGCTGCAGCAGCAGGCGCTCGGCCTCGGCGAGCCCGAGGTCGCGCGCCTGCAGCGCGGTCGAGAACGAGAGGAGGATCGCGAAAGCAAGCCGCTGAAACATGAGAGCGGCAGAGCGTAGGTGGAGCGCTTGTCGCACCCCTGTCGGGAAGCTTTCTGTGCCCTGACTTGGACGCGCTTGCCGCAGTGCACCATTGCCCAGAGCGGGGGCGTTGGCCTAGCATTCGGTCTCCCCCCTGCAACCACACATGAGCCTGAGGAGGCAGCATGTCGGTCAAAATTTCCATGAAGGTGAACGGCAAGGCGGTCTCGGCCGAGGTCGAGGAAAGGACGCTGCTGGTCACCTTCATCCGCGAGAACTTGCGGCTGACGGGCACCCACGTCGGCTGCGACACCGCGCAATGCGGCGCCTGCACCGTGAGCATGAACGGCAGGGCCATCAAGTCCTGCTCGATCCTCGCCATGCAGGCCGAGGGCGCGGACATCACCACCATCGAGGGCGTGGCCAAGGCCGACGGCACGCTGCACCCGATGCAGGCGGCGTTCAAGGAGCACCACGGCCTGCAGTGCGGCTTCTGCACGCCGGGGATGGTGATGAACGCGATCGATTTCGCGAAGGGCCACCCCAACCCCAGCGAGCAGGAGATCCGCGAGGCGCTGGAGGGCAACCTCTGCCGCTGCACCGGCTATCACAACATCGTGAAGTCCATCGCCGCGGGCGCCAGGGCGATGGCCTCCGCCAAGTAAGGAGGATTCCATGAATGCACCGCTGATCGGCGCGCGCATCGCGAGGAAAGAGGACTACCGCTTCCTCACCGGCGCGGGCCAGTACACCGACGACATCACGCTGCCCAACCAGGCGTACGCGGCGTTCGTCCGCTCCCCGCACGCGCATGCCGACATCAAGAAGATAAATGCCCAGAAGGCGAAGGCGTCGCCCGGCGTGCTCGCCGTCTATACCGGCGAGGACGTCGCCGCCGCCAAGCTCGGCGGCCTGCCCTGCGGCTGGCTGATCACCGACGTCGGCGGGCAGCCGATGAAGGAGCCGCCCTACCCGGTGCTGGCGCAGGGCAAGGTGCGCTTCGTCGGCGAGCGCGTCGCGGTGGTGATTGCCGAGACGCTCGCGCAGGCGCGCGACGCGGCCGAGAAGGTCGAAGTCGACTACCAGACGCTGCCGGCGGTGGTCGACGGCGTCAAGGCGATCGCCAAGGGCGCGCCGCAGATCCACGACGTCGCGCCCAACAACACCTGCTACGTCTGGGCGCTCGGCGACAAGGCCGCGGTCGACGCCGCGTTCGCCAAGGCGGCGCACGTGACCAGGCTCGATTTCGTCAACAACCGGCTGGTGCCGAACGCGATCGAGCCGCGCGCCGCCAACGGCGCCTACTCGCGCGCCGAGGACAGCTATACGCTGTACGTCGCCAACCAGAACCCGCACGTCGAGCGGCTGCTGATGACCGCCTTCGTCATGGGCCTGCCCGAGCACAAGGTGCGCGTGGTGGCGGGAGACGTCGGCGGCGGCTTCGGCTCCAAGATCTACCTCTACGCCGAGGACGTGGCGGTGACGTGGGCCGCGAAGCAGCTCAACCGCCCGGTGAAGTGGACCGCCGACCGCTCGGAGGCGTACACCTCGGACGCGCACGGCCGCGACCACCATACCGTCGCCGAGCTGGCGATGGACAAAGACGGCAAGTTCCTCGCGATGCGGGTGAACACCGTGGCGAACGTGGGCGCGTACCTCTCCACCTTCGCCTCCTGCGTGCCGACGATCCTCTACGCCACGCTGCTCGCGGGGCAATACACCACGCCGCTGATCCACTGCCAGGTGACCGCAGCGTTCACCAACACCTCGCCGGTGGACGCCTACCGCGGCGCCGGCCGTCCCGAGGCGACCTATGTCGTCGAGCGCCTGGTCGAGACCGCCGCGCGCGAGATGAAGATGGATCCGGCGGAGATCCGCAGGAAGAACTTCATCCGCAGCTTTCCCTACCAGACGCCGGTCGCGCTGCTGTACGACACGGGCAACTACGACGCCACGCTCGACGCCGCGGTGAAGATGGCGGACGTCGCCGGCTATGCCTCGCGCAAGAAAGCGTCCGAGGCGAAGGGCAAGCTGCGCGGGCTCGGCTACGCCTGCTACATCGAGGCCTGCGGCATCGCGCCCTCGGCGGTCGCCGGCTCGCTCGGCGCCCGCGCGGGCCTGTTCGAGGCGGGCGAGGTCCGCGTGCACCCGACGGGCAGCGTCACGGTCTTCACCGGCTCGCACGCCCACGGCCAGGGCCATGAGACCACCTTCGCGCAGGTGGTCGCCGATCGCCTCGGCATACCGATCGAGAGCGTCGACATCGTGCACGGCGACACCTCGAAGATCCTGTTCGGCATGGGCACCTACGGCTCGCGCTCGATCGCCGTCGGCGGCACCGCGATCGTGAAGGCGCTCGACAAGGTGATCGCGAAGGGCAAGAAGATCGCGGCGCACCTGATGGAAGCCGCCGAGACCGACGTCGAGTACGACCGCGGCGTCTACCAGGTCAAGGGCACCGACAAGAAGAAGATGTTCGGCGAGGTGGCGTTCGCGGCCTACGTGCCGCACAACTACCCGCATGACAAGCTCGAGCCGGGCCTGAACGAGAACGCGTTCTACGACCCGTCCAACTTCACCTTTCCCGCCGGCAGCTACGTCTGCGAGGTCGAGGTCGACCCCGAGACCGGCAAGGTGACGATCGAGAAGTGGGTCGCGGTGGACGACTTCGGCAAGATCATCAACCCGATGATCGTCGAGGGCCAGGTGCATGGCGGCCTGGCGCAGGGGATCGGCCAGGCGCTGACGGAGGGCTGCCATTACGACGATTCCGGGCAGCTCGTCACCGGCTCGTTCATGGACTACTGCATCCCGAGGGCCACGGACGTGCCGAATTTCCAGGTCGACACGCGCGAGACGCCCTGCACCCACAACCCGCTCGGGGTCAAGGGCTGCGGCGAGGCGGGCGCGATCGGCGCGCCCGCGGCGCTGATGAACGCGATCACCGACGCGCTCGGCGTGAAGGACATGCCGATGCCGGCGACGCCGCAGAACGTCTGGAACGCACTGAAGAACAGAAAAGCCGCCTAGGAGACACTCATGTACGCATTCAAGTACCACCGTCCTTCGAGCGTCAACGACGCCGCCGCGCTCGCCAAGGGCGCGGCCAAGCTGCTCGCCGGCGGCCAGTCGCTGGTGCAGGCGATGAAGCTGCGCCTGGCGCAGCCCTCCGACATCATCGATCTCGGCACGGTGAAGGATCTCGCCGGCATCAAGTCCGACGGCAAGAGCGTCACGATCGGCGCCATGACCCGCCACGCCGAGGTCGCGCATTCGGCCGACGTCAGGAAGGCCATCCCGGCGCTCGCCGCGCTCGCCGGCATGATCGGCGACCGCCAGGTGCGCGCCATGGGAACGCTCGGCGGCTCGATCGCCAACAACGACCCGGCGGCCGACTACCCGGCGGCAGTGCTGGCGCTGAACGCCACGGTCACCACCAACAAGGGCAAGCACGAGGCCGACAAGTTCTTCAAGGGCCTGTACGAGACGGCGCTCAAGGACGGCGAGATCATCACCTCGGTCACCTTCCAGGCGCCCAAGCGGGCCGCCTACGTGAAGTTCAAGAACCCGGCCTCGCGCTTCGCCATCGTCGGCGTATTCGTCGCCGACTTCGGCGGCAGCGTACGGGTCGCGGTGACGGGCGCCGGCCCCTGCGTCTTCCGCCAGGCGGACATGGAGAAGGCGCTCGCGGCGAAGTTCGACCCCGCGTCGGTCGCCGGCATCAGGCAGAAGCCGGACGGCCTCAATGCCGACCTGCACGCCAGCGCCGAGTACCGCGCGCATCTGGTCACCGTGATGGCGAAGCGCGCAGTCGAGGCGGCGATGAAATAGCGGTTACCGAGGAGGCGGAGGGAACCAAGGCCCGCTTCGGCGGGCCTTTTTCTTTCCGGCCGGCGCTCGGGGTGGCGGGGAGCGGGCAAATGCCGGAAAATACGCGCTTTCCGCAGCGCGTCAGGCCCCCTCGCCCATGCCCCGCCCGCTTCCGAAGTCCATCGACGACACCCACAAGCTGCTCGCGTCGGCCGATTACGTCGCCGACCGCAGCCTCGCCACCGCGCTGTACCTCGCGCTGGCGATGAAGCGGCCGCTGTTCCTGGAAGGCGAGGCGGGCGTCGGCAAGACCGAGATCGCGAAGGTGATCGCAGAGTCGCTCGGGCGCGAGCTGATCCGGCTGCAGTGCTACGAGGGCCTCGACATCGGCCAGGCGGCCTACGAGTGGAACTACTCGCGCCAGATGATCGAGATCCGGATGGCGGAGGCCGAGGGCGTGAAGAGCCGCGAGGGCCTGGAGCAGGACATCTTCTCGGAGAAATTCCTGGTGCGCAGGCCGCTGTTGCGCGCGCTGCAGGCCGCAGGCGCGCCGCCCGTGCTCCTGATCGACGAGCTCGACCGCACCGACGAGCCGTTCGAAGCCTACCTGCTGGAGGTGCTCTCGGACTGGCAGGTCACGGTGCCCGAGATCGGCACCATCCGCGCCGCGGAGCCGCCGGTCGTGGTGATCACCTCCAACCGCACGCGCGAGATCCACGACGCCGTGAAGCGCCGCTGCTTCTACCACTGGGTCGACTATCCCGACGCCGCGCGCGAGCTCGAGATCCTGAAGCGCAAGGCGCCCAAGGCCGCGGGCGCGCTGTCGCGGGAGGTGGTCGCGTTCGTGCAGCGCCTGCGCTCGGTCGACCTGTTCAAGCTGCCCGGGGTCGCGGAAACCATCGACTGGGCCAACTGCCTGGTCGCGCTCGACCGCATCACGCTCGATCCGGAGACGGTCAACAACACGCTCGGCGTGCTGCTCAAGTACCAGGACGACATCGAGCGCATCGCGGGCGAGGAAGCCGCGCGCCTGGTCGCCGAGTCGAAGGCCGTGGCCGCCGCCTAGTGAGCGCCCTGGGCTTCCTGCGCCGCCTGCTGGGCCGGCTGCGGCCCGGGCTCAGTCAGGGCACCGAGCGTCTGGTGGCGCTGTGCGAGTCGCTGCTCGGCGAGCGCGGCGAGGTCTCGGGCGCGGCGCTGGCACGCGAGGCGCTCGGCGCGTATCGCGGGCTCGACGACGCGGCGCGCGCGCAGTTCTTCGACATCCTGAGCGAGGATTTCTCGCCCTCGCCGCAGGCCATCGGCGCCGCCGCCGACGCCTACCGCGGCGACCCGACGCCGCTGAACCTGATCCGCCTGCAGGAGATCGTCGGCTCGGCGCGCCAGGAGCTGTTCCGGCGCCTCAACATGGCGCCCGGCGGCACCGCGGCGCTGGTGGAGATGCGCCGCCTGGTGCTGCGCGGCCTGGACGATCACGCCGGCTGGCGCGCGATCGACGCCGACCTGCTGCACCTGTTCCGTTCCTGGTTCAACCGCGGCTTCCTGCGCCTGGAGCGCATCGACTGGCGCACCTCGGCGATGGTGCTGGAGAAGCTGATCGAGTACGAGGCGGTGCACGCGGTGCAGGGCTGGCGCGACCTGCGCCGGCGCCTGGAGAGCGACCGCCGCTGCTTCGGCTTCTTCCATCCGCAGCTGCCCGACGAGCCGCTGATCTTCATCGAGGTCGCGCTGACGCAGGGCCTGAGCGCCCAGGTGCAGCCGCTGCTCGATGTCGACGCGCCGCTCGGCTCGCCCGCTGCGGCCGACAGCGCCATGTTCTACTCGATCACCAACTGCCAGGAGGGCCTGCGCGGCATCTCCTTCGGCAACCTGCTCATCAAGCAGGTCGCCGAGGACTTGAAGCGCGAGTTCCCGCACCTGCGCAACTTCGCCACGCTGTCGCCGATCCCGGCGTTCCGGCGCTGGCTCGCCAAGCCCGACACCCGCGTGCGGCTGGCGATGGGCGCCAACGCCGAGGCGCGCCTCGCACTGCTCGCCGGCATCGAGCAGCCGGGCTGGAGCGCGCGCGAGGCGCCCGAGGCGCTGCAGAAGCTGCTGCTGAGGACCTGCGCCTGGTACCTGCTGCACGCCAAGCAGAAAGGCGATGCCGGCGAGCCCTTCGACCCGGTGGCGCGCTTCCACCTCGGCAACGGCGCCGCGCTCGAGCGCATCAACTGGCTCGGCGACTCCTCGGCGTCGGGCCTGGCGCGCTCGGCGGGACTGATGGTGAACTACGTCTACCGGCTGGAGGACGTCGAGCGCAACCACGAGCGCTACTTCGGCGACAAGACCGTGGTCGCCTCGCGCGCGGTGGACAAGCTGGCCCGCAAGTCACCGCTCGCCGCGCCGCTCGAGCGCCGGGCCGAGGCCTGAGGGTGTTCCCGCAGCTCGATGCCGCCGGCCCGGGGGCGCGCCTCGCGGAGAACGTGATGCACTTCGCGCGACTGCTGCGCGCCGCCGGCCTGCGCATCGGCCCCGACCGCGTCCTCGATTGCGTGCGCGCGCTCGAGCTCGCGGGCTGCAACCGGCGCGACGACTGGTACTGGACCATGTCGGCGGTGTTCCTGTCGAAGGAGGAGCAGCGGCCCATCTTCGACCAGGCGTTCCGCATCTTCTGGCGCGATCCGCAGCTGGTCGAGAAGATGATGCAGGCGCTGCTGCCGAAGACCTACGGCCGGACCGGCAAGCCGGACCAGGAGCAGAGCCAGCGGCTCTCGGACGCGCTGTTCAGCCGCAAGCAGCCCGAGCCCGAGCGCGAGGAGCGCAAGGTCGAGATGGACGCACGGCTCACCTTCTCCTCGCGCGAGGTGCTGCAGCGCATGGACTTCGACACCATGTCGGCGGCCGAGCTGGCCGAGGCGAAGAAGATGCTGCGGGAGCTTCGGCTGCCCCTGCCTCTCATAAGGACGCGGCGAAAGGAGATTTCCAGCAAGGGCAAGACCGTCGACCTGCGTGCCACGCTGCGCGAGTCGCTGCGCGACGGCGGGGACGTGATCCCGCTGAGGCGCGCGGCGCCGGTCGAGATCCATCCCCCGCTGGTCGTGCTGTGCGACATCTCCGGCTCGATGAACCCGTACGCGCGCATGTTCCTGCATTTCCTGCACGCGATCACCAACGACCGCGACCGCGTGTCGGTGTTCGTCTTCGGCACGCGGCTGACCAACGTGACGCGGCAGCTGCGCCACCGCGACGTCGATGTCGCCATGGCGAAGGTTGCCGAGGCGATCAAGGACTGGTCGGGCGGCACGCGCATCGGCGGGTGCCTGCGCGAGTTCAACTGGCGCTGGGGCCGGCGCGTGCTCGGGCAGAACGCCTGCGTGCTGCTGGTGTCCGACGGGCTCGACCGCGAGGCGGGCGAAGGGCTGGCCGAGGAGATGCAGCGCCTGCACAAGTCGTGCAGGGACCTGATCTGGCTCAATCCGCTGCTGCGCTACGAGAAGTTCGAGGCGCGCCCGGCGGGCGTGCGCGCGATGCTGCCCCACGTCGACCGCTTCCTGCCGGTGCATAACATAAAATCGCTGATCGAGATCGCGAAGGTCCTGTCGACCCCGGCGACACGCAAGATGGAGGTACGCGCATGGAGATGACCGGCGAGCAGCTGATTCCCGCTTCCCAGGACGAGACCTGGGCGGCGCTCAACGACCCGCAGATGCTCAAGGACTGCGTCCCCGGCTGCGAGTCGATGGAGCGGGTCAGCGACAGCGAGTACGCCGTGCTGATGACGGCGCGCGTCGGGCCGGTGAGCGCGAAGTTCAAGGGGCGCATGACCGTCTCCAACGTAAAGCCGCCGGTGTCGTACTCGATCGCGTTCGAGGGCCAGGGCGGCGTGGCCGGATTCGCCAAGGGGGGCGCCGATGTCGCGCTCTCGCCCGAGGGCGAGGCGACGCGCCTCTCCTACAAGGTGAAGGCGAACGTCGGCGGCAAGCTGGCGCAGATCGGCTCGCGCCTGGTGGACGCGGCGGCGAACAAGGTGGCGGGCGATTTCTTCGGCGCCTTCAACCAGAAGATGGCCGCGCTGCATGGCGGCGGGAGCCGCGGCGGCCATGGCGGCGACGACGGCGGCGGCGCGCACGCGGCGCCGGGCGGCCACGACGAGCATGATGCGCACCAGCCGGCACCGGTGCTGCGCGACCCGGACCTGCCCCAGATTTCCGACGTTTCGCTCTCATTCTTCGCCGCCGGCGCGCTGGTGGTGTTCGCGGTGGCGCTGATCGTGCTGCTGTAGCCTCGCGAGAACTAGTTCACGCGCCGCCCGTCCACGGCGGCGACCGCCTATCCGGACGTACGGATAAGCGGAACTAGTTCCTCCCTGACGTTTTATTGCAAACCGTACTCTCCGGTGCAAATGGCTCCCGGAGAACGTCGATGAGCGCGATGGCGATGCACCAGCAGACCACGGTCGGCTACTCGCCCGGAACCGATCGGCGCCAGGCGGCGATCCTTTGCACCGAGCTGCGCGGCCTTGCGCGCATGTCCGAGGCGCTCGAGCCCCGGCTGGTGCTGACGCTGGCGAACGAATTCTTCAACTTCGTCGCCGAGCAGCTCGCGGCGCACGGCGGCGAAGCGGTGGCGGTGGACCACGACATGCTGCTGTCGGTTTTCCAGCGCGGCAATCCGAGGCAGACCGCGCAGCAGGCCGTGCGCGCCGCGCAGCGCATCCAGGGCGAGTTTCCGGCGCTCGCCGAGAAGTGGCGCACCGCCTTCGGCCTGCGCAGCGCGGTCGCCCAGGGGCTCCACCTCGGTGAGATCATCCTCGGCAACGCCGGCCCGAAGGGCCTCGAGCGCCGCACCGCCTTCGGCGACAGCGTCACGCTCGCGCACTGCATGGTGACCCGCGCCCGCGCCGGCGAATTCGTCATGACCGACGCCGTGATGGGCGCGCTCTCGGTCGAGAACCTCGACCTCGACGCCGAGCCGCTGCCGCACCTCGAGCTACCGCGGCGCCAGCCGATCCGCATCTACGGCGTGCTGCTGCAGTCGCGGCTGGATTTCACCTAGGACTCCGAACTACGTCGTCCCCGCGAAAGCGGGGATCCATTGTCAGTTGGTGATCACATGCTTCTTTATGTACTCCGCCGTCCTGGATCGAATAGTCTCCGCCGCCCGCTCATCACGATCCACGCCTAAACCCTTCTCAAGCATTTCCGTATACGTCACCCCGTAGAGATAGACTCCGTCCGCGATTGCGGCACGAAACCACATCGCGGAACGCCCGTAGTCCTGAGTGATGCCGTACTTGCCATCAAAGTAGAGCTTCGCGATATGCGCCTTCGCCGCGCCCCTTAGCTCTCCCAGCGAGCATAGCTCGACACCTTCGAAATAGTTCTGAGCGATTGCATAGTCGCTGCACGACGCCCCTACTGAATTGGAGTTCGTTGCGTACATTTCGTACCATCGTAGGGCGTCGCGACGGTAGGCGTCAGCCTCCAAAGAATTGCCGTTCTTTGACTCCTCCAATTTGATAGCCTTTTCGACCGCCGCGAACGCTTGGCGCATCTGAGCGAGCGGGTGCCCTGCCTGCGCCGCTCGCAGAGCCCAGTGCTCATAGTTAGCCGCGCCTTGATGCGACTCTGTGGCATATCGCCACATCGCTTCCGGATCTCCCAACTCCGCGGCGCGCTTCCATCGAACAAGACGTTTCGCAACATCGTCGCTAAAGTAGGCGCCAAGGACCATCCCGCGCGGACTCGCATTCTCGCTTACTCGCCACAGACAATCGGCCAGCCGGTCGAAGCCCGCGGGCTTGCGAGAATGTGGACCGAGATAACCTAGGGCTTCACTCATTCTCAATGCACGACGAAGAGTGATCGTGATGTGCTCGGGTCTGTCGGGCAATGTTGCGTCGCACACCGCCTTTGCGTGGGAATGCTGATTTCCTATAGTGAAATACTGATCCACCGCGGCAGCTAAATCCTCCGCGTACAGAGTGGTTGGCGTGAGAACCGCTACCAGGTTGATGACTGCACACGCCAGCCTACGAAACACCAGCGAGAAGCCTAGTTTGATCATTTGTGATCTGCAATCGGCGACTGTACGAGCCCTCTTGGGCCGCAGCGCGGGTCAACTCCCGGCAATCGTCAATCCGTCAATGAGCAGTGATCCACACCGATATGCGCCGCGCACCAGGGTGTCGCTGCCGGCGGCGGCGACGTTGAGGAACATGTCGCGCAGGTTGCCGGCCACCGTCACCTCCTCGACCGGGTACGCGATCTCGCCGTTCTCGACCCAGTAGCCCGCCGCGCCGCGCGAGAAGTCGCCGGTGACGAGGTTGATGCCGTGGCCGAGCAGCTCGGTGACGAAGAGGCCGCGGCCGAGCTTGCGCAGCATCCCAGCGAGCCCGGGGCCGGTGGGCCGCACTATCAGGTTGTGGTTGCCGCCGGCGCTGCCGGTCGAGCGCATGCCCAGCTTGCGCGCCGAGTAGGTACCGAGGAAGTAGCCCTCGAGCGTGCCGTCGCGCACCACGGTGCGGCGCTGCGTCGCCACGCCCTCATCGTCGAACGGCGTGCTGGCGAGGCCGCGGCGCTCGTGCGGCCGCTCTTCGATGCCGATGCCCTTCGCGAAGACCTGCGTGCCGAGCGCATCGAGCAGGAACGACGACTTGCGGTAGAGATTGGCGCCGCTCGCGGCCGAGACGAATGAGCCGATCAGGCCGATCGCGACCGGCGCCTCGAACAGCACCGGCGCCTGCCGCGTCGCGATCTTGCGCGCACCGAGCCGGGCGAGCGCGCGCTGCCCGGCGTAGCGCCCCAGCGCCTCGGGCTCGGCCACCGCGGCGGGCACGCGCGAGGCGCTGTACCAGTCCTCGCGCTGCATCAGGCCGTTGTCGGCGGCGATCACCGACAGCGCCAGCGTGTGGCGCGAGGTCGGGAAGCCGCGCATGAAGCCAAGGCTGTTGGCGAGCACGAACTGCGCGTGCTGCGCCGAGACCGTCGCGCCTTCCGAGTTGGCGATCTTCGGCGACAGCGCGAACGCGGCGCGCTCGGCGCGCCGCGCGAGGCGGACCGCGTCCTCGGTGCCGAGGCCCCAGGGGTGGTAGAGATCGAGCTCGGGCGCGCCGCGCGCCAGCTCCGCGCGCTCCGGCGGCCCCGCGCAGTCGTCCTCCGCCGTCTTGCGCGCGATCGCGGCGGCCGCCTCGACCGCGCTGCGCAGGGCGCCGGGCGTGAAGTCCGAGGTGCTGGCATGGCCGCGGCGCGCATGCGGCCGCTCGCCGAAGTAGACGGTGACGCCGATGCCCTTGTCGCGGTTGTGCTCGATCGTCTCCGGCTCGTCGCGGCGCACCGTCACCGCCAGGCCGTGGCCCTCGGAGACCTCGCACTCGCAGGCCGAGGCGCCCGCCCGCTTCGCGGCTTCGAGCACTTGCTGCGCGAAATCGCCGAGCTGCGCCGGCGAATAGGTAAAGCGGATGTGCCGCGTCATGGCCGCGCTATGATAACAAGCGATGGAAGCCGAATTCGTCAGCAAGACCAAGAAAAAGCGCCGGATGGAGGAATTGCAGTCGCTCGGCACCGCGCTGGTCGGCCTCGCGCCGGCGCGGCTCGACGCGCTCGGGCTGCCCGAGCCCCTTGCCCGCGCCGTGCGCGAGGCGCGGCAGATCTCGAGCCACGGCGCTCGGCGCCGCCAGCTGCAGTACATCGGCCGCCTGATGCGCGACGTCGACCCCGAGCCGGTGCGCGCCGCGCTCGCCGAGGCCGCCGGCGGCTCGGCGGCGGCGCGCGCGCGACAGCGCCGCATCGAGGCCTGGCGCGAGCGCCTCGTCGCTGACGACGCCGCGCTCACCGCGTTCGCGGCAGAGCATGCCGGGGCCGACCTCCAGGCGCTGCGCGCCCTGATCCGCAATGCGCGCCGCGAGATCGCCGAGCAGCGGCCTCCACGCGCGCAGCGCGCGCTGTTCCGGGCGTTGCGCGAGCGGCTGCGTGATTGAGTTCGCGCCGCTGATGCGACTCGAGGTCACGCTCGAGCCGCCGCGCGAGCTGGGCGACGCGCCGCTCGGCCGGCGCCGCATCATCGGCATCACCGGCGGGCGGTTCTGGGGCGGCCGGCTGTCGGGACGCGTATTGCCGGGCGGCGCCGACTGGCAGCTGATCCGCGCCGACGGCACGGCGTGCCTCGATGCCCGCTATACGCTCGAGACGGACGACGGCGCCCTCATCTACGTCAGCAACCAGGGCTACCGCCACGGCCCGCCGGAAGCGATGCAGGCGATCACGCGCGGCGAGGCGGTCGATCCCGCACTGATCTACACGCGCACCACGCCGTGGTTCGAGACCTCGGCGCCGCGCTACGCCTGGCTCAACCGCACGGTCTGCGTCGGCACCGGCGCGCGGCGGCCGGCGGCGGTCGAGCTCGAGTTTTTCGAGGTGAAATGAGCGCCGAGCTGATCGTCGGCCTGGTTTCCGCAAGCGACCGCGCTTCGGCGGGCGTCTACAACGACGAGGGCATCCCCGCGCTGAAGGACTGGCTGGCCAAGGCGATCGCGTCTCCGAGCATGTCGTTTGAAGAGAGGCTGATTCCGGATTCGCGGGAAATCATCGAAAGGACGCTGAAGGAGCTCGTTGATGAAAAAGGCTGCCACCTGGTATTCACCACCGGGGGCACCGGCCCGGCGCCGCGCGACGTCACCCCGGAGGCGACGCTAGCGGTGGGCGAGAAGGAAATGCCCGGCTTCGGCGAGCAGATGCGCGCGGTAAGCCTCAAGTACGTCCCGACCGCGATTCTGTCGCGGCAGGTGGCGGTGGTGCGGCGGCAGGCGCTGATCGTCAACCTGCCGGGACAGCCCAAGGCGATCAAGGAAACGCTCGACGGCGTGTTCGCCGCGGTGCCCTACTGCGTCGACCTGATCGGCGGGCCCTACATCGAGACCGACGAAGCGGTGGTGAAGGCGTTCCGCCCGAAGTCGGCGCTGAGGAAGGCGCCGTGACGCTGGAGACGATCGAGATCGAGACCGGGCCTCGGCCGCAGGCGGCGGTGATCTGGCTCCACGGCCTCGGCGCCGATGGCCACGACTTCGAGCCGGTGGTGCCGGAGCTGGGGCTGCCCGACTCCACGCCGGTGCGCTTCGTCTTCCCGCACGCGCCGATCCGGCCGGTCACCATCAACATGGGCATGCGCATGCGCGCCTGGTACGACATCCTGCAGCTCGGCGGCGGTCCGGAGGACGAGCAGGGGATACGCGAGTCGCAAGGGCGGCTGGAAGAGCTGGTTCGAAATGAAAATGCGAGAGGCATCGCGCCCGGCAAGATCGTGCTTGCCGGCTTCTCGCAGGGCGGCGCGATCGTCCTGCAGACCGCCTTGCGCTATCCCGAGCGCCTCGCCGGGGTGCTTGCGCTCTCTACTTACCTGCCTTTGGCGATGAAATTGAGCGCGGAAAGACGGAAGGAGAACAGCGACATTCCGATCTTCATGGCGCACGGCAGCTACGACCCGATGATCCCGCTCGAGCGCGCGACCCGCTCGCGCGACCAGCTCGCCTCGCTAGGCTACGCCGTGGAATGGCGCGAGTATCCGATGCCGCACTCGGTCTGCGCCCCCGAGCTCGCCGACATCGGCGCCTTCCTGCTCAGGACTCTCTGATCATTTCCCGGAATCGGGCGATCTCGTAGTCCTCGCCGCGCTCCGCGACCCCCTGCGGGATGTAGACGTGGTGGCGACCGCCCTGCGCCATCTCGAGGTTCTGCGCCGGCGCGAACACCCCGGGCCGCAGCGCGATGCGCGCCTCGGCCGCGCCGCCCTGCCTCATCAGCACGCCCTGCTCCGAGGCGCCCTGCACTCCGCTGATCGCGAAGCGCGACAGCACGGGGGTCCTGGAGAGTGTCTCGATGCCGACGCGCGCCTGCTGCGCGCCGGTCTTGCTGACGCGCCGCACCACGCCGAGCACCCAGTTGGTGCCGCCTTCGGGCTGCAGCGCGAGCAGCGCGCCGACTCGTAGCCAATCGCCCTTGAGCTGCGGCACCACGGCGCCGAAGCCGCCGGCGCTGACGTTCTCGACGATCCAGCTCTCGGTGTCCTTGTTGTCGAAGTCGAGCGAGTCGCCGCCGCCGAGCACGCCCACCACGCTGTCGTAGCCGTGCGTCACGGCGAGGCGCGACTTGACCGCGTGGCGCTGCGCCTTGCGCTCGGGTGCCTGCGGCGACCAATAGAGCGCAAGGTGGCGCAATACTTCCAGCACCGCCTCGGGCTCGTAGCCGCCGCCGAGGTTGATGTCGGAGGGCAGCGGCTGCCCGGTCTGCAGCCGCTCCACGAGGGCGTCTACCGTCGCGAGCGCGCTGCCGGCACCGACGCCGCGCAGCCCCGGCGAGGCCTGGGGCGCGCGCGGCGCGCGCGCCGGCGCCATCGCCTTGGCAAGATCGACCCAGTACGGCAGCTCCGGCCCGGGCGCGCTGCCGAGGGCGAAGCCGGGCGCGAGCTCCGCGATCAGGCGCTCCGCGATCTCCACCTCGAGAGGGACCAGGCCGTCCGGCGAGCTCGCGCTGAACAGGGCGCCCTTGAGGTATTCGAGCTGCGGCGTCGACTCGCCCGCTACCCCCGGATACACGGGGCTGCGCGCCTGCGCCAGCTGCCGCGCCTCGGCGTAGGCATACACGCCGTTCAGCACGCCCCAGGTCGCCAGGTCGACCGGGCCGTAGCGCATGTGCATCCATTTGATCTGCTGCGCCAGGCTGCGCAGGGTGCGCACCAGCAGCAGCGGCAACTGGGCCCTGGACGCCTCCGCGCCCTTGGCGTTCTGCACGAACTGGTCGACCGCGCGCGCGTAGGCGAGACCGGCCTGCTTGCAGTAGGCGTGAATCGCGCTCCAGAGGCGGTTCTCCTGGAAGCGCGACGGCCGCGCCGACGCAAAGTAGTCCTTCGCCAGCCGCCGCAGGCGCGGCTGCGCCGCCTCGTCGAGGCCGAACAGCAACTGCAGGCGCTGCTCCAGGCGGAAGCCCTCGGTTGCCGCCACCGACTCCAGCCAGTGCAGCAGCTCGTCCAGGGCCTTGAAGGGATCGTTCGCCGGCAGCGCCTCGAGCACGCGCTTGAGCTCCTTCGGATCCGCGAGCGGATGGTCCGGCCGGCCGCTGCCGAACAGCCTCATCGTGGTATTCCCCCCCAAAAGCGCGAATGATCCTATGTCCCCGGAGCTTTATCAATGCGTCCGACCCCGGCAAAATGACCCGCATGGACGAGGAGCCGGTCCGCGTGGCGGGCTACCGAACGGTCAGCAAGATCGGCCAGGGCGGCATGGCGCAGGTCTACCTCGCGGAGCGCGAGCGCGACGGCCAGGAGCTGGTGCTGAAGGTGCTCGATACCCGCCTGCACCAGGACGCGACCTTTCTGAAGCGCTTCGAGCGCGAATACGACCTGATCCTCGCCATCCGGGACGAGAACGTGGCGCGCGTCTTCGACCACGGCTTCGCCGGCCGGCATCCGTACATCGCGATGGAATACCTCTCGGGCGGCACGCTCGCCGCGCGCATCCACGAGGGCATGGGCTCGCGCGACGCGCTGCGCCTCGCGGCGCTTCTCGCCAAGGCGCTCGACGCGATTCACGCCCACGGCATCGTGCACCGGGACCTCAAGCCGCAGAACATCCTGTTCCGCGGCGACGGCCGCCCGGTGATCGTGGACTTCGGCCTGGCGCGCGACCTGACCGCGGAATCCGACCTGACGCGCGGCGGCCAGGTGCTGGCGACGCCGCGCTACATGAGCCCCGAGCAGTGCATGGGCCTCAAGGCCGACGCGCGCTCCGACCTGTACAGCCTCGGCGCCATCTTCTACGAGATGCTCTCGGGGCACCGCCTGTTCGAGGGCGAGGGGCCAGCCGGCCTGGTCTACATGCACGTGCGCGGCAACATCCCGCAGCTGCCGGAGCGCCTCGCCGGCTACCAGCCGGTCCTCGACCGGCTGCTCGCCAAGAAGCCGGAGGACCGGTTCCAGAGCGCGCGCGAGCTTTTCGCTACCATCGCGGTATGAACTCGCCACCCGCTGCGCCGCTCGAGGGCGCAGAATAGCCCGATGCCCTAACCTGCGCACCGGCGTATGCGGCAATACCAAGAGCTTCTCCGCGACATACTGGACCATGGCGTCCGCAAGAGCGATCGCACCGGCACCGGAACGCTGAGCGTATTCGGCCGGCAAGCGCGCTTCGACCTGTCCCGGGGGTTTCCGGTCCTCACGACCAAGCGAATACACCTCAAGAGCGTGGTTTACGAACTCCTTTGGTTTCTCCAGGGGGGCACCGACGTCGCATACCTGAAGCAGCACGGGGTTTCGATCTGGGATGAATGGGCCGATGAGAGCGGCAACCTCGGGCCGGTCTATGGATACCAATGGCGCCACTGGCCAGCTCCGGATGGTCGGCGGATCGATCAGATAAGCAACGTCATCGATCAGATT
>Ga0335085_10007297_pt1 | contig 17215 bp, 15 predicted proteins | sample Lox_Sample_45_FD_206712 | JGI IMG/M metagenome (GOLD analysis project Ga0335085, IMG submission 206712) | Soil microbial communities from Loxahatchee National Wildlife Refuge, Florida, United States - Lox_Sample_4.5 | ecosystem: Environmental > Terrestrial > Soil > Wetlands | place: USA...
CGAGCGGCCGGCCGGTTGTTCCCGGTGGAGGCCCTGCCAGGCCGGCGCCGCCACTCCGCGGCGGCTCCGTCGAGCCGGCCCCGCTCATTCGAGCTCGCCCTCCTCGAACCCCTTCAGCCGCCGCTGCGGCACGCGAATGTGCGCCGACATCAGCTGCGCGGCCCGCTCGGCGTCCCCGCGGCGGGCGGCCCGGAGGATCGCCGCGTGCTCGGACACCGAGCGCCGCAGGTTGCCTCGCAGCGTCAGCGAGCGCATCCGATAGCGGCCGAGCTGTCCGAGCAGCTGCCGGTAGAGCTCCTGCAGCTTCGCGTTCCCGGACGCCTCCAGCAGCCGGTCGTGGAAGGCGAGGTTCGCGTCGAAGAACTGGGCGACCTCGCCGCGCTCGGCGAGGTCGGCCATCGCCTCGTTCAGCGCGGCCAGCTCGTCGAGCTTGTGCCCGGTCAGGCGTGGCACGGCGAGCCGCACCGCCATCAGCTCGAGCGCCTCCCGCACCTGGTAGAGCTCGAGGAACTCCTCCCTCGAGAGCGACCGGACGACCGCCCCTCGGCGCGGCCGGACGGTGACGAGGCCCTCCGACGCGAGCCGGCCGATCGCCTCGCGGATCGGCCCACGGCTGACGCCGAGCTGCTCGGCGAGCGCGACCTCGGCGAGCTCGGTTCCGGGCTCGAGACGGCCCTCGAGGATCTCGCCGTGCAGGTGGCGGTAGACCCGCTGCCAGAGCGTCAGGTTGTCCAGCGGGGCCCGTTGCGTCGCGGTCTCGGCCATTGCATTCGCTCTGGGAAGGGGTTAGGGTCTCGCCCGACGCAATTGTTAACAGTCGGCAGGGCGACCCTACCAGCGGGTCGCACGGCGAGCAAGCGCATCGGGAGACCGGCCGAGACCGGAGCTGGGTGGGTCAATACTCAGGAGGAAGGAGAGTCTGGCGATGCAGATCCGTGTACCTGGGGCGCGACTTCTCGCCGTGGTGGCGGTGGTGGCGCTCGTCGGCACCGGGACGGCGTACGCGGCCGGCGCGTTCAAGACCGGCAAGGTGACCAAGGTCGGCTTCGCGTCTCCCGCGAAGACGAGCGACTACGGCTGGAACCAGCAGGGCTACAACGGCGCGAAGGCTGCCACGGCCGTGGCCGGAGCGTCGTTCAATGCGATCACCAACATCGGCTACGACAACACCGACGCCATCCTCCGCCAGCTGATCCAGAAGGGCGCGAACTTCATCATCCCGATGGCGAGCGGCTACGACACGATCGCCGCGCGGCTCGCCCAGCAGTACAAGGTGCCGATGATCACCTGGGACGTCCCGACGAACCTGCACAAGGGCACCGTCTCGTACGTCACGACCTCCAGCCAGGAAGGCGCCTACCTCGCGGGCATCCTGGCCGCGAAGATGACGAAGACGCACAAGGTCGGCATCGTCATCTCGGCCGCCGACGACAACTGGTACAAGATGAGCGGCGGCTTCGCCCAGGGGTTCCGCAGCGTCGACAAGACCTCGAAGATCTACTTCGCCACGGTCAGCCCCACGGGCTACGACGACGCCGCAGGAGGCAAGCGTGTCGCGAACAGCGTCATCGCGCAGGGTGCCGACGTGCTCTTCACGATGGGCGACAACGCCTCCTTCGGCTACCTGCAGGCCGTCGAGAGCGCGAACGTCGGCCACAAGGTCTGGATGATCGGCGACATCGGCAACATGACGCCGATCGACAAGAAGCACGTCTTCCTCTCGTCGGTGCTCTGGAGCTTCGGGAAGACGTTCACGCAGGCGATCAAGGACGTGAACAACGGGACGTTCGGCACACACGGCTACAACCTCGACCTGCAGAACGGCGGCGTGTCGCTCCTCAAGACCAAGTACATCCCGGCCTCGGTCTGGACGGCGATCCAGAAGGCCCGAGCCGGGATCCTGTCCGGGAGGATCACGATCAAGGTGACCCACAGCGCCAAGCAGGTGCAGCAGCTGATCAAGTAGGAACACGAGCCGCGAGCCGCCCGGAACGGTCGCACATCGGCCGTCGCGGCGGCTCGCGCCTCGCGGGCAGCCCGGTGAACGAACGCCACGATCACGCCCAGCCGCTCGTCGTGCTGAAGGGCATCACGAAGGCCTTCCCCGGCGTTCTCGCCAACGACCACATCGACCTGACGCTCCGCGGCGGCGAGGTGCACTGCCTCCTCGGCGAGAACGGAGCCGGCAAGTCGACCCTGATCGGGATCCTCTCCGGCCTGATCCGGCCCGACGAGGGGACGATCCGGATCGAGGGGGTCGAGACGTCGATCGCGTCTCCGCGCCGGGCGCTCGAGCTCGGAATCGGCACCGTCCACCAGCACTCGACGCTGATCCCGGCGTTCTCCGTCCTCGAGAACCTGATGCTGGGGGACAACCGACGGCTGCGGCTCGACGAGGACGGCGCGCGTCGCCGGCTCGAGGAGCTCGCGGGGCAGCTGGGCGTCGAGATCGACGCGGACGCGAAGGCCGTCGACCTCGCGCTCGGGCACCAGCAGCAGGTGGAGATCGTCAAGGCGCTCTGGCGCGGCTCGCGCGTCCTGATCCTCGACGAGCCGACCTCGATGCTGACGCCCCAGGGCGTCGCCGAGCTTGCCAAGGTGCTCGAGCGGCTGAAGGAGCACGGCCAGGCCGTCATCTTCATCACCCACAAGCTGCACGAGGCGCTCTCGCTCGGCGACGAGATCTCGATCCTGCGCCAGGGCCGCCTCGTGGGCACGATCGCGCCCGAGGTGATGCGGGCGACGCCGCAGGAGGAGCTGCGCGCGGAGATCATTCGGCTCATGTTCGGCGAGGACGCCCGGGCGGTGGTCGACGTCGCCGAGCTGCGCGAGGAGCTCGCCGAGGCGGAGCCCGAGGGGCGTGCCCGTGAGCACGAGCACGCGGACGTCGTCCTGGAGCTTCGCGGCGTGAGCGCGTTCGGCGAAGGATCGGAGCGCGGGATCGAGGAGGTGTCGCTCGACCTGCGCGAGGGCGAGATCCTCGGCATCGCCGGCATGGACGGGAACGGGCAGCGGGCGCTGGCGGAGGCGATCGCGGGGCAGCGGCACGCCACCCACGGGGACGTGCTCCTCTACGGCGCCCCGGTGACGCGCCTTGCCGTCTCGGCCCGCCAGAAGCTCGGGCTCCGCTACGTGACGGACGACCGTCTCGGCGAGGGGATCGTCGGGATGCTGCCTGTAGGCCTGAACCTCTTCCTCAAGCGGGTCGGGGAGTCGCCCTACTGGCGGCACGGCCGGATCCAGCGCGCGATCGTCGACGGTCGCGCCACCGAGCTGATCCGCGAGTACGACGTCCGCACGCCGTTCGTGAGCACGCGGGTGTCCACGCTCTCGGGCGGCAACATCCAGAAGATCCTGCTCGCGCGCGAGCTGAGCTTCGACCCGAAGGTCGTCGTCTTCCACAAGCCGACGTACGGGCTCGACGTGAAGACCACCGCGGCCGTCCGCGACCAGATCCTCAAGCTCGCGGAGGGGGGCGGCGCCGCGCTCGTGATCTCGACCGACCTGGACGAGCTGCTCGAGATCTGCGACCGGATCGCGGTCCTCTCCCGCGGACGGCTCGTCGGCGTCGTCTCGAGCGGGCCAGGCGCCGCGAGGCAGGTCGGCGAGCTGATGGTCGGAGCCGAGACCGTGGAGGCGGCATGAGCAGCGAGACGGCGGCACGCGAAGGCCCCGTCGCAGCACCGCGACACCGGCCCGCGCGCTCGGTCCGCCTCGAGCGGATCCTCGACGTCGTCATCCGCTCGATCGTCCCGGTCGTCCTCGCGCTCGTCGCCGGCGGCGTGCTCCTGCTCGCGCTCGGCCGCAATCCCCTCACGTTCTACGGGAACATCTGGGTCGGCGGCGTCCAGGGCACGGCCTGGCAGGACAGCGCGATCCGGATGGCGCCGTTCCTGCTGATCGCCGCCGGGCTCGTGCTCATCTTTCGCGCGAACATCTGGAACCTCGGCTACAACGGCCAGTTCCTGCTCGCCGCGGCGTTCGTCGCCGGATACGCGCCGACCCTCGTCACCGAGGTGCCGCTCTGGCTCGCCTTCGTAACGCTCTTCCTGCTCGCCGGGGCCGTCGGCGCGATCTGGACGCTCGTGCCCGCGCTCCTGAAGGCCCGCTTCGGGACGAACGAGATCATCACGACGCTGATGATGTCGTTCATCGCGATCGATCTCGCCAGCATCCTGATCAAGGGGCCGTACCACGATGCGACGACGCCGCTGCCGCAGACCGCGGTGATCCCCTTCGAGAAGATGCTGCCCTCGATCCCGGGAACGCGGATCCACGTCGGCCTGCTCGTCGCGTTCGCGGCCATCCTCGTCGTCCACTACGTGCTCACCCGCACTGCCTGGGGCCTGCGGCTCCAGGTGATGGGCGCGAATCCGCGCGCGGCCCGGCACTTCGGCATCGACCTGCCCCGCCTGATCGTCGTCAGCTTCCTCGCCTCCGGCTTTCTCGTCGGGCTCGCGGCGGCGGCGGACATCCTCGGCCTCTGGGGCTACATCCGCACCGGCTGGAACCCTGCCTACGGCGACACGATCATCCCGTTCGTCTTCCTCGCGCGACTGAACGCGCTCGCGGTGGTGCCGTTCATCGCCTTCTTCTCCGTCCTCTCGACCGGGGGCGACCTCGCTGCGCAGGAGGCGAGCCTGCCGACCGACTTCCTGCTCGTGCTCGTGGGGCTGATCCTGCTCTTCATGACCGTGATCGAGTACCTTGGCCGCCGCCGCGAGCTGGGCGCGAGCTACCTGCCGCCGGGCTTGAGGCAGGCGCTGCGGGCGCCGCTCCTGCGGAGGAGGAAGGCGGCGTGATCCTTGCGAGCCAGGTGTGGACGGAGGTCTTCTGGACGTCCGCGATCGCGGGCGGGCTGCTCGCCGGCGTCCCGCTGATGTTCACCGCGCTCGGCGAGGCGATCTCGGAGCGCGCCGGCGTCCTCAACATCGGGCTCGAGGGCATGATGCTCGCCGGCGCCTACTGCGGCTTCCTCGGCGCCTACTACGCGAACACCCAGTGGGCCGGGTACCTGACCGGAATCGGTGCGGGCATGCTGACGTCGCTGATCATGGTCGTCCTCTGCGTCTGGCTCGGGCTCGACCAGATCGTGGTCGGGATCGCGATCACGCTCGGAGGCGAGGGGATCACGAGCGTGCTCTATCAGACGCGGTTCAGCACCGTCGAGCCGCGCCTCGGCGCGGTCCCCACGAACCCGATCCCGCTCCTCGACCGGATCCCGCTGCTCGGCAAGGCGATCAACGGCCAGTTCCCGCTCTTCAGCCAGCCGCTCGTCGTCTACCTCGGCCTCGCGTTCGCAGTGCTTTTGACCTGGATCTTCAACAGCACGAACATCGGCCTCAACCTGCGGGCCGCCGGCGAGAAGCCGGAGGCTCTCGACGCGGCCGGAGTCAGTGTCGTCGCGACCCGCAGCTACGCCGTGCTCGCGACGGGCGCGCTCGCCGGCCTCGGCGGCGCCTACCTGGCAATCGCCGGCACCGGCGGCTTCCAGCCCTTCCTGACGCAGGGCCAGGGCTTCATGGCGATCGTGATCGCGATGCTCGCGCGCGGTCGGCCGATCGCGGTCGTCGTCTTCTCGCTCATGTTCGGGATCGCGCTCTCGCTCTCGACCCTGCTGCAGCTCGCCGGTATCAACCTCTCGACGGAAGTCGTCAACATGCTCCCGTTCGCCGCGATCATCCTCGCGCTGATCCTGTTCGCCCGCCGGGCGTACCTCCCGCCCGCGCTCGCCCTTCCCTATGTCCGCGGCGCCCGCTGAGAGCTCGCGGCACCGCGTCCCCGACCCGAGAGGAGCCCTCGATGCGTGATCCCGACTTCACCCTGTCCGCCGGCCCTGTCGCCGCCTCGCCGCGCGTGCTCGCCGCGCTCGGCTCGCCGCTCGTCTATCACTACGACCCGGTCTTCCTCGAGCGCTTCCGTGCCACCGGGGAGAAGCTCAAACGGGTCTTCCTGACCGGCAACGACGTCCTGCTGATGCAGGGCGAAGCCGTGCTCGGGCTCGAGGCGGCCGCCCGCGGGCTCGTCCGGCCGGGCACGAAGGTGCTGAACCTCGTCCAGGGGGTCTTCGGCAAGGGGATGGGCTACTGGCTCGCCGACTTCGGCGCCGAGTTGCACGAGCTCGAGGTGCCCTACAACGACGCCGTCGACCCGGCCGCGGTCGAGCGCTACCTCGACGAGCACCCCGGGATCGAGCTCGTCACGGTCGTGCACTCCGAGACGCCCTCGGCGACCTTCAGCGACCTGTCCGCGATCGGGCCGATCGCCCATGCCCACGGTGCGCTGACGCTCGCCGACTGCGTCTCGTCTCTCGGCGGCATGGAGCTCCGGACCGATGAGTGGCAGCTCGACGTCTGCGTCGCGGGCGCCCAGAAGTGCCTCGGCGGCCCGCCCGGCATGACGCTGATGTCGGTCTCGGAGGCCGCCTGGGAGCGGATCGGCGCGAATCCCGTCGCACCGCGCGCCTCCTACCTCTCGATGCTCGACTGGAAGGAGCAGTGGCTGGAGGGTGGCAAGTTCCCCTTCACGCCCTCGGTCGCCGACCTCCACGGCGTCGAGGCGTCGGTCGACGAGTTGCTCGAGGAGGGCCTCGAGGCGTCGATCGAGCGGCATGCGCGCTCGGCGAGCGCCTGCCGAGCAGGCGTCCGGGCGATGGGGCTCGAGCTCTGGCCGCGCAGCGAGGAGATCACGGGCACCTGCGTGACCTCGATCACGGTCCCGGAGGGCCTGACCGACCTGCAGGTGCGCGCGCACTGCCGCGAGCGCTACGGCGTCATGATCTCCGGCGGTCAGGGTGCGGGCAACCTCGTGCGGATCGGCCACATGGCCGGCTCGGCCCGTTCGCTGCATCCCGTCGTCGGCCTCGCCGCGGTCGGGCAGACGCTGCTCGACCTCGGTGCCCGCGTCGAGATCGGGGCAGGGATCGAGGCCGCGCTGACCGAGATCTCGGAGACGACCGCAGTGATGCCGTGATCTGCGGCTCGCCGACGAGGTGCCCGGGCCCAGCGCCGGGTCGAGGAGCGACCGCGGCGCTCACGCCTCAGGCGCAGAGCACGTCGCGCACCGACGCGGCGATCGCGGGGGCGTGCTTGAACGCGTGGCCGGAGCCGTCTCCGAGGAGCCAGACCGACTCGTGCTCGGCGTGGCGGACGAGGCGCACCTCGCCGCCGAGGAGCAGGTGAGGCTCGGGCAAGAGCGGGTCGAGCATCACGGTCTGGCAGCTCTCGATCGCCCGGCGGGGCGCAGAGGCGAGAGCCGGAAAGCGGCGAGCGAGATACCGGCGGGCCCGGTCTTCGTGCGCCGCGAACGGGTCGCGGTCCGGCCTGTCGAGCACGGCCGGCGGGCCCGCGACGTCGAGGCCGATCTTGAAGCCGCCGCCCTCGAAGTCGCCGGCGCCGGTGACGGCGTCGGCATACGCGCCCCACGCCGGTACGGACGGAGTCGCCCACGCCGGCGGGGCGCTCAGGTAGAGCACATCCTGCTGGATCACCGCTCCGCGCACGAGCTCGGGGAAGAGCGTCGGCGTCCAGGCTCCACAGGCCCAGACGATCCGGTCCGCGCCGAGACGGCGCGACCCGACCTTCGCTGCGGGACCGGAGGGCATCGCGCGGCCCCGTAGCACCTGCGCTCCGTGTGCCACTGCGTCCTCGACCAGCGCACGAACCGCGCTGCGCGGGCGCAGGAGCCCGGCGTGCAGCTCCAGGAGGACATGGTCGAGGTCGTCGATCAAGAGCTCGGGGAAGCGCCGGCGTGCATCGCTCGGACGCAGCCGCTCGACCGGAACGCCTTCGGCTTCGAGAACGCGGTGGCTCGACTCCTCCCAGCCGGGATCCTCGGCCGGGGCGAACCAGGCCATTCCCACCTCGTCGTAGAGGCGCGCGCCCGTGTCGCGCTCGAGCTCCAGCCAGCGTCGTCGCGCCTCGAGAGCACTCCGCGTCTCGGCGAGGGCTGCGCCGTGGGCGGCCCGCAGGAGTCGAGAGCGCGACGCCGACGCGGCCCGCCCGTCGCCCGGCTCGTACTGCTCGACGAGCGTCACACGGCAACCGGCCCGTGAGAGTGCGTGCGCAAGCGCGGCACCGAGCACTCCGGCGCCGACGACGACGGCCTTCATCCCGTGTGCCGCTCGTCCCTGAAGTGGCAGGCCACGAGCGCGTGCGAATCGGAAGCGACGGCGAGCAGGGGCGACTCGATCGAGCAGCGGTCCTCGGCGCGGGGGCAACGCGGATGGAAGTGGCAGCCCGACGGCTTTCGGGCCGGGCTCGGCGGCTCGCCCGAGAGCCGCACGCGGGCGCCGCCGGCTGCCTGGCGGATGCGCGGCGAGGCTGCGAGCAGGGCCAGCGTGTACGGGTGGCGCGGGTCGCCGAAGATCTCGCTGCGGTCGCCGAGCTCGACGATCCGGCCGAGGTACATCACGGCGATCCGATCGCAGAGGTGCCGGATCGCGGCGAGGTTGTGCGAGATCATGACGATGCCGAGGCCGAGCTGCGAGCGCAGGCTCTCGAAGAGGGCGAGAATCGTCGCCTGGACGGAGACGTCGAGGGCCGACGTCGGCTCGTCGGCGACGATCACCTCCGGCTCGACCGCGAGCGCACGCGCGACGGCGATCCGCTGGCGCTGGCCTCCCGAGAATGCGTTCGGATACCCGTCGAGCGCACCGGCCGGGAGCCCGACGAGCGCCATCAGCTCGCGACAGCGCCGCTCCGCGGCGGCACCTCGCGCCAGGCCGTGGACGGCGAGCAGCTCTTTCAGGGTGGAGCGGACGCTCAGACGCGGGTTGAGCGACGAGTACGGATCCTGAAACACGATCTGGACCATGCGCCTGTCGGAGCGGGCGCGCGCGCGAGTCACGTCGGAGCCGTGGAGCAGGATCCGGCCCGAGTCGGGGGGGAGGAGCCCGGCGATGCAGCGGGCGAGCGTCGACTTCCCGCAGCCCGACTCGCCGACGAGCCCGAGCGTCTCTCCGTGTCGAAGGGAGAACGAGGCGCCCTCGACGGCGACGAGCTCGCCGGCCTTGGACGCGAAGCGGACGGTGATCTCCTCGACCGTGAGGAGATCAGCTGCTTGCACCGGCTCCGGCGCGGCGCTCACGCGTGCACGAGCCGGTCGCGATGGATGCAGGCGCTGCGGTGGTTCTCGGCGACACCGGCCGCCGGGGCAAGCTCGGGGACGGTTGCAGCGCACTCGGCCGTGGCGAGGAAGCAGCGTGGATGGAACGTGCACCCCGGCGGGAGCCGTTCGATGTCGGGCAGGGAGCCCGGGATCGGTGTCGGCGCTCCGACGGGATCGTCGAGATCGACGATCGCCGCGAGCAGTCCTCGCGTGTACGGGTGGATCGGCTCTGCGAGCACTGACGCGCTCGGTCCGGTCTCGACGAGTCGGCCGGTGTACATGACCGCGGTCTCGTCGCAGAGCTGGCGGATGACCGCCAGGTCGTGGCTCACGAACACGATCGCGAGGTCGAGGCGCCGGCGGAGATCGTCGAGGAGGTCGAGGATCTGTGCCTGGACCGTGACGTCGAGCGCGGTCGTCGGCTCGTCGCAGAGCAGGACCGACGGCTCGGTCGAGAGGGCGATCGCGATCGCGACGCGCTGCCGCATCCCGCCCGAGATCTGATGCGGATACGCGTGTGCGGTGGAGGCGGGATCGGGGATGCCGACCAGGCGCAGCAGCTCGATCGCACGGTCCCACGCGCGGCGCCGGGACAGGCCCAGCAGCCGCTGCGGCGCCTCCGCAATCTGGCCTCCGATCCCCTGCACGGGGTTGAGGGCGCTGAGCGAGTCCTGGAAGATCATCGCCATCTCGCCGCGGCGTGCGCGGCGCGCCTGGCGACCAGCGGGCGGCAGCCGCCGCCCGTGCAGGAAGACGCTCCCGCCCTCGACGCGGGCCGGGGGCGGCAGCAGCGAGATCAGGGCGCGCAGCGTCAGGCTCTTCCCGGAGCCGGATTCACCCACGAGGCCGAACGCGGAGCCGCCCACGACCTCGAACGAGACGTCGTCGACCGCGACGTGCCGCCCGTCCTGCCGCTGCACCGAGACCGTCAGCCCCTCGACTGCGAGGGCGAGACCGGCCGGTGCGCCGGCGCCTGTAGTCTCGTCCGGGCGGCTCCGCGTCGAGCCGCGGCCGCTGCGACCTTCGCGCGGGATCACGGTCTGAGGACGGTCGCGAGCCCGTCGCCGATCAACGAGAGACCGAGGCCGGTGACGACGACTGCGAGACCCGGGATCGTCGCGAGCGTCCAGTTCGTCGTGAGGAAGTCCTGGCCGGCGCTGATCATCGTGCCCCAGTCGGCCGTCGGCGGCTGCACGCCGAGGCCGAGGTATCCGAGCGTGACGACGGCGACGATGACCAGCACGATGTCGTTCATCGCGTAGACGATCGCCTGGTTCACGGTGTTCGGCAGCACGTGCCGGGTGAGCACGCGCAGGTCGCTCAAGCCGGCGCCTCGCGCCGCGGCCACGTAGTCCGAGTCGCGCACGACGAGCGTCGTCGAGCGGATCGCGCGGGCGTAGATGACCCAGTCCACGACGGCGAAGGCGAGGTAGATGCCGCGGATACCCGGTCCGATCACGAAGACGAGCCCGATCACGAGCACGTAGAACGGAAAGGCGATGACGACGTCGACGATCCGCATCGTGACGGCGTCGACCACGCCGCCGTAGAACCCGGCGATCGTACCGACGGCCGTGCCGAAGAAGAAGGGGAACAGGATCGCGACCACGCCCACCCGGAGGTCCGTGCGGGCTCCGTACAGGAGCCGCGACAGCTCGTCGCGTCCGAGCTCGTCAGTGCCGAGCGGATGCTGGCTCGAGAAGCCGCCGAGCACGTGGAAGAGGTCCTGCTGGTTCGGCGGAGCCGGGCTGAGCACCGGCGCCAGCGCGGCTGCGGCGACGATCAGCCCGATGATCACGGCTCCCGCGAGGAGGGCAGGGCTGCGGCGCGCGCGTCGCCACAGTGCGCTCCGCCGCCGGACGGGCTCCAGCTCCAGCTCGGCCTCGACCGCGTTCATCCGAGCCGGATCCGCGGATCGAGCCGCGCCGCCAGCAGATCGGTGAGCAGGTTGATCAGGACGACCCCGGTCGCGAGGATCAGCGTCAGCGCCTGCACGACCGGGAAGTCGCGCTCCGAGATCGAGCTGAGCAGCAACGACCCGAGCCCGGCGAGTCCGAACACGCGCTCGATCACCACGGTGCTCCCGATCAGGTAGGCGATGTTGATCCCCAGCAGGCTGAGCGCAGGCAGCACGGCGTTCCGCGACACGTGGCCGAGCACGCGGAACTCGCCGAGCCCCTTGGCGCGCAGCGTGGCGACGAAGTCGGCGTCGAGGACCTCGATCATCCCCACGCGGAGCGAGCGGACCAGGATCGGCGCGATCGCGAACGAGGCCGTGAGAGCGGGCAGGATCAGGCCCTGGATGTGCGCTCCGAACGAGTCACCCCAGCCGCCGACCGGGAAGAGGTGCAGCCGGAGGGCGAAGATCTCGATCAGGACGATGCCGAACCAGAACGCGGGCAGGCCGAGCCCGGCCACCGAGAGCGCTCGGACCGCATGGTCGGGCAGCCGGTCCTGGCGGACCGCCGCAAGCGCGGCGAGTGGGAGCGTGATCAGGATCGAGAAGAGCGTCGCCATCCCGACGAGCGACGCCGTGACGGAGATACGCGCCCGAATCAGCGAGGTGGTCGACGTCTGAGCCAGATAGGACTGTCCGAGATCGCCGCGGACAAGGTCGCCGACGTAGCGTCTGAACTGGCTGCCGAGCGAGGCGTCGAGGCCCCACTGGTGGCGGAGTGCCTGCACCTCACCGGGCGTCGCGTGCTCGCCGAGCACCGCCCGGGCGGGGTCGCCCGGCTCGACGTGGAGCATCAGGAACGTCGCGACCGTGACCGCCAGGACGACGACTGCCGCTGACAGGAGCCGTCTCCTGGCGTACCGGAGCATTCGCTCAGGCTAGCCAGACATTCTCGAGCCGGTACGCACCTCCAGGATTGACTGCGAAGCCGTTGACCTTGGTCGAGTACGCGTTGATGTACGGCGGATAGTCGAGCGGCACGAACGGCGCGTCCTGGGCCACGGCGTTCTGGATCCGCGCGTACAGCTTCGCCCGCTTCGCCGGGTTGAACTCGCTCTGCGCCTGCCGCACGAGCTTCGTGACGGCCGGGCTGTTGTAGCTCGACCAGTACGACGACGAGCCGCCGTTCTTGTAGTCGAGCTCGAACGACGCCATCTCGTCGGGATCGCTGATGTCGTTGATCGCGTAGTCGATGAACATCTTGTAGTCGAACTTCTGGAACGCCTCCTCGAAGGCGGCGTGGTCGAGCGCCCGGATCTTCACGGTGATGCCGATCGCCTTCAGCTGGTTCTGGATGATCTGGGCGAACGTCCTCCACTTCTGCACCCCGCCGTCGATCAGGAGCTCGGTCGAGAACCCGTTCGGGTACTTCGACTTGCCGAGGTCCGCCTTCGCCGCCGCGAGGCTGTGCGGCAGAACCTTGGTCTTGGCCGAGTAGTACTGCAGGCTCGGCGGGAAGAAGGACCCACCCGGCTTCGCCGTTCCGAAGGTCGCGGCGTGGGCGAGTGCCTTGGTGTCGATCGCCTGCATGATCGCGCGGCGGACGTTCCGGTCGGCGAAGTGCGGGTCCTTCTCGTTGAGGACGAGGAGATCGACCTGCCACGAGGAGGAGAGCAGGGCGTGAACATCGGAGTTCGCCTTCAGCGAGGCGACCTGCGACGGCGGCACGAGGTCGATCGCGTCCGCCTGGCCGCCCCGGAGCTGGAGAAGCCGCTGGTTGTCGTCGTCGACGAAGAGGAACGTGACGGCGTCGAGATAGGGCTTGCCCTTCTGCCAGTAGCTGGGGTTCCGCTTCAGCGTCAGCGACGGCGCGTTCGGCTTGAAGCCGCTGACCGTGAACGGCCCGGTGCCGATCGGGTCGGCGAAGAAGGCTTTCTCGGCAGCCCCACCGTAGTTCGCGGGGATGATCGCATTCGAGAAGGCCGAGACGTCCGAGAGCAGCGGCGCCCACGGCTGGGATACCTGGACGACGACCTTTTCCCCGGAGGCCTTGGTCGACTTGATCGCGAAGTCGAGGAACGAGAGCGGCCCCTTCTTGTTCGTGCGCGAGCGGTCGAGCGAGAAGACGACGTCGGCCGCGCCGAGCGGCTTCCCGTCGGAGAACTTGACGCCGGGCCGGAGGGCGAACGTATACGTCTTCCGGTCCTTGCTCAGCGTGTAGCCGGTCGCGAGCCAAGGCGTCAGCTTGCCGCTCGGCGAGGTGATGTAGAGCGGCTCGAACACCTTGTCCAGGGTGTAGATGTCGCCCGCGATGATGGTGTTGGCGGGATCGAGCGTCGTCGGGGCGATGCTCCGCGCGAACCTGAGCGTCCCACCGGTCTTCGGATTGGCAGCGAGCACGCGGTTTCCCGCGAAGCTCGGCCGTGGCACCGCTCCCACTGCAACGACCACGGCACCCGCGGCACCGTAGCGAAGCAGCTCCTGACGTGTGAGTGTCCGTTCCTCGTCGATCACGGCAAGCTCCTCCCGCTCGGTGCAGGTGCTGTCGCTTACTGTCGACAGTCGATCGGAGGACGCTAGACCATCTGCGGCGTCAGATCAACGCCTGGCCGGCGGCCGTATGTCGTTTGCGCCGTGCTCACGACGGAACGTACGCTCTCGGTCGTGGCGCCGACTGCGACGCTCGCCGAGACCTTGCCGACGAGCCCGGCGCTCGCGTGAGCTCTGCGGTCACGCCCGCGCCGGGTTACGCAGACGTCGCGGTCGAAGGGGACGTCGAGTGCCGCCTGCCGGACGGCGTTGCGCTCCGCGCCGACGTGTACCGGCCCGCACGCGAGGTCTCCCTTCCAGTTCTCCTGATGCGGCTGCCGTACGGCAAGACGACTGCGGGGGCGAACTGGGGCTACGCGCACCCCGCCTGGTATGCGGAACACGGCTACGTCGTCGTCGTGCAGGACGTCCGGGGCCGCTACGCCTCCGACGGGGTGTTCACGCCCTTCCTCGACGAGGAAGCCGACGGCTACGAGTCCGTCGAGTGGGCCGCCGGCCTCCCCGGCTCGAACGGCAAGGTCGGGATGTACGGCTTCTCCTACCCGGGGGCAACCCAGTTGCTCGCCGCGATCGCACGGCCGCCGAGCCTGGCCGCGATCGCACCGGGGTTCACGTCGGCCCAGTTCTACGAGGGCTGGGCCTACTCGGGAGGGGCGTTCTCGCTCGCATCGATGGCCGGCTGGGCGAGCTTCCTCGCTCTCGAGGCCGCTCGGCGCGCAGGTGACGAGGAGGCCCATGCCGCCCTGCTCGGCTCACTCGGGGCCGCGCCTGCCCTGTACTGGAAGCTGCCGGTATGCGACTACCTTCCGCTGCTTGACACCTACGCGCCCTACTTCAGCGACTGGCTCGACCACCCGGCCTACGACGACTACTGGCGCCGGACCGCGATCGACGAGGACTTCTCGCGAATCGAGGTGCCCGGGCTGCACTGCGGCGGCTGGTACGACATCTTCCACTCCGGCACCGTGGCCAACTTCCGCGGTATCCGGAGCGCTCCCCAGAAGCTCCTGATGGGGCCGTGGCAGCACTCGCCCTGGCGCGCGATCGGCGCTGCCGGCCGCAAGGACGCAGGCGCGAACGAGATCGACGACTGGCACCTGCGCTTCTTCGACGAAGTGCTGAAGGGCGAGCGTCGGGGCGTCTTCGACCACCCCGGACGCGTCTTCGTCCTCGGCGAAGGATGGCGGGACGTGGACGGCTGGCCGCCGTCGGGCTCCGTCCAGACCACCTGGTACCTCCATTCCGACGGCCGCGCCAACTCGCTCTACGGCGACGGGACGCTCTCGCCCGAGCCGCCCGCCGACGAGCGGGCGGATGTCTACCTGTACGACCCCCTCATGCCGGCGCCGAGCCTCGGCGGGCACTCCTGCTGCGCGGAGACGATCGCGCCGATGGGGCCCGCCGACCAGGAGCCCTACGAGGCCTCGAAGATGGTGCTGGTCTACACGAGCGCCCCGCTCGAGCGCGAGCTCGTCCTGCTCGGCGACGCAGCCGTCGAGCTCCATGCATCCTCGAGCGCCGGCGACACGGACTTCACCGCCCGCCTCTGCGTGGTCGACCCGGAGGGCGTCTCGACGAACCTGAAGGAGGGGATCGTCCGCGCGCGTTTCCGTGACTCGCTGGCCGAGGCGTCGCCGCTCGAGGCGGGCGAGGTGTACCGCTTCCGGATCTCGCTCGGACCGCTCGCGGTCCGTCTCGAAGCCGGCAGGCGGATTCGTCTCGACATCTCCAGCTCCGACTTCCCCCAGTGGGACCGCAACCTCAACACCGGCAGCCCGCTCTACCGCGAGCCGGCCGCGGCGGCAATCGTCGCCACGCAGGCGGTCTTCCACGACTCGTCCCGTCCCTCGCGGCTCCTGCTGCCCGTGGAGAGGAGCTCTCCGTGATCTTCGACTCGCACATGCACGTCGGCTCCTTCGGAAGCCCGTTCGACGTCTCGCTCGACCGCGACGGGATCGCGGCGCTGATGCAGGAGCACGAGCTCTCGAACGGCGTCGTCTTCTATCCCGACAACGCCTACGTCGCCGAGGTCGTCGAGTCGATCCCCGGTCTTTACGCGCTCGTCTGGGGCAACCCGCGCGTGCCGGGGTACGTCGAGGAGGTAGCGCACTACCTCGAGCATCCGAAGTTCCTCGGCCTCAAGCTGCATCCGCTGATCGACGGCTACCTGCCGAACGACCCGTCCGTGCACCCGATGATCGAGCTGATCCTCGCGCGCGACATGCCGGTGCTGATCCACTGCGGCCACCCGATCTTCACGCTGCCCTGGAGCATCGAGGAGCTCGCTGTCAGCTTCCCCGCAGCGAAGGTGATCATCGGCCACATGGGCCACGGCAACGCCGTCTACATCCAGGCCTCGATCGACGTCGCGCTCCGCAACCCGAACGTCTACCTCGAGACCTCGGGGATGCCGATGCACACGAAGATCCGCGAGGCCTACGAGCGGGTCGGCGAGACGCGCGTCCTCTTCGGCACCGACGTGCCCTTCCACCACCCCGTCGTCGAGATCGCCAAGGTGCAGGTGAGCGGACTGCCGCCCGGGGGCGTCGAGCGCGTCCTGAGCAAGAACGGTCGGCTCCTCTTCTTCGGCGACGAGAACGCGCAGGCACCGGCCACGTGACCCTCCCGCCCTTCGAGCTGCACCGAGCGCGGTCGGTCGACGAGGCCCGCGAGCTCCTCGAGCGCCACGGCGAGGACGCGGCGGTCCTTTGCGGCGGAAGCGAGCTCCTGCTCCTCCTCAAGCTCGGCTACGCCTCCTTCGGACACCTCGTCGACATCAGCGGCATCGACGAGCTGGGCGGCATCCGTGCCGACGACGGGACGCTCGTCATCGGGGCGACCGCGACGCACCGTGCGATCGAGCGCTCGCCGCTCGTGCTCGAGCGACTGCCGGCGCTCGCCGCGATGGAGCGGGGCGTCGCGAACATCCGCGTGCGCAACGTGGGGACGCTCGGCGGGAACCTCTGCTTCTCCGATCCGCACTCCGACCCGGCGACGTTCCTGCTCGCGCTCGACGCGGAGGTCGAGTGGGGGGCGCGCCGGGCCCCGCTCGCCGAGTTCCTCGTCGGCCCCTACGAGACCCTGCTCGGGCCCGGAGAGCTGTTGCGCGCGATTCGCGTCGCGATTCCCACGGTCGATCTGCGCGTCGCCCACCGCAAGCTCGCCTTCCACGAGCGCCCGGCCGCGACGGTCACCTGTGCGGTACGAGTGCGGAACGGCGAGGTCGCCGAGGCGCGCATCGTCGCTGGGTCGGTCGGCCCACGCCCGGTCCGGGCGAGCGAAGCCGAGGTCCGCCTCGTCGGGGCGTCGACCCGGGACGAGGCCGCGCTCGCCGATGCGGCCGACATGGCGGCAGAGGCGGCCGGCCCGGTCGACGACGCCAACGGCTCGGCCGACTACAAGGCGCAGCTCGTCCGCGTCCTCGTCGAACGCTGCTTCCGCGAAGCGGCCGACGTCTCCTGACGCGGTCGCCCCGTCGTTCGGACTGGTTCCTGCTGTCTGCCCGATGGCACTGCGGCCCGACGCAGACCGTCGGAAAGACGCCACTTGCAAATCGAGGAGATGGACCCAGCCGGGCTCGAACCGGCGACCTTCGCGCTGCCAGCGCGACGCTCTCCCAACTGAGCTATGGGCCCGTGGCCGCGTCCAGTGTACCCGCCT
>Ga0335085_10007298_pt1 | contig 17215 bp, 11 predicted proteins | sample Lox_Sample_45_FD_206712 | JGI IMG/M metagenome (GOLD analysis project Ga0335085, IMG submission 206712) | Soil microbial communities from Loxahatchee National Wildlife Refuge, Florida, United States - Lox_Sample_4.5 | ecosystem: Environmental > Terrestrial > Soil > Wetlands | place: USA...
AGCTGATTCTTGCGGCCGAACAGAGCCTCCGAGTCGGTCAGCTGCAGGCCGGCGCCGGCGCTGCGCTGTTCGAGCTGCGAGAGCTGCGTGGCGGCGGGCGAGCAGTAGGCGATCTGCAGGCGATCGGGCGGTGGCAGGCCGCAGTCGAGCGGCGGCCCGGCGTAGTCCTCGCTCAGGTAGTTGTCGTTGTTGCTGCCGTTGCTGGCGTTCGTCACCAGCCGCCGGTAGTAGGCGTTGGCGGACAACAGCAAGTGTTCGGCGAGGAACTGCGTACCGGTGAGGTTCACAAAGTGCAGCAGGTTGTGCGTGAGGTCGGGCGTATAGCTTGTCTCGCGCCGGTACTCGAGCATGCTCAGCGGTACCGCGCCGTTGCCGTAGAGGCTGGTATCGGCGTATGTGTAGCTCAGGTCGAGATCGGTGTGTTCGTTCTGCCAGCCGACCTTGCCGAATGCCTGCCAGAGCCGTGAGGGCGACAGATCGCGCCAGCCGGTCTCGTCGAAGTACTGCACGGTACCGAAGTAGTCGAAGTCCCCCAGCGCCCCGCCCGTCTGCGCCTGCAGCGAGTAGCGGCCGAAGGAGCCGCCGTAGGCCTCAAGCTCGGTGCCCGGGTTGTCGTGGCCGCTCTTGGTCTGCAGCGACAGCGCACCGCCGAGGGTGTTAAGCCCGAACACCGGGTTGGATCCGGAGATCAACGAGACCGTCGAGACCGCCGATTCGGGAATCAGGTCCCAGTTGACCGTATCGCCAAAGGATTCGTTCACCCGCACGCCATCGACGTACACCGACATGCCCTCGGGCGTCCCGAGCAGCGGTGAGGCCGTAAAGCCGTGGTAGATGATGTCGAGCTGAAACGGATTAGCAGCGCTCTCGGAGACGTTGACCCCGCTGAAGGCGCGGTTGAGGTAGTCGGCGACTCCGAGTGTCTGGGCGCGCTTGAGGTCCTCGCTGTCGGCGGTCTGCACGTTCGAGGGTACCTGGTTGAGTGGCAGCCCGAACCCGGGCAGCGGTGCATTGCCGATGACGATGACCTGCGGCAGCTCCTGGGCCGTCGCGGCATTGGCCGGGGTAGCAGCGCCGTCCGCTGCGGCACACGTCCGCGAGGGCGAGACCGACCAGCACAAGGCGCCCAGCAGCGCCAGCGAAGCGACCCGAGTATTCAGAATGGCTCCCCACGGGATCCGCGCCGGTTTGGCCGGCATCGCGTCGGCTCTTTAGCCGACCCTGGGAAGACTACCCAACCGCCGGCGGGAAAATTTCCCGACGGGGCCGGGTCAGTTGATCTGGTAAGGGGCGTAGTGCAGCGCAAAGCTCAGCAGCAGCAGGCCCACGCCCAGGTAGTGCGCGGAGCGCGAGGCCGCCTGGCGCAGTACCAGCGCGATCAGCAGCGGCACGAGCAGGTTGTTGAGCAGCGATAGGTAGTGCAGTGGCGACAGGTGCATCAGGTGCGGTCCGACGAAGTACAGCCCGTCGACCAGGTAGGCCAGCTGGAAGATAGCAACCAGCGTCCAGAAGTAGGGGCGGTTGTGCGCGTAGTGCGCACGCAGGTCGCACCCCTCCCCGGGCTCATCGGGGAGACTGTCGGCCGCGAGCAGGAAGAGCACGAAGAACATCGCCACGAGCCATATATAAAAGAAGAAGTGACGGGTCTCGGCGAAGCCGCGTATCCCCCACAGGTCGAACCACATACCGATGGCCAGGCACAGCGCGTAGAAAGCGGCCGCGAGGGCCAGGGGATCCCAGGTGACCGGGTGACGGCTGCGCAGGAGCCGATGAAGGCTCGTCGCCACGTCGGCGATCGCCAAGCCGATGAGCACGGCAAAGAGCCCGAGCGCGTACTCGAAGGCGCGGATCTCGGGCGTCACGGCGTGCCCTTGTTAGTTGTGTGCCGCTCGCACCGCGCCACCTTGCACGGCAGCGGCACGCGGCGCAAGCCGCGCTCGCCCGATGCGTCCTAGGCCCGTGGCTCGGCCAGCACCTGGACCCAGTAAGGCCCGCGCCGCTCGCTGCTGCCGGTCGCATAGGCGATCCCCATCTCCAGGAACCGGCCGTCCATGATGTTCTCGCAGTGACCCGGGCTGTCGAGCCACCCCTTGACGACCTCCTCCACTGACTGCGGCCCGTAGGCGATGTTCTCGCCGACCAGTTTCTCCTTGTAGCCGATGGCGCGAACGCGGTCCGCCGGCGAGTGGCCACTGAGGTCCTGGTGTTCGAAGTAGTTGTGCACGGCCATGTCGCTGGCGTGCCCGTAGGCCACGTTCACCAGCGTTCCCGAGAGCGTCAGTGGCTGCACCGGGGCGAACTGTCGTGTACCGCAGCGTGCGCCGCGGGCGCGCGCTTCATTGACCAGCTCGAGGGCGCGCACCGAGAGCAACCCCACCGGCGGTGTCGGCGCCGGCCGTGCCGGTGGTGCTGCCGGCACGGTCGCAGACGGCGACGGGGTGCTACGCCCACCACCGGTACCCCCTGCGAGCACCAGCCACGCGGCGCTGCCGCGGCGGTAGACCCCGATCTCGCGCAGCGCCGGGTCGGTGAGCGCGCGGCACTGCGAGCGGCGCAGGAACTCGAGCACACCCGAATCGGGTGCATCCACCTGAACGCCCGAAACCGACCCACCCGCGTAGCCATTGCGCTCGGCGGCCCCGGCGAGCGACTCCCCCGCGGCCCATTGCGCAGCTGCGTGATCGAGCGCGGAACTGTGCCGCAGGGGTGCGCTCGCGGGGACGATGCCCCCGCAGCCGCCGAGGCGCAGCGTCTGCACGGCCGAGAGGGGATCCGCGGTTACCCATGAAGTGCCGGCCAGCGCTGCGAGAGCCGCGATGCCGATTGTCCAAGATCTGCGATAGCCGAAGGGCGTCATGCCTTAGAGCTCCCCGGGGCCGAGGCGGGCGTACCGGCGGTCCCGTGCCTTGAGCGTAACTGAGGCAACGCACCGGGCGGTGCCCGGATGACCAGGATCCGGGCGCCCGATCACAGAATTCATCCCCTGCTCTGCCGGGGTCCGGGTTTCAGGGGCCGGTGGCCGTGGTGGTCTGTTGGGATTTTTCAATACCCCTGAATCATCAGGGCGCCTCCCACCCGAATACCTCCGCCACCTCCCCCGCCCTGGGGCAGAGGCGCGCGTCTCCTCTTTCTACACTGCGCACCATGATTCAGATCGGGTGGTGGACCATGGAATTCGTGCTGCTGGACATCGGGGCAACGCTCGTCCTGCTGCTTGCGTACCTCGCCGTCGTCATACGCAACGCCGTCGTCTAAGGCGGTCGGCGGCGCCTGGCGGCTCTGCACGCGGTAAGGAACGCAGAGGTTCAATGTGCGCAGGCGGGTTGCCTCGATAAACGATCGCACGCGCAGGGGCCGGACGCATCAGCGAAGCGTGCCCGGGAAGGCCTGAGCGCGGGCCGCCTGCCTGAGCAGCCGCTACCGTTCCCAAGTTCCGCTGCATTACACTTCGCCCCGAGCACCTGTCGCGGCCCCGGCGTTGTGGCGAGGCCCTGCGAACCATGACAACGAATAACAGGAGCCTGGGGTGTATCCCGTTCAGCCCGCGCGCCTGGCGCGCGCGATCGTACCGGCCGTCGTGCTCATCACCCTTGCCGCCTGCAAGGTCGGCCCTGATTTCAAGCGGCCTGCCGCGAGCGTGGCGGACCAGTGGATCGGCGAGCCCGCCCCCGCTGAGGGCGCGCCGGCCGACACGTCGGCGTGGTGGAGAGCCTTCTCGGACTCCACCCTCGACACCCTGATCCAGGAGGCTTATCACAACAACCTGTCGCTGCAGATCGCCGGTGCACGCGTACTGCAGGCACAGGCACAGCTGCAGGTGGCCATCGGCGAGCTGTTTCCGCAGCAGCAGCTTCTGGCCGGCCAGATCCAGCAGCAGCACCAGAGCCGCGGCACGCTGCTGCCGCAGCTCGACCCCTCGCTCCGCACCACCGAGCTCGGCCTGAGCGCCACCTGGGAGCTCGACTTCTGGGGCAAGTACCGCCGTGGAGTCGAGGCTGACCGCGCGGCCATGCTCGCCTCGCTCGCCGCCTACGACAGTGCGCTCGTAAGCCTCACCGCCGGCGTCGCCAGTGCCTACGTGAACATCCGCACGCTGCAGCAGCGCATCCAGGTGGCGCAGGAGAATATCGGCACACAGCGCGAGACCCTGCGTATTGCGCGCGTGCAGTTCGAGAACGGCGAGACGAGTGAGCTCGACGTGCAGCAGGCACAGACGCAGCTCGCCCAAACTCAGGCGCAGGTACCCGGACTCGAGAACTCACTGCGCACGACCAAGGACTCGCTCGCGGTACTGCTCGGCGTAACCCCCGATCGAATCGATGCCCTGCTCGGCGCCGACACCCAGATACCCACGGCACCTGCGGGCGTGATCACCGGCATGCCCAGGGATCTGCTGCGACGTCGCCCTGACGTGCGGCAGGCGGAGCTGGCGGCGGCCGCGCAGTCCGCCGGCATCGGCGTCGCGAAGGCGAACCTGTGGCCCGCCTTCTCCCTCGCAGGCAGCTTCGGCTTCGCCACCTCAACGCTCGGCGGCAATTCCGGCAGCAACCTCTTCACCTGGGACAACCGCGCCAGTGCCGCGAGTGCCTCCTTCGTACTGCCGATCCTCAACTACGGTCGCATCATCAACTCGGTGCGCGTGCAGGACGCTGTATTCCAACAAGCCGTACTCAACTACCAGAACACGGTCCTGCAGGCCCAGCAGGAGGTCGAGGACGCGCGCTCGGGCTTCGCTGCTGCGCGCGCGACGCTCACTGAGCTCAACGCGGCAGCGCTCGCCGCGCGCCGCGCCACCGAGCTCGCCATCGTGCGCTACAAGGATGGCGCCTCGGACTACACGACGGTGCTCAGCGCCGAAAGCCTGCAGCTGCAGATCGAGGACGCGCTCGCCAGCGCCCGCGGCGCCGTGCCCCTTTCGCTGGTAGGCGTCTACCGCGCGCTCGGCGGGGGCTGGCAGCTGCGCGCCGGCCAGAACCTGCTGCCGGACCCGGTGCGCAGTGAAATGAAACAACGCACCTACTGGGGCCACCTGCCGGACAGCGGCGCCGGGCTGCCGTGGCCCGAGGAAGAACCGCTGCCGGAGCAGGGATCCCCGGATGCGCACTAAGCTGCCGGACGTCCTCTTCGCCGTCGTCGTGACGGCATTGAGCTGCGGCTGTGGCAGCCGCAATCAGTACCAGCCGCCGCCGCCGCCAGAGGTTTCGGTGAGCAAGCCGCTGCGGCTGCCGGTGACGGAATACCTGCAGGCCACCGGCTCAGTAGCCGCCTCTCGCACCGTTGATCTCGTGGCACGCGTGGAGGGCTATCTGCGCAGCGTTGACTTCCGTGACGGCAGCCTCGTGAAGGAAGGCCAGGTGTTGTTCGTCATCGAGCCCGAACCCTACCAAGCCAAGCTGCAGTCATATCAGGCGCAGCTGCTGAATGCGCAGTCCGAGTACGAGCGCCAGCAGCGCATGATCAAGGAGAATGCCACCTCGCAGGCAAACCTGGAGAAGTGGCAGTCGCAGCGCGATCAGGCGGACGCGGCGGTCACGCTCGCCAAGATCAACCTCGGCTATACGCGCATCACCGCACCGTTCGCCGGTCGCATCGGCCGCCACCTCGTTGACCCCGGCAACCTGGTCGGCAGCATGGGCAGCTCGACCAAGCTCGCCACGCTCGAGCAGATCGATCCCGTATACGTCTACTTCAGCATCAACGAGCGCGACGTGCTGCACATCCGGGCCGCTGCCGCCGCGCGCGGCACGCCGATCGGGCCCGAGCCGCCGCGGGTGCCGGTGTCTGTCGGACTGCAGACCGAGACTGGCTACCCGCACGAGGGCACTCTCGACTTTGCGAACACGGGCGTCGATACGGGCAGCGGTACGCTGCAGGCCCGCGCCGTGCTCCCCAATCCCTCGCGGGTGCTGCTGCCCGGATTGTTCGCGCGGCTGCGCATCGCGCTCGATCAGGCCCAGGGGTTGCTGGTCGTCCCCGACCGCATCGTCGGCAACGACCAGGCCGGCAGCTATCTGCTCACCGTCGGCCCGGATCACAAGGTCGTACAGCAGCGCGTGCAGGCCGGGTCTGTGCAGGACGGGATGCGCGCCATCATCTCCGGTCTCGGCGCCGACGCCGACGTCATCGTCGACGGGCTGCAGAACGCGGTGCCGGGCAACCTCGTGACCCCCGTCGCGCGGCCCCTCAGCGCACCGCCGGCGAGTCCCACGCCCTAGCGGCATCCGCCCGATGATCGCTAAGTTCTTCATCGAGCGGCCGGTCCTCGCCAACGTCATTGCGCTCCTGACCATGCTGCTCGGAGTGGTGGCGCTGGTCGGTCTGCCCGTCGCCCAGTACCCGCCCATCACGCCTCCCACCGTCCAGGTGACGACCCGCTACCCGGGCGCCAACGCCCGCACGCTGATCAACACCGTGGCATTGCCCATCGAGCAGCAGGTGAACGGTGTCGAGGGCATGCTCTACATGCAGTCGACCAGCACCAACGACGGTGTCTACACACTCACCGTCACCTTCGGTGTCGGCACCGATCTCGACTTCGCCCAGGTGCTGGTGCAGAACCGCGTTTCGGCCGCGCTGGCATCGCTCCCGGATGCCGTGCAGAAAAACGGCGTCGTCACGCGCAAGAAGTCCACCGCCATCCTCGAGATCGTGACGCTGACCAGCAGTGAGCCGCGCTATGACAGCCTGTTCCTGAGCAACTACGCCTCGATCCGGATGCGCGACGTGCTGGCGCGGCTGCCGGGCGTCGGCGACGTCAGCGTCTTCGGCATTGGCCAGTACAGCATGCGCGTATGGCTCGACCCGCAGCGGCTCCTCGCCCGCTCGCTGACGCCGGGGGATGTGATCAACGCCATCCGACAGCAGAGCCAGGAAGTCGCCGCGGGGCAGATCGGCACGCCGCCGGCCGCCCCGGGCCAGGACTTCCAGCTGACGGTCAATGTGCCGGGCGCGATGAGCGATGTCGGGGAGTTCGAGGAGATCATCGTCAAGACCGACACCGCCGCCGGCGGCAGCCGCGCGATCACCCGCCTCAAGGACGTCGCACGCGTCGAGCTTGGCGCTCAGACCTACAGCCAGTTCTTCACCATGGACGGCCGGCCAGCCGCCGGCATCGCCATCTATCAGCTGCCGGAGGCCAACGCCCTCGACGTCGCCGCCGAGGTGCGCGCCAAACTCGGGCAGCTGGCGCTGCAGTTCCCCAAGGGCCTCGACTACGCCATCCCATTCGATACCACCAAGTTCGTCTCCGCCTCCATCCACGAGGTGTACCGCACGCTCTTCGAGGCGGCTGCGCTGGTGCTCATCGTCATCCTGGTATTCCTGCAGAACTGGCGCGCCACCCTAGTGCCGGCCACCACGGTACCGGTGACGATCATCGGCGCCTTCGCCGCGATGGCCGCGATGGGCTTCTCGGTGAACATGCTGACGCTGTTGTCGATCGTGCTTGCGATCGGCATCGTCGTCGACGATGCGATCGTCGTCGTCGAGGGTGTCAGCCAGCACATCGAACGCGGCCAGAGCCCGCACGATGCTGCGATCGGCGCCATGCGCGAGCTCCTAGGGCCGATCATCGGCATCACGCTGGTGTTGATGTCGGTGTTCCTGCCGGCCGCCTTCATGCCGGGCATCACCGGCCAGATGTACCGCCAGTTCGCCCTCGTGATCGCCGCGACCGCGCTCATCAGTGCCATCAACGCCGCAACCCTGAAGCCGACGCAGTGCGCCTTGTGGCTGCGGCCGGTCGACCCGCACCGCCGCAAGAACCGGTTCTATCGCGCCTTTGACGGGCTCTACAACCCGATCGAGCGCCGCTATGCGCACCTCATCGACCACATGGTGGCCCGCAGCCAGCTGGTGGCGCTCATCGCCGGCTTCCTGATCGTGGCGTCCGTCTACGGCCTGATGCGCATACCGACCGGCTTCATCCCGATCGAGGACCAGGGCTACCTGGTCATTGCGGCCCAGTTGCCAGATGCCGCCTCGCTCGAGCGCACACGCGCGGTGCTCGAGACGATCGCGGAGACAGCGCTGCAGACGCCCGGTGTGGAGCACGCCATCACGATCGGCGGCGTCTCGGCACTCGATGGCAACGCCTCGCTCGCCAACGCCGGAGTCATCTACCTCACGCTTAAGGACTGGGACGAGCGCTACAAGGTCAAGGGCCAGGACCTCAAGGCGCTCTTTCTGAAGCTGTCGCGCGAGCTCGGCCACAGCCAGTCGGCACAGGTGCAGGTCGTGCCGCCCCCGCCGATCCAGGGGATAGGTCTCTCGGGGGGCTTTCAGATGCAGGTGCAGCTCACCGACGGCAGCTTCGACTACCGCAAGCTGCAGCGGGTCTCGGATCTGCTGGTGCACGATGCCAACACCCAAAGCGGCCTCGAGCACGTCATGACCACCTTCCGTGCCGACGTGCCGCAGCTCAGTGCCGATATCAATCGTACCAAGGCCCAGTCGCTCAACGTTCCGGTCGGCCAGGTGTTCGACACGCTGCAGAGCTACCTCGGCTCAACCTACGTCAGCCAGATCGAAAAGTACGGCCGCGTGTTCCCGGTATTCGTGCAGGCCGACAGCGATTTTCGCCTCACGCCCCAGGATCTGCGCCGCTATTACGTCCGCAGCGCCAGCGGCGACATGGTGCCCATCGGCACTCTGGCAGACGTCGACTACACCCAGGGCCCGGCGCTCATCGGCATGTACAACCTCTATCCCGCGAGCAGCGTCAACGGCCTCACCGCCAGCGGCTTCAGTTCCGGGCAGTCGCTGCAGACCATGGAGCAGCTGACGGCACGCTCGCTGCCGCCGGGCATGGCGAGCGAATGGACCGCGATGTCATACCAGGAGAAGCTCGCCGGCCAGTCCGCCTACCTGGTGTTCGCACTCGCGATGCTGCTGGTGTACCTGGTACTCGCTGGCCAGTACGGCAGCTGGGTGACGCCCGCGGCGGTCATCCTCGCCGTCCCGCTCGCGCTGCTCGGCACCGCCGCAGCGCTGACGGTGCTCGGGGTTGCCAACAACCTCTACACCCAAATCGGACTCGTGCTCCTGATCGCGCTCTCGGCCAAGAATGCGATCCTGATCGTCGAGGTCGCTCGGGAGCTGCGCGAGCAGGGCATGAGCATCCACGATGCCGCCGTCGAGGCGGCGCGCCGGCGTTTTCGCCCCATAATCATGACCTCGTTCGCGTTCATCCTGGGCGTGGTGCCCCTGGTGCTGGCGAAGGGCGCGGGGGCCTCCGCCCGCGCCTCCATCGGCATCGCGGTCTTCAGCGGAATGCTGGCCTCCACGTGCCTGGCGGTTCTGTTCGTGCCCTCGTTCTACGTCATCCTGCAGCGCTGGCAGGAGCGCCGAGGCAGCAGCCGGACGACGCCGGCAGGCTCCGCCCCGTAGCTCACGCCCGAGCCCGGCCCGCGTGTGCCCGGTGTCTCCACGGCGGAACTTTCCCGCGCCAGCGACGTCCCACGGACAGGTCGTTACCCGGAAAATCGCCCGTCATGCAACGACTCGCCGCCGTCTTCGCTGCCACCGTGCTGCTGATCGCCGCAGCCTCTGTCCGCGCCGCGCCCGCGCCGTCCGCCCCCCTCGCAGTCATCTGGGCGTCACACGCGATCATCGTGGACTTGGACAGCCTGCCCAAGAGCTACACCTGCGATGAGCTGTGGTACCGCTTCCGCGCCGTGCTGCTGGCAATCGGCGCGCGCGGCGACCTGCGGGTGATGCCCTATGACTGCGCCGGTCGCTCGCCGCGTGTTGAGCTGCAATTCTCGCTGCCGCAACGGGCCTCGGCCGGCCAGGCGAGCGCTGCGCTGCCTGCGCTGCCAGAAACGATCACGCTCTCACCGGGCCGTCCGGCGCCCCTCGATACCACCGACTGCGAGCTGCTGCAACGAATCAACGACGAGCTATTCAGCCAGCTGCCGGTGCACGTGGCGCGCACGCACTGGGCGTGCGCCTCACCGCATCACACGGCCAAACCCGCCTATCGGCTCGCGGTACAGACGCTGGTGCCGCAGCCGAGCAAGTCAGCAGCCGGCTCCTAGGTCACACTCGCTTACCGGCACCTCCGGGTGTCGCGTGCTAGCATGCCCAAAAGCGCCGACCCAGAAGCGGCGCGCGTCGGGGGCTGCGCCGAGGATGCCTATCGCGAGTTCGCCGACCGCCGCTGAGCCGGCCGCGAGCAGTCACGCCCGCGTGATCCTCGCTGCAAGCCTCGGGACCGCCTTTGAGTGGTACGACTTCATTCTGTTCGGCTCGCTCGCCGGTGTCATTTCGCGGCAGTTCTTTTCCGCGGTGAATGAGACCACGGGATTCATATTCGCCCTGCTCACCTTTGCGGCCGGCTTTGCCGTTCGACCTCTGGGCGCTCTGATATTTGGGCGCCTCGGTGACCTCGTTGGCCGCAAGAAGACCTTCCTCATCACCATCGTGCTCATGGGTACGGCCACCGCGCTCGTCGGTGTCCTGCCCACCTACGAGGTAGCCGGGATCGCCGCACCCGTAGCTCTCATCGCGCTACGCATGATGCAGGGACTCGCCATCGGCGGGGAGTATGGCGGGGCCTGCATCTACGTGGCCGAGCACGCCCCGGCGCATCAGCGCGGGCGCTACACGAGCTGGATCCAGGCCACCTCAACTTTCGCGCTGCTGATGAGCCTCCTGGTCATCCTCGTCTGCCGGGCAGCGCTCGGGGCGGAGTTCGAGTCCTGGGGCTGGCGCATACCGTTTCTGGTCTCAACGGTGCTTCTGGGCATTTCGGTGTACGTGCGGATGCGGCTTGCCGAGTCACCGGTGTTCGCACGGATGATGGCCGAGGGTTCCTGCTCCCGCGCTCCGGTCCAGGAGTCCTTCGGCGACTGGCGCAATCTCAAGCGCATCCTTGCCGTGCTCTTCGGGGCAACCGCGGGGATGAACGTCGTCTGGTATGGAGCGCAGCTGTATCCGCTGTACTTCCTCACCCAGGTCCTCAAGGTCGAGCCGCAGCGGGCGAGCATCCTGCTGGCCTGGGCGCTGGCGATCGGGACGCCGTTTTACCTGATCTTCGGGCGCCTCTCCGATCGCATCGGACGCAAGCGAGTGTTCATGACGGGGATTCTCCTCGCCACCCTTACCTTCTTTCCCCTCTATCGCGGTCTCACGCACTTCGCCAACCCCGCGATCGACAGCGCCTCACGGCGTGCCCCGGTCGCAGTGCTGGCCGCCCCGGGGACCTGCAGCCTGCAGTTTGATCCGGTCGGCGAACGGAAATTTCTGCGATCTTGCGACGTGGCGAAGGCCGCACTGGCGCGGGCCGGCATCCCCTACACAAACGAGTCATCTGCCCCGGCGGCGGTAGCGATGATCCGCGTCGGGCGCGCGGGCGAGGCGGCCGTCGAGGTGCCCGCCTTCGAGGGTGCTGCCCTGTCGCCTGAGCGCCTGCGGCAGGAACGGCAGGCATTTGCCAGTCATCTGGACCGGGTCCTCGCCGCCGCCGGCTACCCGAAGGCCGCCGATCCCGCCCGGATGAATCAGCCGGCGGTCGTCCTGCTGCTCACGGTCCTCGTGCTCTACGTGACAGTGGTCACCGCACCGATGTCCGCGTGGCTGGTCGAGCTGTTCCCGGCGCGCATTCGCTATACCTCCCTGTCGGTGCCCTATCACATCGGCGCGGGATGGTTCGGCGGGTTTCTGCCCGCGGTGGCCTTCATGATCGTGGCGGTCACCGGAGACATCTATTCCGGCCTCTGGTACGCGATCACGGTCCTCACCGTGACGCTCATCATCGGATCCTTATTCCTGCCCGAGACGGCGGGCCGTCACGGTAAGGCCAGCCTCTAGCCGCGGATCGGATCGGAGAGCGCCAGCAGTGCCCCGCGCAGTGCCACCGCGAGTTCCTCGGTGCGGTGTCCCAAGCGCAGCGCCGAGGTCATTTCGATCTGCACGCCGAGCCCGCGTCGCCCTCGATTGCAGATGTTTCGCGGATGCACGCCCGGATAGCGATGCCCCTCCAGGTGGACCTCGATGCCGGCCGCTGCGAATGCCCTGGCCACGGCCTGCTTGAGCATCGCATCGAGCCCGCCGAGAAACGCCGCAGGTCGGTCGCCGCGGCAGCCGTGCAACGCCACCACGTGATCACACTGGGACAACAACCCCAGGCACCGTGGCTCGTCGAAAAGATGACTGGTCAGATGTAACGAGCGTAAGCTGCCCGTAGGCTGAAGGCCCTCGAACAGGTAAAGATTGAGGTCCTCACCGGCAATCCTGCGGGCGAACTCGGATGTGCCCTCCTCGATACGACCGCCGTGAGGTACGACGACAGCCGTCGAGGAAGCGGCATTGCGGCGCGCGGTAATCTCGTAGTCGACGCCCTCGACCCTGGCGTCCGCCAGCTCGGCGAAGGAACGGTAGCGGCATTCGGACAAACAATGGACCCCTGAATCGCCAAGCAATGGTACCGCCCGGCCAAGGGCATTTGTACCGGCCCGGCGGTCCACGCCGCGCGCCTGCGTGCTGCGGTCCTCTTTATGAAGCACTTACTCACCCCTCACCGAGCGTATCGCTAAAAGACCCGGCGGGCTCGCACCCGCCGGGTCACCTAATGTGGTGGCAGATCTGGCCACTAGACCAACCCCGCTCAATCGAGGGCTTTGTGTTTCGCTTTACGGTTCCCCGTCTCCATGCGACGGATCTCAGCGTGCGCCGGACTATGAGCGGGGCTTTTCGGGTGGTCTGAGAGCGTGGATCCTCAGCTCTCGGTACCAGTCTGCCCCGGGCCTTGCGCCGGAGGCAAGGCCAATCAGAACTCGATGGTGTTGACTCGGGGCGAAAATTCCCCGAGCAACGCATGCAGGTGCGCCGGGCTATGAAAGCCGGGCGCCGCGCATGTAGCCAGTTGATTTCTGATTGAAGTAAGCATGGCGCCGCGCTTTTTACGCCCGCGCAAACATTCCGAGCGAGACATAACCCGCCTCGTCGCCAGCGCTCGACTGCGATTGCCGCTCGGTGAGTAGCCTCACGCACACCGAAATGCCAAGTACTTTTTTCAGCCGGCACAAGGAATTGCGGCTCCTGCGCTGGAGCTCAGCAAACGTGCCGACGCTTCGCCCTGCAAGAAAGATCTTGGCCCTTCCACTGCCGTTGATTTGAAGACCCGTGGGCGAGTGTGAACTCTCAACCAGCCGGGCTGACGAACGCCAACCCGCCCGCTCACGAGAATCGCAGCTTGATGCCCGCGTGCCGCAACAGGCTGCTCAGCCCCCAGGAATGGCCAGCACTGGCATCACCTCAACGCCCTCACCTGGAAAGATCGTAAAGTGCGGATGATTCTCAAAGATCCTCGCAGCAACCTCCGCTGAGTCAGCGCGCACCACCGTGAAAGCAGCCAGTGCATTGCTCACGTCGGCGATACCGCCTGCGGAAACCTTCTTGGTCTTCCCCAACGGTCCTCCCGCGTAGACGATCGCGCCCTGGTATTTGTCTGCCCATGCCTTCCAGGCCGCAATGCCCTCCTGCTCCTTCTTCTGACGTTCGCCCTCCGAAAGGGCATCCCAGACTGCCCGACGCGGACTGCTCTTGCTGCCGGTAAACACTGCCAGGTAGATATTCATGAATTCTCCTAGGTGAGGCTCAGCGGCCGATCGTATTCCGGCTCACCAGTCTCAGGTTAGACGCCTGGATACGACGACCGAGACCCGCGGGAATCGACAGCCGCGCTGGTCCTGACGCCAGAGCAGCCAACCGGCCGCGGTGCAACCATTTGCCGTCGCAGCGGGTCGCGTGCCTGCTTCCGCCGGCGTCCCGACACCGCTGCCTGTCAGTACGCCACCATCGATGCTCAGTGGGGCAATCCCTCCCCGGCACTCGCGTGGCTCGATACCGCAATGCGTCTGCGCGATCCGGCGTTGGAGAATTTGCAAGCCGACCCGCGCATGGATCCGCTACGCATGGAACCGCGCTTCATGACAATCCTGCAACGATTGCACTTTCCGAACTGATGCTCTGCAATTCAGTGAGCGTCACGCATAGCGTCACATCACAGCAACGCAGGTGCAACCGCACTTGCCTACCTTCTCTCCTGCCCGTCGTTGTGCGGGATGACGCTCGGCGCAATTCGCCGGCTCTCCGCTTCGGGGCGCGGTCGGAATTCCAGGGTTGGCGATTCCGGCCGCGCCCCCAGGCTACTGGGGCGCGCAGGAAGCGCACAACAGGCCTCGGACGACAGCGTGGCTCAGTTCGGCCTGCCGCCGTAACCAAAGGGGTCATACCGGTCCGCAACGAGTACTGCCCAAGCCGTGGAGGATGTGCTGGGCAACGGGTTTCCATACCAGCCGAACGGGATGAGGTATCTGCGGCTCGAATACAGGTAGGGCTCGCTCTGAACCCGGCCCGTTGCCGCCATTAGGCGTGCGTAGTCGGGCGGCTTTCCGGCCAGGTGCCCGTGGACATAGCTGCTGAGTCGCATGCGCTCGAGACCGGCGATCATCGCCTCCTCGTCCGCTCGCAGCGCAGCGACCTGCGCTTGAGCACGTACGGAGTCGCCGGAGCGGGCGGGTATGGCGCGGTAACAGTCGATCATGTTTCTCACAGCTACGATTGCCCCGGCGGTCCATTCCGCCGAGAGCACACCAGCTCGAAACGACCCGTCCGGCAGCTGACCATTGCCGTCGGCGTCCGAATAGCCGACGCCATAGAGCCTCCGGCCCTCCCCGTACCCGCCCCAGTGCTTCACGGACTCCCACAGGCGATACGCCGCACCGAACCCGAACCAAGAATCGATCTGCCGGGCTCCCAAGGCAGCCACACCCCAGGTATTGACGTCGATCGCGCGTGGCTCGAGCACCGGGCGCCACTCCTCTGTCGAGCCCGGCTCGTCAGCGAAACCGCCCTGAACAAACTCCCCGTTTCGCCAGGCATGCGTATGAAGAAATTCCTGCAATCCCTTGGTCTGCCGCTCACCCGGTAGACGTCCCCCGAGGAGCATCACGTCGATCAGCCCAATACTCCGGGTTATCCTCTGCTTCTGCTCCCCAGTCAGTGTCTGCTCATGCGTAAGCTCATCGGCGAGCGTAGACCTGAGAATTCTCAACCCCGCGAACAGCGAAAGATTGTTCTCCACCGAGACCGCCGTGCGCCTGACCGCCACGTCGGCGCCGTTCTCGAGAGTGCCGGCGGGAGCGTAGTAGACCGCGCCGCACCCGGACTGCATCGCCGCAAAAGCCGGCAGCACCGCGAGCGCGGTTTGCACCGGCAGGGCTGCAAACGGCACGTATTTCCCGTGCAGACCTGCGAAGAAGTGAATATGCGCTGCTTGCAGCGGGCCTAGGAAGAATGCCCAGGCGTTGTCCCCGGTGATCGGCTTCCAATCTCTCCAAGAGACCAGTCCCGGCTGATACCCCGGGTTGTCTCGCGGCAACGAACTCACCGTAATGAGTCCCGCGTACGACGAGCCTCGCAAAGGGTCCGGGATGAGCCACTCAGGCGCGGTCATCCTGAATGCGTATGCCGCGCTCGGATCTTTTATCGAGGATCCGTTGTAGACGTATAGCGAGCCCGTGGTGGTTGCGCGGCTGCCCGTCGGTACGTTGCGGACATCGTGGATCGTGCCAAGAACTCGATCCTGATTGGCAGCCAGCTCGTACGCCTCGATGTCGAGGACGTTGCCAAAATGGTTGCTTACCGACCCCAGAACGACCGCGATCTGCCATGCAGCGGCATCGTAGATGTTGGTCCCGTTGTGAACATTCACCCGCTCGGTCTGAAGTACCGCACCCGGACCGGGGCGGGCCTTAAGCGCGTAGTCGGACGGGTCGTAGTAGTCGGTAACCGCACAATCCGTACCGGGCTGTTTGCACACGTAGTCGCCCCAGTACGCTTCGCTGTCGGTAAAACTGAAAGGCAGCGCCACACCCTTGAACGGACCGTCGTGTGCCTGGTATAGGGCGCCACCGAGGGTGGCGCGGAAGCTCACCAGATAGGCATAGCTGCCCGAGAGCCGATCGAAGCCCGGACTTCGATCAGGCGTCGCACCAGCAGTCGTTGCCACGAGCAGTAACACAAGCAAGGTCGCTCGTCTCCGGCAGCCCCAAGAAATAAGGCGCGCCGGCGGAGAGGCCAGCCGCTCAAGAAATGATGCGCGGTTGAATACCGGTCGGAGCGCCGAGATGAGCTCATGCACGCCGAGGTCCATGGTTCCGGCAGCAACCTCGTGCAGCAGCTGCTTCCAAAGGCGTGTGCGGCTCTTGGCGATCAGCCCGATCCGCGCCGTGCCGCGTTTGCCATATTTGTTGCCGAGTCTGGTGGCCAGCTCCAACTCGCCAGCGCCTCCGCCGACGATGGGGATCGGCTGCGCGGCCTCGCGAGCGGCGGGCTGACTGCTGTACTCACTCCTCATGTATGTGCCCCGCCAAATTGGCCTCTCGCAGGTCGAGCTCCCGCTCGAGATGGCGACGCACCTCATCCTTCAATATGCCCTCCCGATACAGCTCGTTGATCCGTTCGCGTTCGGCCGCGAGAAGCACTAGCTCGATTTCATCGTCAGGGATCGCCGGGCTCTGCTGATTCTCTTCCCGCTCGAAATGCCTGAGGCGTTCGCGATGGCTGGTTCGAACCCGCTGAACCAGGCTTTCGGGTAAGGCGCGTTCCGCGGCGAGCCGCTCGAGACGCGCGCTCGCGGCGTCGATCGCCTGTCGCCGTGCGAGCAACTCCTCTGCCCTATCGATCTTGAGCTCCCGCTCACCGGCCCTCGCGAGACCAAGCGCTCGGATCACCATCGGCAATGACAAGCCTTGGCCCACGAGCGTCACCAAGATCACCGCGAAGGTGAGGAAAAGAATCAGATCGCGATCCGGGAATGGCCGACCGTTGTCAACGGTCAAAGGAATAGCGAGCGCGGCCGCAAGAGACACAATCCCACGAACGCCGGTGAAGGCGAGCACAAATGGCCACTGCCACGGCGGGGCTGGGTCATAGCGCGCGATTCCCGGGATCAGCCAGCGAGGTAAATAGGTCGCCGGAAACATCCATATGAATCGGGCCAGAATCACGACAACACTGACCACCGCGGCCGAGCCGGCCAGCCTCGACGGCGAATAGGTGCCTAAGCCCATAATCAACGAGCGCGCCTGCAGGCCGGTCATGAGAAATACGATGCCCTCGATCAGGTACACGAGGACATCCCAGAAAAAGACCCCCTGCAGCCGCGTCGCCGCACTGATGATGGCGAAGCCGTTCCAGCTTACATAGA
>Ga0335085_10007301_pt1 | contig 17212 bp, 22 predicted proteins | sample Lox_Sample_45_FD_206712 | JGI IMG/M metagenome (GOLD analysis project Ga0335085, IMG submission 206712) | Soil microbial communities from Loxahatchee National Wildlife Refuge, Florida, United States - Lox_Sample_4.5 | ecosystem: Environmental > Terrestrial > Soil > Wetlands | place: USA...
TTGCGACAGGGCACCGATCTTGCCCTGTATGGGGGTGCGCGTCCCGTTCGCATCGGGTTCTAGGGCGCACGGTGTCGGGCGGGCGAGCACCCCCTGGGGCGACCCAGGGGGTTTTTCGCGCCCCTAGAACTCGCGCTTCTTCATTTCCTTGAAGAAGTCCTGCCGCTCGAGATCCTCGTCGGTGGTCTCCGGCGGCAGCGTGGGATCGCCCCGGCGGCGCAGGTTCTTCTTCGGCTTGTTCGCCGCCTGGGCCGAGATCTTTTTCACCAGCTTCGCGAACTGCTGCTCGTCACTCTTTCCCATGCGCTCCTCCGTCGGGCGTCACCCGACTTCGATGATCTGATCGCGCCGCGTCCCCACGCTGACGTACCGGATGGGGGCGTGGGCCAGGTCCTGCAGGCGGTCGAGATACGCCCGGGCCGCCGGGGGCACGTCCGCGAGCCGACGCGCCTCTCCCAGCGGCGACCGCCACCCGGGGAGGGTCTCGTAGATCGGCTCGACCCGCTCGATGCGCTCCAGGTCCGCGGGCATCGAGTCGATCACGTCGCCGTCGAGCCGGTACCCCACGCAGACGGGAATCTCGGCGAAGGTGTCGAGTACGTCGAGCTTGGTCACGGCGAGACCCGTGAGCCCGTTCACGCGCACGGCATAGCGGACCACGACCGCATCGAACCACCCGCAGCGCCGTGGGCGGCCCGTCACCGCGCCGTATTCGCCGCCCAGCTCGCGGATCCGGTTGGCCACGTCCTCGGCGGCCTCGGTGGGCAGGGGGCCGTTCCCGACGCGCGTGGTGTACGCCTTCACCACGCCCAGCACCGCGTCGATGGCGGTGGGGCCGATCCCGGCCCCCACCGCCGCGCCGCCCGCGGTGGTGTTGGACGAGGTCACATACGGATAGGTGCCGTGATCCACATCCAGCAGGGCGCCCTGGGCGCCTTCGAGGAGCACCGACTCTCCGCGCGCGAGCGCGTCCCACACCACGCGGCCCGCGTCCACGGTGATGGGCAGGAGCCGCGGCGCCAGCCGCTCGAGCAGCGCCGTGTGCTCCCCGGCGTCGGCCCGGTCCGCGGCGCCGAGCATCTGGAGGATCTGGTTCGCGCCGGCCACGCGCTCCCGTACCAGGCGGCCCGTGCGTTCCAGGTTCCGCAGATCCCCTACGCGGATCCCCCGCCGTCCGTACTTGTCCTCGTACGTCGGCCCGATGCCCCGGCCCGTCGTGCCGATCTTCTCCTGCCGCTCCCGGGCCCGGTCGAGGAGCTTGTGGTACGGAAGCGTGAGATGCGCGCGGTCCGAAACCAGGACCTTGTGCTCCCAGCGCACGCCGCGTTTGGCGAGGGCGTCCAGCTCGTTGAAGAGGGTATCCGGGTCGAGGGCCACGCCGTTGCCGACGATGCACACGGCGCCTTGGAGCACGCCGGAGGGCACTTGCTGCAGGATGAATTCCTCGGCGCCGGTGTCCACCGTGTGGCCCGCGTTGGCGCCGCCCTGATAGCGCACCACGAGGTCGGCGCGCTCCGCGAGCACGTCCACGACCTTCCCCTTGCCCTCGTCGCCCCACTGGGCGCCGACGACCACGACGCAGTGGCTCTTCGGTCCGAACACGCTTCAGGCCTCCACCGGCAACAAAAAAGCCCCGACGGCGCGGGGCAGTTGGTGCATCCTCCGCAGGAATGTACCGGGGCGGCGGGGCCCGGTCAACGAGGCGCCCCCGGGAGCACGGCGGCCACGCCCGCGGCCACCGCCCGCGCGCCCGAGAGGGTCAGCCGCCCCGCGGCGTCCCGCGGCGTGTGGACGATCCGGGCGGCGGCCCAGTTGCCGCGCATCACCGTCACGCATTCGCCGGCCACCGAGGCCATCGCCATCCCGTCCACGAGGACCGGGAGGCGCCGGCGGACCCGGGCTTTCAGCTTGTCCCGAAGGCGGGAGCCGAGCGGGCCGGGCCGATGCTCGAGCAGAATCGTCCCGCCGCGGTCGTCCAGCCCGTCCAGATTGACGACGGGGCGGCCGCCGAACAGGTCGGGGCGGCTCCGGGCCAGGTGCCGCGCGCCCAGAAGCCCCCATTCCTCGGCGTCCGTGAAGATCACCCCCACCCGGGCGTTCGGCGCCTGATCGAGGATCTCGAACACGGCCACCAGGCCCGTGGCGTTGTCGAGTGCTCCCGGGGACGTGTCTCCGGTGGCGCACCGTGCCAGGAGGATGCCCCCCACGAGGGCGGGGAGCGCCAGTACGCTCGCCAGGGGGGACCCGACGGCGGAGAACCCGAGGAGACCCACGGCGCCCGCGACGGCGATCACGATCGCCACGATGCGTCCCGCCATCGAGAGTCGCTGGCTCTTCGAATCGTAGTGGGCCATCAGCCAGACGGCCGGAAGCCCGCTCCCCTTCCGGCCGATGACGTTCACGCCCGTGGCGATTCGGCGCGGCGCCCGGTTCGCCGCGTACGCGAGATACACGCCGAGACCGGCCACGAGCAGCAGGGTGACGATGGGGGTGAGATCCGCCGCGGCCGGGAGGCGCGCCAGGGCCACCACCACCACGGCACCGGCGGCGAGCAGTCCTCCGACCGCCTGCATCGCCTTCAGGGAGTCGGGGCCGGCGGGGAACTCCTGCTCCTGTACGGCGAAGCCCCGGTCGGTCAGCGCCTCGGTGAGATCGGCCCGCACCGAGCGGTTGGCTTCGGTGCCCGTGGCGCGGGCCACCGAGACGCGCGAAAAAAGCTCGGAGGTCGAAATCACGGGCGGACGAGCGCGGCGACCCGCGCCCGGTCTTCGGGGGCGAGCGGTCGGAGAGGAGGCCGGGGGGCTCCCCCCGCGAGTCCCACTGCGTCCATCGCCGCCTTGATCCCCGCGGGTCCGAGTCGGGCCACGATTTCGCGATCCACCTCCGCGATCCGGGCCTGGAGGCGGTCGGCGGCCTCCCGGTCGGGAGCGTCGGCCAGCCGGCGCAGCTCGACGCAGGCGGAGGCCCAGAAGCAGGCGACGCCGAGAATCCCTCCCTCGCAGCCGAGCTCCACGGCCCGCCGCAGGAGCGTCGCCGAGCCCACGAGGACCACCCACGCCGGCGCCGCCGCCCGGCAGGCGGCGAGGTGCGTGGGATCTCCGCTCGAGTCCTTGATCCCGATCACGTTGGGGTGATCGCGGATGGCGTTCAGGAGCTCCACCGTGATCGGGAGCGGGGCGTACTTGGGGATGTTGTAGAGCAGGACCGGAACGGGGCTCGCGTCCGCGACGGCCCGGAAGTGATCGAGCAGGGCGGCGCCGTTCAGCATCGGGGCGTAGTAGCCCGGCGGACGGATCAGCACGCCGTCGGCCCGCTCCGCGCCCGCGTCCCGGCAGAGCGCCACGGCCCTTCGGGTGGACTCGGCGCCCGCGCCGACGAAGAGCCACCGGTCGGGCGGGATCACCTCGCGCGCCGCGGCGGTGAGCCGCCGCTGCTCGTCGCGTTCCAGCAGGGGCGCCTCGCCGGTGGACCCGGCGATCAGCACGCCCGCCAGCCCGTCGGCGAGTCCGCGCGTGACGTTCCGGCGGAGGGAGGCGGTGTCGACGTCGCCCGCGGGGTCGAACGGGCTGGTGACGGGAGCGAAGACCCCGGACGGGCGGCGGGGCGTCACTGCCCCGGCACGAGACCCGACATCCCGTCCGTGAAGCCGGCCGGCCGATCGGGCGCCGGCTCGGCGTCCGCGGCGGTGATCACGCGCGAGCGCCGCCGCAGGGTGCGCATCTGCAGCTCGAAGTCGGCGGGGTTGGAGGACGCGGCGAGCGCGGTTTCGTACGTCACGGTCTCGTCCGCCACCAGATCCATCAGGTGCTGGTCGAAGGTCTGCATCCCGTACTGTTCGCGCGACTCGCGGATGTAGTCCCGCAGCTCGGGCGTCCGGTTGGGATCCCGGATCATGTCGCGGACGGTCCCGGTGGCGATCAGGATCTCGAGCGCCGCCGCGCGCCCTTTGCCGTCGGCGCGGGGGAGGAGCCGCTGGGAGATGACCGCCTGCAGGTTGTCGGCCAGGCGGATGCGCGCGATGTCCTGCTCTTCGGGCGGGAACATCGCCACGATGCGGGAGATGGTCGTGACCGCGTCGGGCGTGTGCAGGGTGGAAATGAGAAGGTGACCCGTTTCGGCGGCCTTCATCGCGGTGTCGATGGTCTCGGAATCCCGCATCTCGCCGATGAGCACGACGTCGGGATCCTGGCGCAGGGCGGCCCGCAGCCCCATCCGGAAGTCGTCCGTGTCGGTCCCGATCTCCCGCTGGGTCACGGAGCAGTTCACGTCCCGGTGCAGGAATTCGAGCGGGTTTTCGAGCGTGAGGATGTGCTTGTGCTGGGTCTGATTGATCTGATTGATGATGGCGGCCATCGTCGAGCTCTTGCCCGATCCGGTCACGCCGGTCACCAGGATCATCCCCCGCTCCGCCGCGGCCACCTGCGCGAGCACGGAGGGCAGCTTCAGCGACTCGAACGTCGGCACGTCAAACGGGATCACCCGCATCACGATCATGAACGACGACCGCTGGCGCAGGATGTTCACCCGGAAGCGGCCGATGCCGGGCATCCCCCACGAGCAGTCGTAGTCCCGGATCTTGTCGATCCGCCCGCGGTCCTCCTCACTGGGAATGAGCTGGAGCGCGATGGACCGGGTCTGGTCCGGCGTGAGGCGCTGCTTGGTGAGGGGGACGAGCTTCCCGTCGATGCGGGCGCGGAACACGTCGCCCGCCTTGATGTGCAGGTCGGAGGCGCCACGGTCCACGGCGGCCTTGATGATCCGCTCGAAGCCGCCCTGCTGGGTCGGGGCGGCCTGCGCCGCGCTCGCCCGCGGAGTTCTCCCTTGCGCTTCGGCCATCAGTACCCCGCCTCCAGGTCCACGACGTTCGTGAGCGGCCGCCCCCCAAGATAGCGCCCGAGGTTGTCGAGAATGAGGGCCAGCTCCCGGTCCCAGAAGCCCCGGGTCACGGCGCTGACGTGGGGGCTGATCAGGACCCGGGGGTGCCGCCAGAGGGGATGCTCCGGAGGAAGGGGCTCGGCGGCGAAGACGTCCAGCGCCGCTCCCCGCAGGCCCCGGCCGAGGGCCTCCAGCAGGGCCGCCTCGTCGAGGATCCCGCCACGCGACACGTTCACCACCAGGGCGCCCGCCGGCAGGCGTCCGAGGATCCGGGCGCTCACCGCGCCTTCGGTCTCCCGGGTCCGGGGCGCCGTGATGACGAGCACGTCGCTTTCGCCCGCCAGCCGGTCCAGCTCGCCCAGACCGCCGACCCACAGGACTCCCGCGGGTCCGCCCTGGTCGGGGCGGCGCCGCACGCCGGCTACGCGCATGCCGAGCGCCAGCCCCCGACGCGCGACCGCGGCGCCGATCCCGCCCAGGCCGAAGATGCCGACCCGCAGGTCCCGAAGCTCGAACGGCACGACGCTCCCATCCGTGAATTCGTCTTTCGCCCAGCGCCGCTCTCCCTGCGCCCGGATCGCAACGTCGAGCCCCCGCGCGAAGTACCCGATCGCCGCCAGCACCCAGTCGGCCATCGGCTCGGCGTGCACGCCCGCGGAGTTGGTGACGGTGATGCCCTGACCCCGGAGAGCCGCCAGGGAGGGCGACACGCCCGCCGTGGCGGTGTGCGCCCAGCGCAGGGTCCCGCGACTCGCGACCCGCACGCCCTCGGGAACGCCGAAGCCGAGATACACCTCGGCGCCCGTCGCCGCCCTGACGGCGGCCGGAGAGCCGGCACCGCCGTCTCCGTCGGAGACCGCGGGGGCGTCGACCCGGATGACTTCCCAGCCGGAGGCGGCGGCGGCGATCGCGGCGGCGGCCCGGTCGGGAATGCGCCAGAGGGCCCGGCCCGCGGCGAGGTCCACCACCAGTCGGCGGGTCACGCGCCGGGCAGGAACCCCATCGCGGCCCGGACCTCGGCGACCGTCCGGGAGGCGACGACGCGCGCCTTCTGCGCGCCGGTCATCAGGATTTCCCGCACGCGATCGGGATGGGCGCGGAGCTCCGCGGCGCGCTCGCGGATGGGTGCCAGGTCGGCTATCATTCGGTCCGCGAGGACCCGTTTGCAGTCCAGACAGCCCCAGCCCGCGGTCCGGCACTTCTGGGCGACCTCCTGCTGCACCTCCGCCGGCGAGAATCCCTGATGGATCGTGAAGACGTTGCAGAGGTCCGGGTTCCCGGGGTCCTTCCGGGTCTTCCGCGCGGGATCGGTGGCCGCGGGGCGGAGCTTCTCCCAGATGGCTTCGGGCGACTCGAAGAGCCCGATTGTGTTTCCCAGGCTCTTCGACATCTTGGCCTGGCCGTCGAGCCCCAGCAACCGCTTGGTGCCGGACAGGAGGGGCTGCGGCTCGGCGAAGAAGTCGCGGCCGAAGCGCGCGTTCCAGCGCCGGGCGATCTCCCGCGACAGCTCGAGGTGCTGGACCTGATCCTCACCCACCGGGACGAGGGTTGCGTGGTAGAGCAGGATGTCGGCCGCCTGCAGGACGGGATAGTTGAGGAGGCCGGCGGGCACGCTCTCCTGCCGCTGGGCCTTGTCCTTGAACTGCGTCTGCCGCTCCAGCTCGCCCAGGGGCGTGACCACGTTGAGCAGCCAGCTCAGCTCCGAGTGCTCGGGCACGTGCGACTGGACGAACAGGGTGCAGCGCTCGGGGTCCAGGCCACACGCCAGGAGGCCGATCGCCATTTCCAGGGTCCGGGAAGCCAGCGAGGCGGGCTCGTAAGGCTGCGTGATGGCGTGCAGATCCACCACGCAGAAGTAGCATTCGTGCCGGGACTGCAGATCCACCCAGGTCCGCACCGCGCCCAGGTAGTTGCCGAGATGGAGCTCACCGGAGGGTTGGATGCCGGAGAAGACGCGAGCCATTGGGCGGGAAGGTAGACGGCCGCCGGAGGCCACGCAAGGTGCGTGATCTCAAGGAGTTAGTACGTGTCGCCCGGGCGACTGCCGCACGCGCGGCGCGCCACATCCGCGAGTCGGCGCCGCCCCCGCCCGCTCAGTGGACCGTCAAGGACCGGCACGACTTCGTCACCGAGGTGGACCAGCGGGCCGAGGCGATGATCGCCGAAATCCTCCTCGGAGAGGTGCCCGGCTCGGCGGTGGTCGGCGAGGAGCTGACCCCCGGCGCCACGGACGGGGGCGACGTCGTCTGGATCGTCGATCCCCTGGACGGCACTACCAATTTTCTTCACGAGTATCCACAGTACGCGGTCTCGGTCGCAGCCCGGGTGGCGGGCCGGCTGGCGGTGGGCGTGGTGCACGACGTTCCGCGGGACCTGGTCTACCACGCGGCGGCGGGCACGGGTGCGTGGTGCGGGGATCGCCGGCTCGCGGTGTCGTCCGAGACTGATCCCGGGCGCGCCCTGATCGGCACCGGCTTTCCGTTCAAGCGGCCGGCGGAGATTCCGCGCTACCTGAGGCAGCTCGAGGTCGTGCTGGCCGGCTCGAGCGGCGTCCGGCGGGCCGGGGCGGCGGCCCTCGACCTGGCCGACGTGGCGGCGGGGCGGCTGGACGGATTCTGGGAGCTTTCACTCGCTCCGTGGGACGTGGCCGCGGGCGCCGTCCTGATCCGGGAGGCGGGGGGGCTGGTGACCACGCTCGAAGGGTCCGCCGAGATCGCGTCACACGGCTCCTTGGTGGCCGGAGGCCCGGCCCTGCACTCCTGGCTCCTGAATCTCGCGAGGATCGGCTGACATGGCGTCACCGCTGGTCGAATGCGTACCCAACTTTTCCGACGGTCGCGACGCGGGCGTCATCCACGCTCTGCGGCAGGCGATCTCGGGAGTTCCCGGCGTGCGCCTCCTGGACGTCCAGTCGGACGCGGCGCACCACCGCTCGGTGTTCACGTTCGTCGCCCCGCCCCAGGCCGCGGCCGAGGCCGCGTTCCGGGCGATGCAGGTGGCGCGCGAGCGGATCGACCTGAACCGCCACTCCGGTGAGCACCCGCGGATGGGCGCCACCGACGTGGTGCCGTTCGTGCCGGTCCGGGACGTCACGATGGAGGAGTGCGTGACGCTCGCGCGCCAGCTCGCGGAGCGGGTGGGGCGGGAGCTCGAGATCCCCGTGTATCTCTACGCCCGGGCGGCGGCGCGGCCCGAGCGCGAGCGGCTTCCCGACATCCGCAAAGGGGAGTTCGAAGGGCTGCGGGAGCGGATCGGCACCGACCCGGCCGCCGCGCCCGACTTCGGTCCGAACCGCATTCACCCCACCGCCGGCGCCACCGCGATCGGCGCCCGGCCCTTTCTCGTCGCGTTCAACGTCTATCTCGACACGGCCGACGTGGCCGTGGCGAAGGAAGTCGCCAGGACGGTGCGGAGCTCGAGCGGCGGCCTGCCGGGCGTGCAGGCCAGCGGCTTCACGGTGGACGGCAAGGCGCAGGTGTCGATGAACCTCCTCGACATCGACCTCACGTCGCCCGCGACGGTGTTCACCGCGGTGGAAATGGAGGCGCGGAAGCGGGGGGTGGGCGTGTGGAAGAGCGAGGTCGTGGGCCTGATTCCCGAGCGCGGGATCCTCGGCGCGGGAGCGGAGCGACTCCGGCTTCCCGATGCCGCCCGGCACCTCCTCGAAGCCAGGATCCGCGAGGCCGAGGGCCCGACACTCGACGGCTGGATCGAGGAGCTGGCGGGAGGCGCGCCCGTGCCGGGAGGCGGCAGCGCCTCGGCGCTGGCGGGCACCCTCGGCGCGGCGCTCGTGGCGATGGTGGCGCGCCTCACCGTGGGGCGGAAGGCATACGCCGCCGTGGACGCCCGGGCGCGCGAGATCCTCGGTCAAGCGGAAGCCCTGCGGGGCGAGCTGCGCCGGCTGGTGGACGACGACGCGGACGCCTACGCGGGCGTGAGCGCCGCGTACAAAGTGCCGAAGGAGAACCCCGGCCGGGCGCAGGTGATCGACCAGGCGTTGCTGGGCGCGGCGCGGACTCCTCTCGCGATGGCGCGCGCGGCGCTGCGGGTGCTCGCCCTGGCCCGGGAGATCGGCGCCATCGGGAACAAGAACGCGAGCTCGGATGCGGCGGTGGCCCAGGGCCTCGCCCGGGCCGCGCTGACCGGCGCGCTCGCCAACGTCCGGATCAACGTGGCCTCTCTCTCCGACCCGGCCCTGGGACGGCCTTTCCTGGCGGAAGCCGACGACCTCGAACGGCAGAGTGCCTGACCCCGCCCCCCGGGTCGCCTACCTGACGTCCGCCCGGAGCTGGCGGGGCTCGGCCGTCAGCTACGGACACATCGCGCAGGGGCTCGCCGCCCAGGGCTGGCACGCCCGGATCTTCGCCGCGGCCCGCGACGTCACCCTGCAGGCCACCGCGCTCGGCATCCCCTGCACCGAGCTTCCCGTGGGGCGCACGTCGCTGCGGGCGGTGCGACGGCTCCGCCGGGCCCTCCGCGACCACCGGATCGACGTCTTGATCGCGGACAAACGGCGCGACGTCATTCATGGAGCGGCGGCCGCGGCGGGGCTCCCGGTAGCCCTGGTCGCACGGTTTCTCTTTCCCCGGTGGGAAACACCCGCCGATCCGCTGTTCCGGGGGGCTTACCGGAGGGTGGACCTCACGAATTTCCTCACCGCGAGCGCCGTGTCGCACGTCGCCGACGCCGCCCCGTTCCTGCTCCGCCGACCGCACGTGATGATTCACGAAGGCGTGGACGCGGGGCGCTTCCGGCCCGACCCGGCGGCCGCGCTCGCGTTCCGGCGCCGCCTCGATCTGGGGGATGGCCCGATCGTGCTGGGCGTCGGGGCCCTCGAGCGCGAAAAGGGATACGCCACGCTGGTCGGCGCGGTCGGCGCGCTGGGCGCGCCGCGCCCCGTCCTCGTGCTCGTGGGAACGGGATCGCAGGGGGACGCGCTCGCGGCGGAAGCCGCGGGCCTCGGCGTGGATCTCCGCCTGCTCGGGACCCTCGCGGCGGCCGAGCTGCCGGGCGCGTACGCCGCGGCCACGGTGTTCGCCCACCCGTCACCGATGGAAGCCTTCGGACTGTCCGTGGCGGAAGCAATGGCGACGGAATGCCCCGTCGTGGCCGCCCACGCGGGAAGTCTGCCGGAGGTGGTGGGCGACGCGGGCGTGCTGGTGCCGGCCGACGACCCGGGAGCCCTGGCGGAGGCGCTGCGGCGGCTCCTGGCCGACGCGGGGGACCGGCGGACGCTCGGGCACCGCGCCCGGAGCCGGGTGCTCGAGCGCTTCGGACTCGAACGGATGCAGCGCGAGCACGTCCACGCTCTCGCGGCCGCACTCCGCTCCCGGATGGGCTAGGGGCGAACCTCGGCGCCCAAAAACAGTCCTACGTTGTGCTCGACCCGCCCGCCCACGTGAACCGGCGAGCAGTATCCGGGGGCGATGCAGCTCTGGAGTGTCTGTCCCCTCGGAAGATCGAGATCATCCTCCAGACGGGCCTGGAACCGAAGCCGGTCGGTCACCGGGTAGCGGAGCCCCGCTCCCACGCCGAGATACGGGGCGGCGGCGAAAGGACCGGGCCGGATCAGCACCCCGCCCCGGAGCACGACCATCCCCTGCCGCCGGTAGACCTGCGCGGCTCCGAAGGCGTACTCCCACGCCGCCCCCACGTAGGTCTGCCAGAAGGCCGACTCGCCCCCCAGCTCGTCGTTCAGGTCCTGCCGGGTGACGTCCACGAGCACGGTCGCCCGCGGCGTGACCTGCAGACCAGCCCCCGCGCCCCACGCGAGGTGAATTCCCTGCGCCTCCGAGGGGTCGAGGGCGGCCAGGTCGGCACGGACGACCACCCGCCCGGACGACTGTCCCGCGCCCAGCGTGGGAGCTGAGCACAGGATCGTCACGCCGATCCATACCGGGCGCGGCCTCACCGGTTCATCCGGTAGATGACCTTCCACCGAGGCATCCCCCGGCCGAAAAACCATCCGAGACCCGCTCCCGCGACCAGGCCCAAGCCGGTACTGGCGATGATGTCGCCGTGGCAGCCCGTGTCCGCCGCACCCGAGCTTGGAGGAGGCGCACAGAGGTGGGTTCGGGAGGATCCGATGGCGTACCCGGCGAGGCCGCCGATGAGGCCGCCCCAAACCGCCCCCAGAAGCCCCGATCGGGTCCGCACCGACAGCGTCCGGATTTGGGTGACATCGACCACCTGACGGTCGGCCCCCGCGAAGGGTCCGAGAGTCACGCCCAAAGTATCGCAAGCGAGCAGCGGTCCGATCGCTCCGCCCGTCGGCGGGGGATTGAAGGAGACCTGGACGAGGGGGCTCGCTTCTCCGCGACTGCACATCCCGGGCGTGCCGAAGCGCTCCCCGTGGGCGAGGGTTTGGGCGCACGACGGTCGCGCGGCCGCCAGCACCGCCGCGAGGAACGGAAGGACGACTTTCGAGCAGCGCCGCACGACGTGCCTGTGAAGTTTGATCGCCGCTATTCTAGGTCGGGGTCCGGGGCTCCGCAACACACCGATGCGGATCAGGCAGCCGTGAGAATCCGGGGAGGGGTGCCGGCGGGTCCGACCGCGACGGTGTGCTCGAAGTGGGCCGACAGGGAGCGGTCCTCGGTGACGACCGTCCATTTGTCGGGCAGGGTGCGGATGTCCGGGCCGCCGGCGTTCACCATCGGCTCGATGGCGATGGTCATTCCCGCCACGAGGCGCGGTCCGCGCTTGGGCTTTCCGTAGTTCGGCACTTGAGGTTCCTCGTGGAAGGCCGAGCCGATGCCGTGTCCCACCAGCTCGCGCACCACGGAGTACCCCGCGCCCTCGGCCACCCCCTGCACCGCGGCTCCGATGTCCCCGGTGTGATTCCCGGCGTAGGCTTCGGCGATCCCCGCCGCCAGCGCGTCCTGGGTCACCTGGAGCAGCCGCGTCACCGCGTCGGAGACCTCACCCACCGGGAAGGTCGCGGCGGAATCGGCGTGGAGGCCGTCGAGCCAGGCGCCGACGTCCACGCTGATCAGGTCCCCCTGGGCGAGCACGCGCTTGGACGACGGGATGCCGTGCACCACTTCCTCGTTGATGGAGGTGCACAGGGTGGCCGGGAAATCGTACAGCCCCTTGAACGACGGCTTGGCGCCGGGGTGACTGCGGATGAACTCTTCGGCGAGCTGATCCAGCTGGAGGGTCGAGACACCGGGGCGGACTTCGCCGGCGAGCATCGCGAGGGTGCGGCCGACGATGCGGCCCGCCTCGGCCATGGTGTCGATTTCCCGGGGCGACTTGATCGTGATCATCGCCCGATGATCCGCTTGATCTCCTGAGCGATCTGATCGATGGAGCCCGTGCCCGGCACCCGGTGCACGATCCCCCGCTGGGCGAAGTGGGCCACGAGCGGCGCGGTTTCCCGCTGGTACACCGCGAGGCGGGTCTTGATGGCCTCGGGCGTGTCGTCGGCGCGCCCCTCCTGCCGGGCCCGCCCGAGCATCCGCGCCACCAGCTCCTCTTCGGCGACGTCCAGGAGCAGGACGTGATTGATGCGGTGCCCTGCCGCGGCGAGGGTCTTGTCCACGAGCTCGGCCTGGGCGGCGGTCCGGGGGAACCCGTCGAGCACGGCGCCCGCCGCGGCCTCGGGCCGGGCCAGCTGCTCCTCGATCAGCCCCAGGATGACCGAATCCGGCACCAGCTTGCCCGCGTCGTAGAACTTCTTCGCTTCGACGCCCAGGGGCGTGGCGGCCTTGATGGCGGCCCGGATCAGGTCCCCGGTCGCGATCTTGGGCACGCCCAGGCGCTCGCCCAGGAGCTTGCCCTGGGTGCCCTTGCCGGAGCCCGGCGCGCCGAGGAGGAGGATGAACACGGACTGTGGGCCGGGGTGGAAGGCGTGGGGGGTCGGTTACCGCGTCTGTCCGCGGAACTTCACCCGGCCTTCCTTCATGAACCCGTCGTAGTGGCGCAGCAGCATGTGCTGCTGCACCTGCTGGATGGTGTCGAGGGCGACGCCGACCACGATGATGAGGGCGGTGCCGCCGAATCCGAACGGCAGGTTCAGGCCGTTGGCGGCGATGATGGGGATGATGGCCGCGAGGGCGAGGAAGAAGCCGCCCGGCAGGGTGATGCGCGAGAGGACGTCGTCGATGTAGTCGGCGGTCGCCGCGCCCGGCTTCACACCCGGAATGAACCCGCCCTGCTTCTTCAGGTTTTCCGCCAGATCCACGGGATTGAACACGATGGACGTGTAGAAGTACGTGAAGAAGAGGATCAGCACCAGCAGGGACACGATGTACAGGGTCGAGCCGGCGCTGAAGTAGTCGTTGATCTGCCGCAGCATCGAGCCGCCGACGAAGGTCGCCAGGGTGCTGGGAATGATGATCAGCGACTGCGCGAAGATGATGGGCATCACGTTCGCCGTCAGCAGGCGCAGGGGAATGAAGGTCTTCTGGCCCTCGCGGATGCGGCCCCGTCCCATCACCTTGCGCGGAATCTGGATCGGGATCTTCCGGGAGGCCACGGTGATGGCGACCGTCGCCGCGGTGACGAGAATCATCATCGCGGCCACGAACACGAGGAGCTTCACGCTGGCGGTGCCGGAGCGGATGGCGTCGATGGTGTTGATGGTCTCGGGCCAGATTCGCTCGATGATCGAGAAGAAGATCAGGAGCGAGGCGCCGTTCCCGATGCCCCGCTCGGTGATCTGCTCGCCCAGCCACATCACGAACACGCCGCCCGTGGTCAGGGTCAGCACCGTGGTCATCCGGAAGCCGAAGCCCGGGCTCAGCACCGCGCCCGGCACCTGGGTCTCGACGAACAGCGCGTACCCATAGGACTGGAGCAGGCAGAGGAAGACCGTCAGATAGCGGGTCCACTGCGTGATCTTTTTCCGGCCGTCCTCGTCCCGCTGCATCTTCTCGAGCACCGGGAAGACGGGCCCGGCCATCTGGAACACGATGCTGGCCGAGATGTACGGCATGATGCCGAGGGCGAAGACCGTGGCGCGGGCGAGCCCGCCGCCGGCGAACAGGTCGTACAGCCCGAACAGGTTGCCCTTCCCCGCGTTCTGCAGGGCGTCGGAGAGGGCCTGCACGTTCACCCCGGGCGTCGCGATGTGCGCGCCCACCCGGTAGATCACCAGGCAGAGCAGGGTGAAGAGGATCTTGCTCTTGAGCTCCGGAACCTTGAACAGGTTCGGGATCGCGGGCGCGGTCACCGGATCAGCCCTCGATGGTGCCGCCCGCCGCCTCGATTTTGCCCTTGGCGGAGGTGGACACCGACACGCCCTTCACGGTGAACTTGCGGGACACGTCCCCCATCCCGAGCAGCTTGATGGGGTGGTCGGGACGGCGCACGAGGCCGGCGCCGAAGAGAGTCTCGGGGGTCACCTCGAGGCCGTCGGCCAGGAAGGAGAGGTGCCGCACGTTGACCACCTGCGCCGGCTGCTTGAACGGATTGGTGAACCCGCGCTTCGGAATGCGCCGGATCAGGGGCATCTGGCCGCCCTCGAAGCCGGGGCGGCGGCCGCCGCCCGAGCGGGCCTTCTCACCTTTGTTGCCCTTGCCCGACGTCTTGCCGATCCCGGAGCCGGGGCCGCGCCCCACGCGGGTGCGCGGGCGGGTCGAGCCCTTGGCCGGCTTGAGGTGGTGCAGCCGCAGGGGCTCGAACGCGGGCGCCTCGCCCTTCGCCTTCTTCGCCTTCGCCATCCGTTACGCTCCGTCTTTCGCCGGCGTCACCTGCACGAGGTGGCGCACCTGATACAACATACCCCGCAGCGCGGGATGATCGTTCTGGACCACGACGTCCTGGTGGTGCTTCAGACCCAGGGCCTCGAGGGTGCGCCGGATGGGCTGGGGGTGACCCGACACCGAGCGCACCTGCTCGATGCGGAGCTTCCCCTTGCCGACCGGCGGCAGCACCGGATCCCGTCCCGGCTTCCGCTTCCGGTACTTCCGGGTGGGTGGCAGCCTAGACACGGGTCACCTCCTGCCGCGCCTTGTAGGGAATGGCCTCGATTTCGACGCCGCGCTCCTTGGCCACCCGCCGCGCCGTGGTGAGCCGCTTCAGGCCGTCCATCGTGGCCCGCACCATGTTGTGCGGGTTGGTGGAGCCCAGGCTCTTGGTCAGGATGTCGCGGACGCCCACGCACTCGAGCACGGCGCGCACCGGGCCGCCGGCGATCACGCCGGTTCCGGACGCGGCCGGCTTCAGGAGCACGCGCCCGGCGCCGTGATGTCCCACGATCTCGTGGGGAATGGTTCCCACGGTGAGCGGGATCTCGGCCATCGCGCGCCGCGCCGCCTCCACCGCCTTGCGGACGGCTTCGGAGACTTCGTTGGCCTTGCCGGTGGCGACACCGACGTGCCCCTGGCCGTCGCCGACGGCGACCAGCGCGTTGAAGCTGAAGCGCCGCCCGCCCTTCACGACCTTGGCCACCCGGTTGATGGCGACGACGTTTTCGACCATGCCGTCGCCCTCGCGGGGACGGTCGCCGCGGGGACCCCGGTCACCGCCGCGTCCGCGCTCGCCGCCCCGGCCCCGACCGCCGCGTCCGCCCCGGCCCCCGCGCCCGCGGGCGTGCACCTCACCGGCGGGAGCGGCCTCGGTCGGCGCGCTGGGAGCGTCCGCCGCCGGCGCGGCCGGTTGTTCCTGATCGTTCGCCATCAGAACTCCAATCCGCCTTTGCGCGCGCCGTCGGCCACCGCCTTGACGCGTCCGTGATACTGATAGCCCCCGCGGTCGAACACCACGCGGGCGATGCCCTGCTCCTTGGCCTTGGCCGCGATGTGGCGGCCCAGCGCGAAGCTCTTCGCCGTCTTGTTCGTGCCCTCGGGGGTCACGCCCTCGGAGCGGTCCGACGCGCCGACGAGGGTCAGCCCCCGCGTGTCGTCCACCACCTGCGCGTAGATGTGCTTGGCCGAGCGGAACACCACGAGCCGGGGGCGCTCCGCCGTGCCCGCGACCTTTTTCCGCACCCGCAGATGGCGCCGCTGGCGCTGGTGATTCGCCGATTTGACTTTCCGGATCGATCGCATGGTTACTTGGCCGCCTGGGCGGTCTTGCCGGCCTTGCGCCGGACCTGCTCGCCCTGATAACGGATGCCCTTGCCCTTGTAGGGTTCGGGGGGTTTCACGGCGCGCAGCTCGGCCGCGACCTGCCCCACCAGTTCCTTGTCGACGCCTTCGATCTTCACCAGCACGTTGTTGTCCACCGAGATCTTGATGCCCTTCGGCGCGTGGTACGGCACCGGGTGGGAGTACCCCACCGTGAGCTGGACCCCGAAGGGCTTCGGCTCCGCCTTGTACCCGACGCCCTGGATCTCGAGCGCCTTGATGAAGCCCTGGGTCACGCCCTCCACCATGTTGGCCACCAGGGTCCGCGACAGGCCGTGCAGCGCCTTGTGGCGGTTTTCGTCCGACGGACGTTTCACCACCACGGCATCCGCCTCCACCGCCAGCGTCATGTCGGGGTGGAAGGTCCGGGAGATCTCGCCCTTGGGCCCCTTCACGGTGAGGGCACGGCCCTGCACCGCGGCGGTGACGCCCTGGGGCAGGGGGACGGGCTTCTTGCCGATGCGCGACATCGCCCCTCCTACCAGACCACCGCGAGCAGCTCACCGCCCACGCGGGCGGTGCGGGCTTCGCGGTCGGTCATGAGGCCCTGGGGCGTGCTGAGGATGGCCATCCCCAGCCCGTTCTTGACCCGCGGGATCTCGCGCGCCTTGACGTAGCGCCGGAGCCCGGGGGCCGACACCCGCTGCAGCTCGCGGATGACGGGGGCGTCGTTGTGGTACTTGAGATACAGCCGCAGCAGCCCGTGCTTGCCGTCGTCCAGGACCTTGAAGTCCTGCACGTAGTGGTTGTCGCGGAGCAGCCGTGCGATCTCGGTCTTCAGTTTTGACACCGGCATGTCCACCCGCCGGTGGCCCGCCAGACAGGCGTTGCGCACCCGGGTCAACATGTCGGCGACGGGATCAGTCATGCTCATGCGGTCGACCGTCCTTTACCAGCTGGCTTTGCGCACGCCCGGGATTTCTCCCCGGAGCGCGAGCTCACGGAAACAGATGCGGCACAGCTTGAACTTCCGCAGCGTGCCGCGGCTGCGGCCGCAGCGTTGGCAGCGGTAGTAGCCCCGGACCTTGAACTTGGGCTTCCGCTTGACCTTCTCGATCCAGCACTTCTTCGCCATCTCGAATCTCCTAAGCGGCCACGACCGGGGCTTCGCCCCGGAACGGCATTCCCATCTCGCGCAGCAGGGCGAGCGCCGCGTCGTCGCGCCCCGCGGTGGTCACGAACGTGATGTCCATCCCGTGGATCTTCTCGACCTTGTCGTAGTCGATCTCGGGGAAGATCATCTGCTCCTTCACGCCGAGCGTGTA
>Ga0335085_10007302_pt1 | contig 17210 bp, 30 predicted proteins | sample Lox_Sample_45_FD_206712 | JGI IMG/M metagenome (GOLD analysis project Ga0335085, IMG submission 206712) | Soil microbial communities from Loxahatchee National Wildlife Refuge, Florida, United States - Lox_Sample_4.5 | ecosystem: Environmental > Terrestrial > Soil > Wetlands | place: USA...
TGGTATTCGGCGTGGCGCCGGCGCTTTCGGCTTCGCGCCACGATCCGATGAGCCTGCTGCGCGAGGGCGGCAATCGCGGCATCGCAGGGGGACGGCGGCGCATGCGCGACGGGCTGATCGTGGCCGAGGTGGGCATCTCGATGGTGCTGCTGGCGGGCGCGGGATTGCTCATCGAGAGCCAAAGGAAGCTGCAATCGGAAGGCACCGGCTTCGCGCCGGCCACGCTGGCAATGCGGGTAACTCCCCCGCCAGGTAACAACCTTCCCGAACAACGGCAGGAGGCATACGACCGGCTGCTGGCGGCGGTGCAGGCGCTGCCCGGCGTCCAGGCGGGGCTGACCAGCAACATGCCGTTCAGCCATGGCGAGAGCATGGCGCTATTCGAGCTGGAGGGATTCGCCAATCGCAAGGACCAACTGGCGGACGCCTATAACGTCTCGCCGGACCTGTTTGCGGCCATGCGCATTCCGTTGCGCGCGGGTCGGCTCTTCAACCGGGCGGACGCGGGCTCGTCCGCGGCGCCGATCATCGTCAACCAGGCCTTTGCCGAACGGTACCTGACCGGCCGATCGCCGGTCGGCAGGCGCATCCGGCTGGTGAACCTGGATGGCAGCGGGCACGGGCACACCGTGGTGGGAGTAGTGGGAAATGTCCGGCACACCAAGATCGACGAAGCCATGCGCCCGGCGATCTATACGCCCGGATGGCCCTACGAATCGGGCTTCCTGGCGGCGCGCGGCGCGGACGCAAAACGGCTGGCGCCAGCGATTCTGGCGGCGGCCCGGAGACTCGATCCGCGGTGGGAGATCAGCGACATCCATCCGCTGGCGGAGGCGATTAGGAAGGCCGGGGCGGCGCGCAAGTTCCAAATGCTGCTTCTGACCTCGTTCGCCGGTATGGCGCTGTTCCTGGCGCTGGTCGGATTGTACGGAGTAATCGCGTACTCGGTGAAACAGCGCAATGCGGAGATCGGGGTGCGCATGGCGCTGGGCGCATCGCGCGGAGCGGTGCTGGGGATGGTGCTGCGGGAAGGCGCGGGACTCGCAGTGACGGGGCTGGTGCTGGGACTCGTGGGAGCTTTGGCGCTGACACGGCTGATCGCCGGGTGGTTGTATGGCGTCAGCCCGCTGGATACTGCCACGCTGGCGACGGTCGCCGGGCTGCTGTTGGCGGTGTCGCTGGCAGCCTCGGCGATTCCGGCGTGGAGGGCCGCCCGGATCGACCCGGTAGCGGCCCTGCGGAGTTAGACGGCGGGGATTACGACTCTTCGTTCTCTTCCGGCTCGCGGCCTTCCTGGCGAGCTTTCAAGCGCTCTTCCTTGCGCTTGGCGCGATCGGCAGCGCGCTTCACCAACTCAGAACCGACCAGTTCGAGCAGCGCCAGTTCGGCGCCGTCGCCCTTGCGCGGACCCAGACGGGTGATGCGCGTGTAGCCGCCATTGCGCTGGCCGAAGCGAGTGCCCAGCGTATCGAAGAGCTTCTGTACCGAATCCGGCGTGCGCAGGATGGCGGCGGCCTGGCGGCGCGTGTGCAGCGTATCGGTCTTGGCCAGGCCGATCATCTTTTCCACCAGCGGGCGCACCGCTTTAGCCTTCGGCACGGTGGTGACCACGCGCTCCTGCTCGATCACGCTGGTGACCAGATTGCGCAGCAGCGCGTTGCGGCTATCCACCGGGCGTTTGAGTTTGTATCCGGCAACCTTGTGTCTCATCGCTACTCTCCGATATTCTGCTGGCCTTCGTCCTCAGGCCCGAAATCGGGACCGACTGAGCCGCTCGCGGACTGCGGAGGCGCCACCAGCCGCCCATGCGCGTCGATGCGCATGCCCAGCGACAGGCCCATGTTGGCCAGAATTTCCTTGATCTCATTGAGCGACTTGCGGCCGAAGTTCTTGGTGCGCAGCATTTCGGCTTCGGTCTTCTGAATCAGCTCGCCGATGGTCTGGATATTGGCATTCTTCAGGCAGTTGTACGAGCGAACGCTGAGTTCCAGCTCTTCCACCGAACGGTTCAGCACCTCGTTCATCTTGTCGAGGCCGCGCTCGGAGATTTCTTCGGCTTGCTCCGGCACTTCCTCGAAGTTGATGAAGATGGCCATGTGGTCTTTGAGAAGCTTGGCGGCGTACCCGATGGCGTCCTGGGGGGAGACCGCGCCGTTGGTCCAGACTTCCAGGGTGAGTTTGTCGTAGTCGGTTACCTGGCCGAGGCGCGCGGCTTCCACGGCGAAGTTGACCTTGCGCACGGGCGAGTGGACCGAATCGATCGGGATGTAGCCGAGCGCCAGGTCTTCGTCGAAGTTCTTATCGGCGCTGACGTATCCGCGCCCGCTCTTGAGGCGCATTTCGACCGAGAGCCGGCCACCCTCGCTGACGGTGGCGACGTGCACGTCGCGATCGAGCACCTCGACATCGGCATCGGTTTCGATCTGGCCGCTACGCACGTCTCCGGGATGCTCCACGGTGAGGCGCACGGTTTTGATGCCCTCGCCCATGATCTTGAAGGGAATCTGCTTGAGGTTGAGGATGATGTCGGTGGCGTCCTCGACCACGCCCGGAATGGGGCTGAATTCGTGCTCGACGCCTTCGATGCGAACCGCGGTGATGGCGGCGCCTTCAATCGAGCTGAGCAGTACGCGGCGCAGGCTGTTGCCGATGGTGGTGCCGAAGCCGCGCTGGAACGGCTGGGCCGTAAACATGCCGTAACGCTCGGTGAGCGTTTCGGTATTGGCGACAAGTCGCTTGGGTTTTTGGAATCCTTTGAACATAAAAAACCTCGCTATCAGCATTCAGCCGCCAGCTTTCAGCGGCGCAGTGCAATCGCTGAAAAAACTGGCGGCTGAAGGCTTGTTTACTTCGAATACAACTCGACGATGAGTTGTTCGTTCAATTGAATCTGCACCAACTCGCTGCGCTGGGGCAGAGCGGTGATTTTGCCTTTGAGGCCCTCGCGATCAACATCGATCCAGTTGGGGGCCGGCGCATGGGCGGTAGCGTCGCGGGCGGCCAGAATGGTGGGATTGTTCTTGCTGCTTTCGCGGACCGCGACCATGTCCCCGACCTTCACCAGCGCTGATGGAATATTGCACTTGCGGCCGTTGATCTCGATATGTCCGTGGCCGACGATCTGGCGCGCCTGCGCGCGGCTGGTGCCGAAGCCCATGCGGTAAATGACGCTATCCAGGCGGCGCTCCAGGTTGCTCATGAGGCGCTCGCCGGTGATGCCTTTGGCTTGCGCGGCCTTCTCGTACCCGTTGCGGAACTGCCGTTCCAGCACACCGTAGACGCGGCGGACCTTCTGCTTTTCGCGTAACTGCAAACCGTAGCCGACAATCTTGGCCTTGCGGTCCTTGCCATGCTGTCCGGGGACGAAGTTGCGGCGTTCGATGGCGCACTTCTCGCTGTGGCAGCGCTCGCCTTTCAAATAAAGTTTCATGCCCTCGCGCCGGCATTGCCGGCAGACCGGGCCGATATATCGTGCCAAGTTCTTGCTCCTTAACCTTTCTTACCTACAGGTGCGGTTTACAGCCATTGGCAGGCCTTCGTCCCGCTTATCGGGCACCGATTCACCACAGAGACACGGAGGTCGCTGAGCAAGAACGGAGAACACCAAGATGAGTGTTCTCCGCGTTTGCTCCGTGCTCTCCGTGCCTCTGTGGTGAATACAGTGCCACGCTCAAACTCTCCGCTTCTTCGGCGGACGGCAGCCGTTATGAGGAATGGGCGTGACGTCCTTGATGGCGCGGACTTCAATCCCAGCGGTGGACAATGCGCGGACCGCCGATTCGCGGCCGGAACCGGGGCCGCTGACCCGAACCTCGACCACCCTCAGGCCGCTTTCCGTGGCCTTGTTGGCGGCCGTCAGTGCTGCCTGCTGGGCGGCAAACGGGGTGCCTTTGCGCGACCCGCGGAAGCCCAGCGAACCCGCGCTCGACCATGCCAGCGTGCCACCCTCCTGATCGGAGATCGTCACGATGGTGTTGTTGAAGGTCGCCTGGATATGCACCACGCCCGTGTGGACGACGCGCTTCTCCTTCTTCTTGAAGCTCTTCTTCTTGCCTCCCGATTTGGGGGCCGCTTTTGCTGCTGGTTTTCCGACTGCTTTCGCTGCTTTCGCCATTCTGCCTCTACGTCTTGGCCGAAGCCTTCTTCTTATTCGCCACAGTGCCGCGGCGCGGCCCCTTGCGGGTGCGTGCGTTGGTATGAGTGCGCTGCCCCCGGACCGGCAGCGAGCGGCGGTGCCGCAGCCCCCGGTAAGAGCCCATCTCGATGTGCCGCTTGATATTCATCGAGATTTCTTTGCGCAGATCGCCCTCCACCGCGCCTTCCTCTTCCAGGATTTGGCGGACGCGGTTGACTTCGTCTTCGCTCAGGTCGCGAACTTTCTTATTGAAATCGATGCCGGCCCGGTGCAGCAGAGACTTCGAACGGGTGCGCCCTACTCCATAGATGTAGGTCAGCCCGATTTCGGCTCGCTTTCCAGGCGGCAGATCCACACCGGCGATACGTGCCATAGCTTACCCCTGCCTCTGTTTGTGTTTGGGATTGACACAGATGACCCGCACCACACCCTCACGGTGGATCACCTTGCATTTGTCGCAAATTTTCTTAACCGACGCTCTTACCTTCATGGCAAAAACCAATCCGGCCACAGATGAACACCGATGAACACAGATAAACCCAAAATCTAATATTTGGTTTTATCGGTGTTCATCTGTGGCTCATATCTTTCTCAAAATCCGTCCCCGGGTAGGGTCAGTATCGCTCAACTCCACTTCCACCCGGTCGCCCGGAACCAACCGGACGAAATTCCGTTCCACGACCCCCACCAAATGGGCTAGAACCTTGCGGTGGTTGTCCAACTCCACCAAATACACGGCGTTGGGCCGCTCCTCTACTACCGACGCGTCCAGACGCATCGGACTACGGCCGCGTTAAAACCCACGGCCCGTTCCCGGTAACCGCCACGCAATGCTCGAAGTGCGCCGAGTAGGAACCGTCCTTGGTGACGGCGGTCCACTTGTCCTTCAGCACCATCGCCTCCGGCTTCCCGGCATTCACCATCGGCTCGACCGCCAGCACCATCCCCTCCTTCAGCCGGGGATTCTCGTTCTTCCGGTCGACATAATTCGGGACCTGGGGCTCCTCATGAAGCTGGGTGCCGATCCCATGGCCGACATACTCCCGCACGATCGAAAAGCCGTTGGACTTCACGTGCTCTTCGACCGTCCCGCACACGTCAAACAACCGTCCGCCCGCCCGCACCCGGTCGATCGCCAGTTCCAGGGCCTCCTGGGTCACCTTCAGGAGCTTGCGGGTCTGCTCGCTTACCTCGCCGACCGGCACCGTGAGGGCCGAATCGCCGTAATACCCGTTCAGGCTCACCCCGGTATCGATCGAAACGATATCGCCATTCTTCAGCACGCGCTTCGGATTCGGCATACCGTGAACGATCTCGCTATTCACCGAGGTGCACAATACAAACTTATAGGCTTCACCAGCCGCTGGGACATAATAGCCCTTGAACGCGGGCTTCGCGCCGGCATCTGCCATCATCTTCTCGGCGGCAACCTCCAGGTCCCACGTGGTGGCCCCTTCTACCGCCATATCCTTCAACTTTTGCAGAATCTGCCATACCAGCAGACCGCTCCGCCGCATCTTTTCCAGTTCAGCGGGCGTCTTCCTAACAATCATTCTTCTCCAAAGCCTGGCAAATCTTGCGAAATACGGTTTCTGGCGGATCGTCATCAGCGTCCACCCTCACCACCCGCCGCTGAGCTGACCGGTAATATTCCAGCACCGGCCGCGTCTGGCGGTCGTAGGCATCCAACCGTTCGCGGATGACCGACTCGCGATCATCCTCCCGAACCACCAATTCCGTCCCGTCGTTATCGCACAGACTGTCCCTGCTGGGGGGCTGCGAGGCCATATTGTACAGAGTTCCGCAGCGGGGACACTGCCGCCTTCCGGTCAGACGGGCGATAATTACATTGTAATCAACCGCGAGGTGAACCACCACTTCGCGGGTCCCGCGGCTCTCCAGCCACCTGTCCAGGTGTTGAGCCTGGGCCAGGGTGCGGGGATAACCGTCCAGCACAAATCCGTCGCTGGCGTCGGGTCTGGCAAGCCGCTCCTCCACCATCTGGTTGACGACCTCGTCACGCACCAGAGCGCCGGAATGCATTACCGCCGCCATCCGCGTGCTCCGCTCGGCATCCTGGCGGATCCGCTCCCGCAGCATGTCCCCGGTAGAAATGTGGGGAATGCCCAGGCACTCCGTAAGCATCTTGGCTTGAGTGCCCTTGCCGGACCCCGGCGAGCCAAACAAAACGATCGCCATCACAAATTAGAACGTGCTCCGGCGGCCGCGAATCCGGCCGGACCTCGGAGTAAACCCTTCATAGTGGCGCATAATGAGCTGCGCCTCGATCTGGTTAATCGTGTCCATGGCCACGCCCACAACGATCAGCAGGGACGTGCCGCCGAAATAGAAGCTGACGTTCAAGCCTTCCAACAGACGACGCGGGAAGGTCCGGTCCACGAAGTTGCCCACCAGGGGCAGGTGTTGCAGGTGGATGCCGGAGATCATGATGTCGGGGATCAGGCACAGGATCGCCAGGTACAGCCCGCCGACTACCGTGATCTTGGTCAGGATGTTGTTCATGTACTCGGCCGTGTTGCGGCCCGGACGGATACCCGGAATGAATCCGCCGTACTTGCGCATGTTGTCGGCCGCTTCATTGGGATTGAAAATGATCGACACGTAGAAGAAACAGAAGAAGATGATGCCGATGACGAACAGTACGTAATAAAGCGGCTCGCCGAATGCGATGGTCCCCAGGGTGGCGCTGAGCCAGGGACTGTTTTTCACAAACGCAAGCTGCGACGCCATGCGCGGGAACGACAGGATCGAAGAGGCGAAGATCACCGGGATCACACCGCCGGCATTGACCTTCAGGGGCATGTGGGTGGACTGGCCACCCATCACCCGGCGTCCCACCACGCGCTTGGCGTATTGCACCGGGATGCGGCGCTCGCCGCGTTCCACCAGGACGATGAAAGCCACCACCGCGATCATCATGGCCAGCAGCAGGATCAGGGTAATGGCGCCCCACTCGTGGGTCACGAACACGTTCTGCCAGATATTCTTCATGGCGTTGGGAAGGCCCACGACGATGCCGGTGAAGATGATCAGCGACATGCCGTTGCCCACCCCGCGCTCGCTGATCTGCTCGCCCAGCCACATGATGAAGGCCGAACCGGTGGTCAGCGAAAGAATCGTCAGCACGGTAAAGCCGAAGCCGGGATTAATGACGATGCCCTGCTTCATGCTCATGAGGCCCTGGGCAATCGTAAAGGACTGGATGACCGAGAGGATGATGGTCAGGTAGCGGGTCCACTGGGTGATCTTGCGGCGGCCGAGTTCGCCTTCCTTCTGGAGTTTCTCGAGGGTCGGCACCACCACGGTCATCAACTGCAGGATGATCGACGCGGTAATGTACGGCATGATGCCGAGGGCGAAAATGGTCAGACGCCGAATGTTGCCGCCCGCGAACAGGTCGAAAAATCCAAAAATCGACCCGGCTTGCGAGCTGAAGATCTCCGACCACCGCTGGATGTTGATCCCCGGGGTCGGAACATGTCCGCCCAGGCGATACACCGCCAGCAGGCCCAAGGTAAACAACACCCGCTTGCGAAGGTCGGGCACGCGAAACATGTTCGCGAATGCTTCAAAGAGCTTCATGGTTCCCTTCGATTCCGGCGCCTACTCGGGCTTCGGCGCTCCGATCACCTGTACCTTGCCGCCGGCCTTCTCGATCTTCGTCACGGCGGACTTGGAAAACTGGTGGGCTTCCACCGTAATGGCGCGCGTTAACTGGCCTGTGCCCAGGACCTTCAGCCCGTCGCCCAGTTTCTGCACGACACCCAATGCCATCAAACCATCCACGGTGAACGAATCGCCCTTCAACTTCTCCAACCGGTCGAGGTTGATGATGGCGTACTGCTTCTTAAAGATATTCGTAAATCCGCGTTTGGGCAGGCGGCGGTGCAGGGGCATCTGGCCGCCTTCGAATCCGCGCTTTTGGCTGAAGCCGGTGCCGGCGTGCTGGCCTTTGCTGCCGCGCGTGGAGGTCTTGCCGTGGCCCGACCCCATCCCGCGCCCGATGCGCTTGCGGGGTCGCTTCTGTCCCGCCGGGGGTTTTAATCCTGTAAGATTCATTTGCTTTCTTCCACCACTTCCAGAAGGTGCGGAACCTTATTGACCATGCCGCGAAAGACCGGAGTGTCCGGCCGTTCCACCACCTGGTTGACCTTGCGCAATCCCAGCCCCTTGACGACCCGCTTGTGCTTCACAGGAGTGCAAATGGGGCTGCGCACCAGCTTGATCTTAATGGTACCGCCGGTTTTGGTCATCAGAGTTTCTCCACCGCCAGGCCGCGCATATCGGCCACCGCATTACGGTTGCGCAGCGACTCCAGCGCCACGATGGTGGCCTTTACCACGTTGTGCGGATTGCGCCGGCCGATCGACTTGGTCAGCACGTTGGGAATGCCGCAAGCCGAGATGACCGCGCGCACCGCGCCGCCGGCAATCACGCCGGTACCTTCCGGGGCGGGCTTGAGGAGCACTTGCGAACTGGCGAACCGGCCCAGCACCTGGTGCGGAATGGTCGTTTCGAGCACGTGCACCTGGCGCAGGCCCTTCTTGGCCGCCTCGATGCCCTTGCGAATGGCCGAGGGAACTTCCTTGGCCTTGCCGACGCCGTAGCCGACAACTTTGGCGGACGGATCGCCGATCACCACCAGCGCCGAAAAGCTCAGGTTCTTGCCGCCCTTGACTACCTTGGTGACCCGGTTGATCGACACCACCTGCTCTTTCAGGTTGAGCGCCGCCGGATCGATACGCTTGACGATTGCCATGAATTAAAACTCCAGTCCCGCGGCACGGGCGGCATCCGCCAGCGCCTTCACGCGGCCGTGGTAGAGATACCCGCCACGGTCGAAAACCACTTTGCCGATGCCCTTCTGCTTGGCCCGCTCGGCCACCAGTTTGCCGATCGCTTTGGCAGCCGCCACGTTGCCGCCGTTGGTCTTGCCGCCTTTGTCCACTGAAGACGCGGACACCAGCGTGGTGCCGTTGGTATCGTCGATGACCTGCGCATAGATGTGCGCCACGCTGCGGAAGATCGCCAGGCGTGGCCTCTCGGTGGTGCCCCGCAGCTTGCGGCGAATGCGCCTGTGAATGCGTCCGCGAATTTCGTTCTTTTCGATCTTGTGAATCACTTGGCACCTGCCCCGGTCTTGCCGACCTTCTTGCGCAGCACTTCGCCCGTGTAGCGAATGCCCTTGTTCTTGTACGGATCGGGCTTGCGCAGCGAACGGATATTGGCGGCCACCTGCCCCAGCAACTGCCGGTCGAATCCGCTGAGCACCAGGCGCGCCTGCAGATTCTGGATCGTGGTGCCGGCCACTTTATCGACCCGCATGTCCACGCCATCGGGCAGCAGAAATTCGATCGGGTGGGAGTAGCCCAGCACGAAGGTGGCGATCTTGCCCTTGACCTCAGCGCGGTAGCCGATGCCGACGATGTCCAGTTCCTTGGTGAACCCGGTCGAGACGCCTTGGACCGCGTTGGCCAGCAGCGCGCGGGTCAGGCCGTGGAGCGCGGCGTGGTCGTCCGAGGCCCGCTGCACCTCCAGCTTCCCGTTGCCCTGCACCACTTTGATGCCTTCCGGAACCGGTACCTGGAGCTTACCCTTGGGACCGGTGACTTCCAGTTGCTCGCCGATTTGCACCTTGACGCCGCCCGGCAGCGGGATCGGCTTTTTACCAATTCTCGACATAATTCCAAACCTCGATGGTTACCACACGCGGCACAGAATCTCGCCGCCCACGCGCTCTTTATGCGCATCGCGACCGGTCATGACGCCGCGCGGCGTCGTCAGGATATTAATGCCCATGCCGCCCAGCACGCGCGGAATCTCCGTCTGCCCGACATACACCCGGCATCCCGGACGCGAGACGCGTTCGATAGCGGAAATCACCGGGGCATTGTCCGGACTGTATTTGAGATAAATCTTGATGGTCTTTTTCGCGCCTTCTTCGGCTACCTTGAAGTTGGCGATGTAGCCTTCCTCTTTGAGGATGCGCGCGATTTCCGTTTTCAGCCTGGAGGCCGGCACGTCCACCTTGGGGTGGCGGGCCTGGATCGCGTTGCGCACGCGAGTCAGCATGTCGGCAATGGGGTCGCTCGTCATAAAACTCCTGCTTGTTGTGGAACTCTGTATTCACCGCGGAGCCACGGAGCACACGGAGAAAACGCGGAGAGACACAAAAGAGATCTCCGCCGCGTTTTCTCAGCGAACTGCGTGCCTTGGCGGTGAATACAGGGCATCATTGCTCTCTACCAGCTCGCCTTGGTCACGCCCGGGATCTCGCCATTCAGTGCGAGTTGGCGGAAACACAGGCGGCAGATGCCGAACTTGCGCAGATACCCGCGCGGCCGGCCGCAGCGCCAGCAGCGGTTGCGGTGACGGCACTGCAGCTTGGGCGTCTTCTTGCGACGCGCGACGTCCAGCTTCAGATCCTTGGCGATTTTTGCTGTGGTAGCCATTACTCCTCTTTCTCTCTACTGCCGGAACGGCATGCCCATCTGGCGCAGCAGCGCCAGGCCTTCATTGTCGGTACGCGCGGTGGTGGTGATTGAAATATTCATGCCCTTGGTCTTTTCCACCTTGGCGTAATCAATCTCGGGAAAAATCAACTGGTCCTTCACGCCCAGCGTGTAGTTGCCGCGGCCATCGAACGATTTGGTCGAGACGCCGCGAAAGTCGCGTACGCGCGGCAGCGCCACGTTCACCAGCCGGTCGAAGAACTCGTACATGCGGTCGCCGCGCAGCGTTACCATACAGCCGATCGACTGGCCTTCGCGCAGCTTGAACTGCGAAATCGACTTGCGGGCCTTGGTGATGACCGGCTTCTGCCCGGCGATCTGGCCCAGTTCGTTGACCGCGCCATCCATCAGCTTGGCATTCTGGGTGGCCTCGCCGAGGCCGATATTGATGGAAATCTTCTCCAGCTTCGGCACCGCCATGACATTGGTGTATTTGAATTCCTTGGTCATGGCCGGGACTACTTTTTTTAGGTAATGTTCTCTCAAACGCGCTGCCATCGGAACCTCACTTGGTGTCGAGCGCGTGGCCGCACTTGCGGCAGACGCGCGTACGGCGGGACTTTCCGCCGGCCACGATATCCACATGGTGCGCCATGCGCACCGCCTTATTGCATCCGGGGCACACGATCAGCACATTGGACGCCTGAATCGGGCTTTCGCGCTCGGCGATGCCGCCCTTGATCTGCCGTTGCGGATTCGGCCGCGTGTGGCGCTTCACCATCATCACGTGCTCCACCAGCAGCTTGCCGGTCTGGCGGTCCACCCGCAGGACTCGGCCGGTCTTGCCTTTGTCGCGGCCGGAAATTACCTTGACGGTGTCTTCCTTCTTGAAATCGATACGTACCGGGACGCCCTCTTTGCCGCCCCTGTGTTGAAACGGTTTTTGCTTTTGCGCAGGCATCAGATCACCTCCGGAGCCAGCGAAATGATTTTCATGAACTTCTTATCGCGCAACTCCCTGGCCACCGGACCGAACACGCGCGTGCCGACCGGCTCGCCCACTTCGTTGATCAGTACGGCGGCGTTGGAATCGAAACGGATATAGGTGCCATCGCGGCGGCGCGTCTCTTTGCGCATCCGCACGATCACGCAGCGCACCACCTTGCCTTTCTTGATGGCCGATTCGGGAGAAGCCTCCTTCACGCTGGCAGTGATCACGTCACCCAACCCGGCGCGCAGGCCGAGATCGCCGCCGCGGGGCAGAATGCAGGAGAGCTTCCGCGCGCCGCTATTATCGGCCACCTCGAGAATTGTTCGCATCCCAATCATATGTCTCTGCCTCTCAGTTCAAGCCTGTATTCACCTCGGAGACACGGAGGGCACGGAGCAAGCGCGGAGAAAGGCAACCGGAGAAAAGGTGTTCTCCGCGCTTTCTCAGCGATCTCCGTGGCTCCACGGTAAATACGGAGCCTCATACCTTCACGTCCAAGTCCGCCGGCTGCGCGCCTACCTGAGCGGCGCGGCGCACGACTTCGGCCAGGCGCCAGCGCTTCAACTTGCTCAGGGGTTTGCACTCCACGATGCGGACAATATCACCCATGCGGGCCGAGGCCTGTTCGTCGTGGGCGTAAAACTTCTTGCGCTTGCCGATGATTCGCTTATACAGCGGGTGCGGCACGCGCCGGCTCACCTCGACCACGATGGTCTTCTGCATCTTGGTCGAAACCACCTGGCCGACCTTCTCGTTTTTAAAACCCGTCGGGGCCTGTGCTTCAGCCATGCTACTTCTTCCCCCCGGCCGCGGCGCTCAATTCGCGCTCGCGCAGAATGGTGTAAATACGGGCGCGCGTCTTGCGCATGGCGCGGACCTTTTTCAGCCCGTCCATCTGCCCCATGGACATCTGAAACTGAAGACGGAACAACTGCTCGTTCATTTCCGCCAGTTGCTGCTTCAACTCCCGGTCGTCCAGATCCCGAACCTTTTGCGACTTCATGGCTACTCTCCGTCTTCCCGGCTGATGAATTTGGTCCGGATGGGCAGTTTGTCCGCAGCCAATTCCATGGCGGCCAAGGCGGTAGCGCGGTCCACGCCTTCCATCTCGAACAGAATCTTCCCCGGCCGGATCACCGCCACCCATTGCTCCGGCGCGCCCTTGCCCTTGCCCATACGAGTTTCGGCGGGCTTCTTGGTGATCGGCTTGTCCGGGAAGAGCCGGATCCATACCTTGCCGCCGCGCTTGATCGAGCGGGTCATGGCCACGCGCGCGGCTTCAATCTGCCGGTCGGTAATCCAGGCGCACTGCAGCGACTTCAGGGCATACTCGCCGAACGCAATGCTCGACCCGCGCCAGGCCTTGCCGGCCATGCGCCCCCGTTGCTGCTTCCTGTATTTGACCTTCTTTGGCATCATCATAGCGGTATACCTCTCGCCCTCACCGCGGAGCCGCGCAGGTCGCGGAGGAAGCGCGGGCCAATACCAGAGAGAAACTTAAAGAATCTCCCCGCGTTTGTTCCGTGCTGTCCGTATCTCCGTGGTGAATACAGGCTTTCCACAGTCCTCATTGCCTCTCGACTACTTCTTCTCTCCCTCGGGTTTCTCGGGAGGAGTTGCCGGCTCGTCGTGGCGCGCTTCCTGCTTCCAGGACGGCTGCTGGGGCGACATCAGCGGCGGCAGAATCGGCGCGGCCGGCCGGACTGCCGGACGCGGCAGGTCTGCGGGCGGCGTCTGAGTCGCCGGACCGGAAGGTTCGCCTGCCGGCGAAGCGCCCGGCGAACGCTGCTCGCGGTCACGACGCCGATCGCCGCGATCGCCGCGATCACGGTCGCGCCGGTCGCGATCGCCGCGGTCGCGGCGCGGTTCCGGCTCGTTCAACAGGCCGCTGCGGCGCTTCGTGAGATCCAGAATCTCGCCCTTATAAATCCAGGTCTTGATGCCGATGACGCCGTAAGTGGTGTGCGCTTCGGCGAATCCGTAATCGATATCGGCGCGCAGGGTGTGCAGCGGCAGTTGGCCTTGCAGGTACCACTCGCTGCGGGCGATTTCCGCTCCGTTCAGGCGTCCCGAAACGCGCACCTTGATGCCCTTGCAGCCGAAGCGCAGCGCCGAGTCGACGGCCTTGCGCATGGCGCGGCGGAAAGCCACGCGTTTTTCAAGCTGCAGCCCGATCGACTCCGAGACCAGTTGTGCGTCCAACTCCGGCTTGTGGACTTCCTGGATGTCGATGAAGACCTCGCGCTTGGTCTTCTTGGCCATGTCCTGTTTCAGCTTTTCGATTTCGGCGCCTTTGCGGCCGATGATGATGCCGGGCCGCGAGGTCCGGATCGTGACGCGCAGTTTGTTGCCCGGCCGGTCGACTTCAATGGAACTGACACTGGCCGACTTCAATCGCTCGCGCAGAACCTCTTTCAACTCGAGGTCTTCCTGCAGCAGCTTGGGGTAGCCCTGCTTGGCGAACCAGCGCGAGCGCCACGGCTTATTGAATCCCAGCCGGAATCCGTACGGATGAACTTTCTGTCCCATCTATGCTTCCGTTTCCTTCTCCGACACTTTCACCACGATATGCGCCAGCCGCCGTTGATACCGGTAAGCGCGGCCCATCGGCGCCGGCCGCACGCGCTTCATGCGGGGACCGTCGTGGACGTAAGCTTCCGAAACGAACAGCCGGTCGACGTCGAGATCTTCATTGCGGTCGGTGGCATTGGCGATGGCCGATTCGAGCACCTTGAGCACCGCCGGAGCGATGCGCTTATTGGTATTTCGCAGCGTCACGCGCGCCGCGTCGGCCTGCTGCCCGCGAATCAGGTCCACCACCAGGCGGGCCTTCTGCGGGGAAACTCGGATGTATCTGGCTTCCGCTTTGGCTGTCATAGCTTAACCTTGTGCTGTGTATTCACCACAGAGCCACGGAGACCACGGAGGAAACGCGGAGAAAATCCATCTGGAGGATTTCTCCGCGCTTCCTCCGTGGTCTCTGTGCCTCTGTGGTGAATACAGTCTGTCATATACCTCTACGCCGGCTTGGCCGTCTTCTCCGTGGCCGCCTTCACCGAGTGGCCTTTGAACGTTCGGGTGGGCGAGAACTCGCCCAACTTGTGGCCGACCATATTTTCGGTGATGTAGACCGGGATGAATTTCTTGCCGTTGTGGACCGCTACGGTGTGACCGACAAACTCCGGAAGAATCGTCGAGCGACGCGACCACGTGCGCACCACCTTCTTTTCATTGGCGGCGTTCAAAACGGCCAGCTTGGCTTCCAGGTGGGTGTCGGTAAAAGGTCCCTTCTTGACGGATCTGCCCATGGCTTACCTCTTCTTGCTCTTATGCGTCACGATCCACTTGTCGGTGCGCTTGTTGTTGCGAGTCTTGAAACCACGGGTGGGCTGACCCCACGGGGTCACCGGATGCCGGCCGCCCGACGTCTTACCCTCGCCGCCGCCGTGCGGATGATCCACCGGGTTCATGGAAACGCCGCGGTTGTGCGGCATCTTGCCCAGCCAGCGCGTACGCCCCGCCTTGCCCGACGACGCATTCTCGTGGTCCGTGTTGCCCACCTGCCCGACGGTGGCCATGCAATCGACCATCACTCGGCGAACCTCGCCCGAAGGCAGCTTGAGCAGCGCGAGGCCGCCCTCTTTGGAAATCAACTGGGCCTGCGAACCGGCCGAGCGAGCCATCTGGCCGCCCTTGCCGGGCTTCAACTCGATGTTGTGCACCACTGTGCCGGCGGGCATGTTCTTCAACGGCAGCGCATTGCCCAGCAGAATATCGGCTTTGGCTCCCGACATCACCTTCTGCCCGACCTTCAGGCCGTCGGGATGCAGAATGTAGCGCTTCTCACCATCGGCATAATGCAGCAGGGCGATGCGCGCCGAACGGTTGGGATCGTATTCGATGGCCGCGACCACGGCCGGGATGCCGTCCTTGTCGCGCTTGAAATCCACCACGCGGTAGGCCTTCTTGGCTCCGCCACCGATGAATCGCGAGGTGATCCGGCCGGTGCTGTTGCGACCGCCGGTGCGCTGCTTCTTTTCTACCAGGGATTTCTCGGGAGTCTGCCTGGTGATCTCCTCGCGCGAGACCACCGTCATGAAGCGCCGGCTGTGGGTTACGGGTCTGAATGACTTGATCGGCATGGGTTAAATCTCCGCGAAGTCCGGCACTTTCTCGCCCTTCTTCAGCTTCACGTAGGCCTTCTTCCAATCCGGACGGTAGCCGGCGAAGCGGCCGCGGCGGCGCAGTTTGCCGTCGAAGGTCGCGGTGCGGACTTCGGCCACCTTCACCTTGAAAAGTTTTTCCACGGCCGCCTTCACCTGGGTCTTGTTGGCGTCGGGAGTCACTTCGAAGCACAAGGTACGCTCCTTGTCCTTCTTGTCCACGCCCTTTTCCGTGACCACGGGGCGGCGAATTACATCATAGACGTTCATTTCGCGAGTCCCTCCGAGAGTTTCTGCGCGGCGGCTCGGGAGATCAGGACGCTGTGGTGGCCCAGTAAGTGAAAGGCATTGACGTCCTTGGTCGGCATCAGGTCGACGCCTTCCAGATTGCGAATGCCCAGGGTGAGATTGCGGTTCTCGCCGTTCTCGATCACCAGCACCGTACGCCCGGCCTGCAGCTTAATCAGGACCTCCATGGCGTTCTTGGTCTTGTGATCCGCGAGCGAGAATGCCTCGATCACCTTTAACTCGCCATCGCGGAGTTTGGCGGAAAGCGCCGACCGCAGCGCGCCCAGCACCATCTTGCGCGGCAGTTTGTAGCTGTAATCCCGCGGAACCGGTCCATGCACCGTGCCACCGTGACGCCACAGCGGCGATCGCACCGACCCCATGCGCGCGCGTCCAGTGCCCTTCTGCTTCCACAGCTTCTTGCCCGATCCAGCCACTTCCGAGCGCGTTTTGGTCTTATGCGTCCCCGACCGCAGGCCGGCCTGATACTGCCGCACCGCCTCATACAGCAGGTCCTGGTTGACCTCGGCACCGAATACTGCATCGGCCAACGCGATCTCCCCGACCTTTTGGTTACTCAAATCCACTACATCGACTGTCGGCATGGCTTACCTCTTGGCCCTCCGCACGACCACATAGCTGCCATTAGGCCCCGGAACCGCGCCTTTCACCACCAGCACGTTGTCCTCAGCATCCACTTCGATGACTTCGAGGTTGCGCACCGTCACGCGGGCGTGGCCCATGTGGCCGGCCATGCGCATGCCGGGCAGAACCCGCGAGGGGAAGCTGGATGCGCCGATTGAACCGGGCGCGCGGTGGAACATCGAGCCGTGCGAGTCGGCGCCGCCGCCGAAGTGGTGGCGCTTCACCAAGCCGGCGAAACCGCGGCCCTTGCTGATGCCGATCACGTCCACCTTGTCCTTGGGCTTGAACTGATCCACCAGCACCTGGTCGCCGGCTTTGAGATCGCCGTCGCCCGTGCCGATGCGGAACTCGCGCAGAAATCGCGAGCCGCCCACGCCGGCCTTTTTCAGATGCCCGGCCGCCGGCTTGGTCAGCCGCTGTTCCTTGATGTTCTCGACCAGGCCCAGTTGCACCGCGTCGTAGCCGTCAGTGGTGGGAGTCTTGCGCTGCACCACCATGCACGGCCCCGCCTTCAA
>Ga0335085_10007303_pt1 | contig 17209 bp, 16 predicted proteins | sample Lox_Sample_45_FD_206712 | JGI IMG/M metagenome (GOLD analysis project Ga0335085, IMG submission 206712) | Soil microbial communities from Loxahatchee National Wildlife Refuge, Florida, United States - Lox_Sample_4.5 | ecosystem: Environmental > Terrestrial > Soil > Wetlands | place: USA...
CAGCGGCGCCACCTGCCCGGATCGCTTGCTGCATGACGGCGACCGGATCGAATTCGGCGGACGTCATCTGGAGGTGCGCGCCACGCCCGGCCACACCAATGGCTGCGTCACCTATGTGCTCGACGATAAGAGTATGGCCTTTACGGGAGACTGCGTGCTCATCCGCGGTTGCGGCCGCACCGATTTCCAGCATGGCAGCTCGCCCAAGCTTTATCGCTCGGTGCACGAGAAGATTTTCTCGCTGCCGGACGAGTGCCTGCTTTATCCGGCGCACGATTATCGCGGGCTGACCGTCACCAGCGTTGCCGAAGAGAAGGCGTACAATCCGCGGCTTGGCGCGCTGGTGGGCGAGGGCGATTTCGCCGGCTACATGCAGAACCTGAAGCTGGCGCATCCCAAGCAGATCGATGTCGCCGTGCCGGCCAATCTCGAATGCGGCCGGCCCAAGGATGGAGTGACCAACATGAGCGATCCCAACTGGGCGCCGCTGTCGATGTCATTTGCCGGTGTGTGGGAGATCGATCCGCATTGGGTGGAGGAGAACCGCGCCGCCATCACGGTTCTCGATGTGCGCGAACCGTCCGAATTCGACGGACCGATGGGGCACATTCCGGGCGCAGTGCTGCTGCCGCTCGGACAGCTTGGCGAGCGTGCCGGGGAATTGTCGAAAGACAAGCCGGTAGTTGCCGTGTGCCGGTCCGGCGCGCGTTCGGCCCAGGCGACGAAAATTCTCGCCGATGCCGGATTCGCGAAAGTGGCGAATCTGCCGGGCGGCATGCTGCGCTGGCGTGCCGAGGGCCGCACCGCCGAAGGCGGCACGGCCTAGCCGGAACGGCCGCGGTCGCGGCGTGTTGAAGGAGAGATGCGCGTGCTCTCTCGTGACGATGCAGTTTCCACCCGCTCCCTGGTCGAACGTTTGCGCTCGGCCGGCGAGCATTTGCCGGCGCCGGATGCGTCCGGATTCGGCGAGATGTTCGCGCGCTTCGGCAGCGCCCGCGTCGTCCTGCTGGGCGAAGCAACGCACGGCACGTCCGAATTTTATCGCGCCCGCGCCGCCATCTCCCGCGAGCTGATCGTCCATCACGGGTTCAACGTCGTCGCCGTGGAAGCCGACTGGCCCGATGCGGCGCGCATCGATCGCTATGTCCGCCACCGCCCTCACGCTCCGAGCGAAGAGACGGCGTTCGCGCGCTTTCCAACCTGGATGTGGCGCAATCGCGAGGTGCACGATTTCGTCGATTGGCTGCGCGTCCACAATGAGCGGCACATGCCGGACGCGCGTGTCGAATTCCGCGGGCTCGATGTCTACAGCCTGCGCGCCTCCATCGCGGCGGTGCTCGCGTATCTGCGTCGCGTCGATCCGGATGCGGCGAAAGAGGCGCGCCGGCGCTATGGCTGTCTGACGCCGTGGCAGGACGAGCCGGCCCGCTACGGCCACCGCGCCATGATGGGGGCAGAAACCTGCGAGCGCGAGGCCGTGGCGCAATTGCGCGCGCTGCTCGAGCACCGGCTGGAATACATTGCGAAGGACGGCGAGGACTTTTTCGATGCGGAGCAGAACGCGCGCATCGTGCGCGCCGCGGAAGAATACTACCGCATCATGTATTACGGCTCGACCGAGTCGTGGAATCTGCGCGACCGCCACATGTTCGATACCTTGCAGGCGCTGATGCGGCGGCGGAACGATGCCAAGGCCATCGTGTGGGCGCACAATTCCCATATCGGCAATGCGGCGGCGACCTCGATGGGCTGGGAAGGCGAGTTCAACATCGGCGAACTGTGCCGCACGGCTTACGGCGCCGATTGCGTCGCCATCGGCTTCGGCACGGATCGCGGGACGGTGGCCGCGGCGTCGGACTGGGACGAGCCGATGCAGATCAAGACCGTGCTGCCGGCGCGCGAGGATTCGTTGGAGCATCTGTTCCGGTCCACCGGACTGTCGCGTTCGCTCACCGACTGGCGCACCAAGAACGAGGATCTGCGCGAACCGCTGGGCATCCCGCGGCTGGAACGCGCCATCGGCGTCGTCTATCGGCCCGATACCGAATTCCTCAGCCACTATTTCCGCGCGGTCTTGAGCGAACAGTTCGATGCGCTCGTCTGGTTCGAGGAGACGCACGCCATCACGCCGCTCGGGAGCGGAGACATTCCCAAAGCCGCGCCGGAAACCTATCCGTTTGGGCTTTAGGCAGTCGCCGCCGCGTCCGCGATCGTTGGCGCCACGACGTGGGCAAAGGCAAATCTCACAACAAGCAGGATGACCGCCGAGATCGCCATCAGAACCACATGCATCAGCCAGAAGGTCGCGTCGCTCATGGTGCCGAGAAGGCCGCCGAGATAGCCGGTCAGCAGATTGCCAATGAACAGGTGCACGTAATAAACGGCAATCATGATGCCGCCGAGACCCTTCGGCGCGGCGCGCGAATAGAGGGCGAGGCCGACCGGCAGCACATTAGCGAAACCGATATCATTCAGGATGTGGAAGCCGAGCGCCCAATAGAGTGGCACGGGATGTCCGGTCGATTTGGCAACGGCCGCGCAGCCGGCCAGCACGAGCGGCCCCAGCGCGCTGATGAAGACGCCGATGACGATCTTGGTGATCTCGTCTGGTTCCTTCCAGCGCTTGCCGTACCAGCGCCAGAACGCGATGACGCCGACCATGGTGACGGCACTGACGAAGGCGTCGAGGGACACAAGGTAACCGATCGGCATCACGAAGCTGAGGTGCCCCCAGTAGAGACCCGCCGCGTGCCACCCGGGATAGATGAGATGGATGGTCGGTTTGATAAAGGCCTTTTCGCCCCAGATGAGGTAGGCGTCGAAGATCTGCTGATTGCCGATGATCGATAGCGCCAGAACGGGCAGAAGAGCCACCAGCAGAATAACCGCCCTCCAATCGCGGTTGGTGAGCGGCGGCCGCTCGACACGGTCGCCTTTCCTGCGCAGCGGCTCCGGCGGATAGTGGCGGCGGCCCGCGAGATAGATGGCGAGGCCGAACACCATTCCAACACCGGCCGCCACAAAACCAAGGTGCCAGTCAACGCGTTCGCCCAAGGTGCTGCAGATGAACGGCGAAATGATCACCGCCAGTTGAATACCCATGAAATAAATCTGGAAGCCGTCGGCACGGCGCGGATCGTCGATGCGGTAAAGAGCGCCCACCTGGCTCGCGATGTTGGCCTTGAAGCAGCCGACGCCAAACAGCAGCAGCGCCAGCGCGATGAGGAAGGTCGAGTTGAGCGCGAGCAGGAAGGTGCCGATCACCATTGTGATCGCGCCAAGGGTCACGGTGGTCGTCCGCCCGATCAGCCGGTCGGCCAGGAATCCGCCGGCCAGCGGCGTGACGTACACAAGCGCTGCGTAGAGTTGTGCCGTGTTGGACGCGAGCGCCATCTGGCTTGTCGCGCCGTACACGTGGCCGAGAAAGTGCCGGAATGCCTCGAAGCCCCACACCTGTTCGATATTGCCGGGCAGCAGCAGATAGTGCGTGAGGTACAGCACCAGCAGCGTCTGCATGCCGTAGTAGGAGAAGCGCTCCCAGAATTCGGACGCCGACAGCCAGCCGAGCCCGCGCGGGTGGCCGATGAAGGCGGTGTCGTCGGCAATCGAACGCGGCAACACGGCCACGGCAGCTTCGGTCAAGGCGAATCCCCCTGAAGGTCTTGATTTGCCGCACTCTTTCGAAGCGGGCGTCCGCGCGCAAGTCAAAAACCGGTGTGGGTCGGGCGGTTAAGGTTTCCGGGCTTCGACCACGAGGGCCTGCATGCGGCCGCCGATCCGGCCGCTGCCAAATTGCCGCGCCAGCGCGGCTGCCGCAGCGTTGGTCGCTTCCTCCAGCCGGGCGGGGTCGCGCGATTCAATCTCGTTGCGAAGCGGCGTGCCCTGGCAGAACGCGATGGCGGCATCTCTTGCCGAAGGGGCGACGCTTTCTCGATCGATCCGCTCGATCTTTACATTTGCGAAGGCGGCGCTGCGCAGCTCTCGCTCGATGGTCGCCTCGTCGTGGTAGCCATGCGGAGTCCGCGCAAAGAACCGCGGCGGATCGGATGGGAACTGCGCTGCCACAGCCTCCGTGATCACGTTCGCGAAATCGTTGCGGTCGATCGGCCCCCACACATTGAACATAAGCCTTCCGCCGGCCTTCAGAACGCGAAAGGCCTCGCGATGGGCGGCCACCTTGTCGGGAAAGAACATCACGCCGAACTGGCACACCACCATGTCGAACGAGCCATCGGCGAACGGAAGCGCGCAGGCATCGGCCGGCTGGAAGCGCACGCGGCCGGAAGCGCGCGTGTGGCGCGCGGCATAATCCACCATCGCCTGATTGAGGTCGGTCGCGGTGATCGCCGAGTGCTCGGGAAGCGCTGCCAGAAGCGCGCGCGTCACAATGCCTGTCCCGGCGGCAGTTTCCAGAACGCTGCGCGGGTTCAGCCGCTTCGCGCGCCGCGCAAGATCGTCCGCATAAGGCTGGAAGATGATGGGACCAAGATGGCGATCATAGATCTCCGGGATGGAGCCTGCGAATTGCGTGTCGAGATTTGCCATCGCTGCTCTCCCCCTCCCGTTTCGCTCAGCTGTCGCGTTCGCGCTCGATTTCCACGCCAGCGGATTCCGCGCCGGGCAGCGCGTGCAGTTTTTCCACACGGACGCGTGCCGTCTTCACCCGCGCGTCCTCGAAGCAGGCCGTCGCGATACGCTCGGCCAGTGTTTCGGCGAGGTTAATATGGCCGGCGGCAACCAGCGCGCGGATTTTCGATGTGATCGCTTCGTAGTCGACCACGCTATCGAGCCGGTCGTCGAGCACCGCGGCTTCCTCCACCGCGAGATCGACATTGATGCGCACCGGCTGCGGCTTGCCGCGCTCATGGCCGTGAATGCCGATATGCGCCAGCACTTCCAGATTGCGGATGAAGACGTGGCGCAGCGATTTGCCGGCGTCCGCCATGCGCAGCGGTTGAACTTTCGAACTCATCACGCCTCCGCCCTATCCGCGAGCTTCCAGATCAAATGCTGGCCGCCGTCGACCACGATGGTTTGCCCGGTCACCGCCCGTGCATCCAGCAGATAACGCACGGCATCGCAAATGTCTTGCGGCTCGGAGCCGTGGCCGAGAATCGTGGAGCTGCGTTCGTGCTCGAACTGTGCGGGTGACTGGCGCGTGGCCTTGAGCGTCGGGCCGGGCGCCACAGCGTTCACGCGAATGCGCGGCGCCAGCGCCTGCGCCAGGACCGGCGTCAGCCAATGCAGTCCAGCGCGGCTGACACCATAGGAGAGGAAATCCGGCGACGGCTTGAACAGCCGCTGATCGAGCAGGTTGACGATGGCGCCATGGCTATCGCGCGGCAGTTGCCGGCCGAAAGTCTGCGCCAGCACCAGCGGCGCGCGGAGATTGACGTTCAGGTGCTTGTCCCAGGACGCGCGGTCGGCGCTGTACCATTGGTCGTTCTCGAACACGGACGCGCTGTTGACGAGTGCGGTGATGGACCCAAGTTCGGCAACCGCCTGTGCAACGATCGCTTCCACCTCGTCTTCGCGGGCGAGATCGGCTTTCACCAGCGCGGCTTTCGTTCCCGCCGTGCGCACATCCTCGCAAGTGACGCGCGCCTCGCGTTCCGACGCATGGTAATGGATCGCGATGTTCCAGCCGTGACGCGCCAGATCGAGCGCGATGGCGCGGCCCAGCCGCTTGGCGGCTCCGGTGACGAGGGCAGTCTTTTGCTCAGGCATGCCGATTACTCATACACCGAACCCTCCCCTTGAGGGAGGGTCGAAAAATCTGATGCGGAGCGAAAGATTTTTCGGGGAGGGGTTACACATGCACCAATACCCCTCCCCGGAATTTGCTCACTGAAGTTCGCAAATTTCGACCCTCCCTCAAGGGGAGGGTACGACTGGAAGATCGATTTAAGTCACAAAGCCGATCAGCTGCTTGACCTCGGTCATGATCGGCAAAGCGATGGCGCGCGCCTTCTCTGCGCCGGAAGCCAGAATACGGTCAATCTCGGCGGGATCGGCCAGCAGGCGCCGCATCTCGGCGGCGATCGGCGTGAGCCTGGCGACGGAGAGATCGGCCAGCGCGTTCTTGAATTCGGAGAATTGCTTTCCGGCATATTCCGCGATCACGCGATCCCGCGGCGCATCCGACAGCGCCGCAAAGATGTTGACGAGATTCTCGGCCTCCGGTCGCCCTTCGAATCCCTTGTCCGAATCCGGCAGCGGATTGGGATCGGTGCGCGCCTTGCGGATCTTCTGCGCGATGGTGTCGGCATCGTCCGTGAGGTTGATGCGCGAGAAATCGCTTTCGTCGGTCTTCGACATCTTCTTCGTGCCATCGCGCAGGCTCATCACGCGCGTGGCGTGGCCCGTGATCACCGGCTCCGGCAGCGGGAAGAAATCCGGCACGTCGTAATCGCTGTTGAATTTCTGCGCGATGTCGCGCGCGAGCTCGAGATGCTGGCGCTGATCCTCGCCCACCGGCACATGCGTCGCCTTGTAGACGAGAATGTCCGCTGCCATCAGGATTGGATAGGTGTAAAGCCCGACCGACGAACGTTCCTTGTGCTTGCCGCTCTTCTCCTTGAATTGGGTCATGCGGTCGAGCCAGCCGAGCCGGCCGACGCAATTGAACACCCAGGCAAGCTCCGCATGTTCCGGCACGCGGCTCTGGTTGAACAGCACGCTCTTCTTCGGATCGACTCCCGCCGCGATGTAGGCCGCGGTCACTTCGCGCGTCGCGGCCGCCAGTTCCTTCGGATGGCGATAGCCGGAATCCTGCGTGATGGCGTGCATGTCCACCACGCAATAGAGGCACGGCATCTGATCCTGGATCTTCACCCAGTTCTTCAGTGCGCCCAGATAGTTGCCGAGATGCAGCGTGTTGGTCGGCTGCATGCCGGAAAGGACGAGCGGGGCGTGCGTGGACATGGGCGAAACCTGAGGAAGCGGCGGGGTTATGCCGTCAGCCGCCCGTCGTATCAAGGGCAGGCGAAGCCAGTGCCTCCTGCAGGCGCTGCTCGAGCCGCTGCAGGGTTTCGGAGTGCGTCACCTTGTGGCCGAAGCCGTCGCGCACATAGAACACGTCGATGGCGCGCTCGCCATAGGTCGCAACCATGGCCGACGAGATGGACAGCCCGCATTCGAAGATGGCGCGCGTGATGTCGTAGAGCAAGCCGGGCCGGTCGGCGGCTTCCACTTCGATGACGGTTGCGGTCGCGCTCGCGGCATTGTCGCAATTGACGCGCGGCCGCACCTCGAATGCGCCGGTGCTTGCCCTGGGCTTCGACTTCGCCAGAAGCGCGCGGGGACTGACCTGTCCTTCGAGCGTGCCGAGGATCGTCCGGCGCAGGCGGGCAAGGCGGTTCTCGTCGCCGAAGGGGTGGCCTTCCTGGTCCTGGACGGAGAACACGTCGAGCGCCAGCCCGTCCGTCGTCGTGAAGATCTTGGCGTCGACGATAGAGCCGCCCGATCCGGTGATGGCGCCGGCCAGCTGGAAGAAGAGTCCCGGGTGGTCCGGCGTCGCGATGACGATTTCGGTCACCGAGCGGAAGTCGTTGCTTTCGCCGGCCAGCGAGAGCGTCTCGCCCGTGGCGGCGGCATCGCGCAGCAGTCGCGCGTGCCACTCATGTGTGGGCGCATCGAAGGACAGCCAGTAGCTGTCGGAATGGCGGGACAAGGCCTGTTCGCGCGCAGCAGAATCGAAATCCGAGAGCCGGGCCGCCAGCGCCGCCTTAGCCTCCTCGACACGCAACGGCCGCGATGCGGACGTGTCGCCGGCCATCAGCGCTTCCGCTTCGTGGTAGAGCTCGCGCAGCAGCTGGCCCTTCCAGCCGTTCCACACGCCGGGTCCCACAGCGCGAATATCGGCGACGGTGAGGATCAGCAGCAGCCGCAACAATTCCGGCGACTGAACCTTGTCGACGAAATCGCGCACGGTCTTGGGATCGCCGATGTCGCGCCGCTGCGCAGTGTCGCTCATCACCAGATGGTTCTCGACCAGCCAGCAGACCGTGCGCGTATCTTCGTCCGACAGGCCCCAGCGCGGGCACAGCCGGGCGGCAATCAAAGCGCCTTCGCCGGAATGATCGCCCGGCAACCCCTTGGCGATATCGTGCAGCAGCATGGCGGCGTAGAGCGCATCGCGCTGCCTGATGCGCTTGACGATGTCGCTCGACAGCGGGTGTTCGTCCCTGAAATCGCCGCGCTCAATGGCCGCCACGTTGCCCACGGCGCGGATCAGATGCTCGTCCACCGTGTAGTGGTGGTACATGTTGAACTGCGTCAGGCCGACCACGCGGCCAAATTCCGTGACGAAACGGCCGAACACACCGGACTCGTTCAGCCGGCGCAGCGCCCGCTCGGGATCATGCCGCGAGGCGAGGATCGCCAGGAACAGCGCGTTCGCTTTGGCATCGCTCCGCACCCCGTCGTCGATCAGGTCGAGGTTGCGCGTGATCGTGCGCATAGCCGCGGGATGCACATCCACGCTCTTGGCGTCCGCGATCTGGAAGATGCGCAGCAGATTGTTCGGATCGTTGGAGAATGCATCGGCGTGCGCATTCAACCGTCCGTTCTCGATGAAGAAATCCTCGTGTCCCAGCCTCGGCTTGAGGAAGCCCGGCAGCAGGCGCGAAAGGCCCGGCCGCGCCTTCTTGTTCTGCTCTTCCAGCGCCGCACAGAAAATGCGCGTGAGATCGCCGACGTCCTTCGCTACGAGGAAGTAGCGCCGCATGAACTGTTCGACGGCGCGCCGCGAACTTGCCCCTCGAAAACCCATTCGGCGCGCCATCTCGGGCTGCGCAGCGAAGGAAAGGCGTTCCTCGGGCCGGCCCGTCAGATAGTGAAGATGAAACCGCACATCCCACAGGAACGCTTCGGCGCGGCGGAAGCTTTCGTATTCGTCCTGCATGAGAACATTGTGCCGCACGAGATCGGCGGGATCGTCGACGCCATAGAGATACTTCCCGATCCAGTAGAGCGTCTGCAGGTCGCGCAAGCCCCCTTTGCCTTCCTTGATGTTGGGCTCGACAAGATAACGGCTCTCACCCTGTTTGAAGTGGCGTTGGTCGCGTTCGGCCAACTTGGTGGCGACGAATGCGGGACCGGTATCGGCCGCCACTTCGGCACGGAAGCGCTTGCGCAGGTGATCCGACAATTGTGTGTCGCCGCAGATGTGGCGCGCCTCGAGAAGCGCGGTGCGAATGGTGGAATCGGTGAGCGCGAGGCAGATGGACTCGTTGAGTGAGCGAGTCGCGTGGCCGACCTTCAGGCCGAGATCCCAAAGCATCTGCAACACGAACGAGATGGCGCTCTCGCCGGCTTCGTTCGGCTGCTCGGCACGCAGGAAGAGCAGGTCGATGTCGGATTGCGGTGCGAGTTGCCGGCGCCCGTAGCCGCCAGTTGCGATAATCGCGATGCGTTCCGGCGCTTCACCGGTCTTTGCAAAGTGCCTGATCGCGAATTCGTACAACATAGAGATGGTGGCATCCTGCAGATCGGAGAGCACGCGCGAGGCCGTGATGCCGTTGATCCTGCCGCTCTCGAAGCGATCCTTGACCTGCGCGCGGGCTTTTTGAAATTCCGACTTGATCAACGCCAGCACATCGTCGCGCAGCCTGGTTCGGTTGTGGCCGGCGCGCGCCAGCGCCGTCAGCTCACGCCGCAGCACATCTCCGTCGATCAGATCCTGCCGTTCGATTCTATGATGTCCCAAGACAACAAGCCGTCATGTCCTTGCAACGAACAAGGAAGCGCGCAGGCGCGGGAAGAAGCAAGCGTTACATTTCGGGCCGGATCGAGTCCTTCTCGCCGCCGCCGAGCCAGCGGTAGACGATTCCGCCGAGAACCGCGCCGGCCAGCGGCGCAACCCAGAAGGCCCACAGCTGTCCCAGCGCCCAGCTCCCCTGGAACAGCGCGACACCGGTCGACCGCGCCGGATTCACCGATGTGTTGGTGACGGGAATGGAAATGAGATGGATCAGCGTCAGGCAGAGTCCGATGGCAAGCGGCGCGAATCCGGATTGCGCGGCGAAGGATGTCGAGCCGAGGATGACGACGATGAACATCGCCGTCATCACGAATTCGCACAGCAGGCCGGCCGCCAGCGAATAGTGCTGCGGCGAGTGCTCGCCATAGCCGTTGGAGGCGAATCCCGCGCTCGCATCGAAGCCGGGCTGGCCGCTCGCGATGCCGTAGAGCACCGCGCCGGCAACGATGGCGCCGATCACCTGCACGATCCAGTAGGGGAGCAGGTCACGCGCCGGAAAACGCCCGCCGACATACAATCCCAGCGTCACCGCCGGATTGAAATGGGCGCCAGAAACGTGGCCGACTGCGTAAGCGCCCGTCACCACCGTCAATCCGAAGGCCAGCGCCACGCCTGCGTAGCCAATGCCAAGGCCCGGAACGCCCGCGGCCAGCACGGCACTGCCGCATCCGCCCAGCACCAGCCAGAATGTTCCAAGGAATTCCGCTGCCAATTTGCGCGACATGGTCATGACGGCGCTCCGACTCGCGTTTCCAAAGGATTCTAGCGAATAGGAGCGATGTGCGCAGTGATTCGTCTATCCGCCTTTGGTCTGACCGCGGGCCCAGTCGAGGTAGTCGGGATTGCCGCCGTCGATGGGCAGCACCAGGAAGCACGGCACGGTATAGGGATGGAGTGGGCGAGCCGTGGCGATCACCTCTTCAGCAAGGGCGCGGCGGGTCTTGATGAAAACGGCGACTTCCGGCCCGGTCTCGATCTTGCCCTGCCACTCGTACACCGAGGTCATGGACGGATAGATGTTGATGCAGGCTGCCAGCCTTGCAGAGACGAGCGCTCGCGCGACCCGTTCCGCTGTTCCGGCGTCCGGAAATGTCGAGTACACAAACACGAATTTCGACCCGCTCATGGCCATGTCCCTTCCTTCGGAATTTGGATTTTATAAAGGTTTTCCTCAAACCCCGCGATCAACGCGGAGTTAAGCAACCTGTGTTGCAATGCCCGGCATTAGGGACCGCGGAGAATTTCCATGAAATGGATTTCGTCGATTGCCTGCTCATTGCTGATTGCGGCCGTGGCAGGTCCGGCTTTTGCCGAAGGTGCTGCACCCGCTCCGGTGGCAGTCACCAACCTTGCCGCGCCGGGGAGCGCTGCGGCCGGCGGTTCGACCGGCGCGACCGGCACCGCGGCAGTGGGTACCGAAGGCGCACTCGCTGGCGGTGGTGCGGCCGGCATCGGCACGGCGGCCGGCTTCTCGACAGCGACCGTACTTACAGTCGGCGCTGTTGCTGTTGTTGGAACTGTCGTGGCAGTGGCGGCCAGTGGTGGTGGCGGAAACGGCGGCTCGACTTCGACCACTGGAACAAATTAGCCGATCGCCAAAAGAAAACGGCGCGGGAGCCTATCGCTTCCCGCGCCGCGCGCTGATCGAAAATTCTCCAATCAGACGAGCTTCAGGTTCACCGCCTTCGGCCCGCGCTTGTCCGCTTCGATGTCGAACTGCACGCGCTGACCTTCATTGAGGCCGCGAAGGCCCGCCGCCTGGACGGCCGTGACATGGACGAACACGTCCTTGCCGCCGCCTTCCGGCGCGATGAATCCAAAACCCTTTGTCGTGTTGAAGAACTTGACCTGACCGGTCGTCATGTAGGCTTTCTCCTGAAAGCAGAGAGTTCCGTGCCGGACACCATGTTCGTCACGGTTTCAAAGTCGCGTCTCACTTTCAGGGAAAACGTCGTCGTCACTCCAGATCGGTTGCATTTCGACAACCGCATGGCGCGCATTCAACTGATTCCGGCTCGCGCGGCCTTGAACACGGGCGATATAGGCGGTCCCAGGTGCTTTGGCAAGTTAGGGACGGTGCTACAATGGTATGTAGCGCGGTTCTCGTGAAACGCGCTGAAGCCAGCGCGACACGGCCGGATAATTCGCAAGCTCGAATCCGCCTTCCTCCGCCGCATGCGTGTAACCGTAGAGCGCAATATCGGCGATCGAGTAACGGTCGCCGGCAAACCAGTCGCGGTCGGCGAGATGTTTCTCCATGACGGACAGCGCCGCTTTGCCATTCGTCATGAGCTTCTCCATGTCGGCGCCACGCGCCGCGCGCTGTGCGTCATTCATGTAGGAGCGGACGAACCGCGCCACCGCGATGTAAGGCTCGTGGCTGTACTGTTCGAAGAACATCCATTGCATCATTTCGGCGCGCGCCCATTTGTCCGCTGGCTGAAGATGCGTGCCTTCCGTCAGGTAGAACAGGATCGCGCCGGATTCGGGCAGGCACCTTCCGTCGTCCAGCTCGAGCAAAGGCACGCGGCCATTCGGATTCTTGGCGAGATATTCCGGCCGCCGCGTCTCGCCCGTGTGCAAACCGTATTCCTGCAAGGTGAGCGGGATTCCAAGCTGGTGCGCGGCCAGGCGCACCTTGTAGCAATTCCCCGACATCTGCATTTGGTGGAGTACCGGCATCCTCTTCGCTCCTGCGCGCCGCCGCCAGTTTCCTAGCGCAATTCGCCATGCAAATTGCGAAGACCTGCCCCCATTGTTACGGTGTGCTGCCAGAGATGCCCACGGAAACCCGCCAATTGTCCGCTTCCCCCGTGCGTTTCATTTTCATCGTGGCCGTCCCGCGCACGGGATCGAGTCACCTGACGCGCCTGTTGCGCAATTGCGAGCCGCTGCGCGTCAAGGCCGAGCTGTTTCATCCCCGATCGATCGATCTTCCGGTTGAGGACATTCTCGCTCTGGCCGCGCGGTCCGGCGGAAGAATCACCGATGACGAAAGTCTTTGCGCCTGGCGCCGTGACCATCCGCGCGAGACGCTGGAGTCGCTCTTCGAGGCCGGAGGCGGCCGCATTGTCGTGGCGAAGATTTTTCCGTTCCATCTTTCGCAGGAGCAACTGGCGGACGCGATTTTTAAGCATCGCGACACGGTCTATCTCGTGCTGCAGCGCCGTCCGATTGAGAGTTATATCTCGGGTCTGAAGGCGAACTCCATTGGCGGATTTGGCAGGATCGATACAACGTCGACCAAACCCACACTCGCACCGGAAGATTTCGGCAAATGGGCGATGAGGATACGACGATGGTACGAGTGGCTTGACGAAGAACTTCGTTCGCGCAGCCTGCCGCATACACCGATTTCTTACGAGGCGGAGTTGGATGGCGTTTCCAACCGCGACGCGCTGTCCGGCGTCTTGCGCAAATTGGAAGCGATGGGGCTCCCGCATCTCGATGTCCCGCAGAAGCTTCTTGGCGGACAACGCCAGGATCGGGAACGTGACTATCGCAGCCGTGTTGCGAACTGGCAGGCGTTCGAGAAAGCCGTGCGGGGCGATCCGGACGGCGCCTCCCTGCTTGATTGGGCCGAAGCTGCGCCCTGAAGCTTTCAGCCTTTGCCCGCGGCCTTCTTGCAGGCGTCGGTCAGCTCGTCGATGTCGTAGCTCTTGCACTTGGGCAGCAGTGCCTCGGCATCGGAGTCACGGCCCGCTCCTCGCAGGATTTCGATGCGCTTGGGAAGCAGCACCGGAGAATCCTCAAACCGCAACACCGCCCGATCCATCAGCGCTTGCGCCTTCGCGTAGTCACCGCGCGCGACATAGATATCGGCAAGTCGCGAATAGACTTCCCACGACGGCTCCGGGCCATTCGCCGCGCGAACCAATGCTGCTTCGGAGAGCGCCACCTGGCGGCCTCTTTCGTAGTATTCCGCCGCGACGAATTCGGTGTACGCGTGATCGGTGGTCGGATTCGCAATCGACGTGGTGACGGCCAATTGCGCGGACGCGGGCGTGCCCTGCGAGGAATCGGCGATATAAGCGGCCGCATTTTCCGCCGAACTGTAATGCGAAAGCAGTGCCGTGAGCTGCGGCTTGTACGCCACCTTGCTGACAGGGCTCCACGGCAGCGGCGTCGGGTTGACCATCGCAAGATCGCGGTATTCGCGGAAGGCGTAGGCGCTGAGCAGATCCTCGCGTTCCTTTGCCGGATGATGCGACGTGGCATCCTCGGCCATGTTGTCGACCGCCGTGTCGAACGCAAAGATCGCGATATCGGCGATCTGATCGTTGCTCGGACGTCCACCTGAGGCGATGGCGCCGAGCAGATCGCCGCCGAGGCTCAATCCTTTCGCCAGCGAACTGCCGCCGGAATCGGACTGCTTCTCCGCCGCAGCCTTGGCCTGCGCAGCCGCCTCGGCGGCCTCCGCTTCCTGCTCGGCAAGCTTGTCCATCACGGAGAGCGCGGCTTCCGGATCGTAACCGGCCTTGACCATGAGATCGAAGCCGAGAGCGTCGGCGGCATCTTCCTCACCCCGCTCCATCTGGGGCATCAGCACGTTGGCGCTGAGCTTGGCGAGGTGCTGCGCCACATCGAGGCCGCGCATGATGTTGTTGCCGGTCGATCCGCCGGCGGCAAGGGCCGCCGACTTCGCGACCACGTCGACGGCGCTGCCGTTCACCACCGCATAGTATTGCGCCTTCTTGTACCAGTTCTTGGCCTGATGCTTGTAGATTGCGTGCGCCACCTCGTGTCCCAGGACAAAGGCAAGCTCGTCCTCGTTCTCCAATTGCTCAAGCAATCCAACCGTGACGATCAGCGTGCCGTCCGGCGTACATTCGCCGGCGAATTCCGGTGCGGCGAGAATCCGCACGTCGGGATGGAATGTCGGAGGCATTTTCACATTGGCGAGCAGGCGAACCATCACGCCCTTGACATAATCGTGCAGCTGCGGAGACGGCACGAAGCCTTGCGCGCGCGCCCGCAGGATTCCGAGGGCGCGAGGACGGCCGGCCAGCACATCGCTGTAGTCGGTCGAAGGCGAAATCTGCTCGATCGCCTTGCCGTGGCTCGGATAGCCGTCGCCGGGACTCGCCAGGGCGGCAGTCAAGACAAGCATGCTGCTGCACAGAAGCGTTGCTGCAAACACAGATAAACGAGACATCAGTGCGCTCCCGCGTTTTTCGGACAACCTTCGCCAAGACCGCGCGTCGATCCGACCTTTTGATCGTTGCTTCCCATCGCCAGATTGCGGCACACCGCAGGAAGCTTCCCGGCGAAGCGGTACTTCACCATGTATGGCGGCACCCAATATTTTCCGCCATTCACGCTGACCTGCAGCATGAAGTTGGGAGCCCGCCCGGTGATCGGGGCACAGGCCGGGAATTTGTCCTGTTCGAGGGTCATCACCTTTTTGCCGGCCGCGGCATCGTAGAGATCGACTTCCGGTGTGCGCGCCTCGAGCACCACATCGCCCTTCACACTCGCGCAAACGTCGTCCGATGCGAATGCCGGCGAGGACAGCGCCACGAGCGCAATCGCACCGGCCGTCAAAACACCTGTCCACCTCATGACACCTTTTCCTCCGCTTCTTCGAGCGCGAAGTCCGCCAATTGCGGCCCTCCCGCCACGTGATGCAAGTAGCCCCAAATGGAATCCGGCAAACCGACAAGCAACATTGCCGCGAGTTCGACCGACACGAAAACCACCTCGACCCAGTTCGCCACGGAGAGGCCTGCGGCGCGTGTGAGCACAAGTCCCACGGCGAGCGCGAGCCCGAAGGCGAGATAGTGCCACACCTTCTCCACCGCCTTTTCGAGGAAGTACTCGAACGTGACGCTGCGCTCGCGCTGGGCGCGGCCGGCACTGCGGCGTTTGAGCTGAATACCGCGCCAGTGGATCAGCGACAGGATGAGGATCACGGGAATCACCGCAATCACCTGGACAAGGTTGCCGTCTACCGGCCGGCCACCGAGCGAGATCGCGTTCTGGTAGGGCCGCCCATGAAAAGTGATAAGATTGTCCATCGCCATAGCGTGCACGAAAACACTCGGCAGCAGATCATTGACCGGTGTGTAAGTGCGGTCCTGCGCGGCCTGCAGCGCGCCGCCGTAGAAGACGATCCGGTTCGTCGCCATCTTCGCGACGTCCTTGTCGTCGGCTCCCATCATCAGCGACACGACCGGGAATTCCGCGGTGCAGGGGCAGGGGCTCTTCACCGCGCTCGTGTTGAAGAAGGCGAGGTACCAGCGGCGGATGGGGTTCATCTGCTCGAAGCAGGAGCGCTGGTCGCCATTGGTGTCGGTGCGCGTGATCCAGTGGTTCTCCGGCGCCGTGCGTGTGCCCCATACCAATTCCATCTTGTCGTTGATGTGGGCGAGCGGATATTTCCTGCCGTAGACATCGCGGTAGACCCGCAACGCGAGTGACGGGCAGGTGCCGTCCGCATCCGGCTTCTGGTTGAAGCAGCGTCCTGTCGCATTGTACTGGCGCGCCACACCAGAATTGATCGGCAACGAAGGATCGAGGATGGGCACGCCGGTCTTGGCGAGCTCGGGCCGCAACGGATTTTCGCCGAAAGGAAGATCGATGCCACCTTCGAAATAGATCGGTATGTGCGCTTTGCGATAGCGGCCGATTTCGTCGATCAAATCCTGCAGCGTATCGTCTGGCCGGGAATCGACGAACAGGAAATCGACGACAACGGCTTTGGGTCTGTATTGCAGGAGCGCACCGAGCGCTCGCGCATGATCGCCATATTTCCACGGCCACGGGGCGTGCAGCGTGTGCAGCGTGTCTTCGTCGATGATTGCAGCCGAAACGTTGTCGCGGCCCTCCGTGCCATAGAAATACGGCCCCGTGATGAGTAGATCGGAAACGTCTTGCGAGTAGCGCTGCACCAGATCGCTGAACCCGAACGGATTCATCCAGATCTGGAACGTGGCAAAGCTGAGCAGCACGGCGACCATGAACCAGTACGGCACGTGCAGCCTCAACTGCTCCATGTCGTCCCGATTGGGGCGCCGTGCGCGGCTGATCGCGCCGGTCACGCGCCGAGTTTTGTTCCGTGGAGGCGTCATCCGCTCCGGCCCACTCGCGACTTCAATCTATACGAGAGGGCCGCTGCTGCCAAAGCTCTGCACGACTAAACTAAAGCTAAGAATGCTGCTCAGCGCGCGAACTTTTCCGAAAGGATGATCGAGGAGACCGTGCGCGCGACGCCATGGGCGCGCCCGATGCGGTCGATGGCGGCGTCGATCCTGGCCGGCGTGTCGGCCTCGACAATGGCGGCCATGTCGTAGACGCCCGAGACCGCCGAAAGCGACCGCACCTCCGGCATGCGTTTCAGTTCGGCAGCGGCGCGATCGGCCTGCTTGGGATCGGCCGTGATCATCACGATGGCCGTCAGCTTGCGCGCCTCGGCGTCTTCGGAAAGCCGCACGGTGTAGCCTTTGA
>Ga0335085_10007304_pt1 | contig 17207 bp, 17 predicted proteins | sample Lox_Sample_45_FD_206712 | JGI IMG/M metagenome (GOLD analysis project Ga0335085, IMG submission 206712) | Soil microbial communities from Loxahatchee National Wildlife Refuge, Florida, United States - Lox_Sample_4.5 | ecosystem: Environmental > Terrestrial > Soil > Wetlands | place: USA...
CCGGCTTCGCTCACGTAGCGCTCGCGCTCCTCGCGCTGCTGGGCGACCAGCTCCTTGATCTCCTGGTAGCGGCGCGGGTGCAGCGTGGCGAAGGAGAGGTCCTCGAGCTCCCATTTGATCGCGTGGATGCCCAGGCGGTGCGCGATCGGCGCGTAGATCTCGAGCGTCTCGCGCGCCTTCTCCATCTGCTTCTGCTTCGGCAGCGCCTCGATCGTACGCATGTTGTGCAGGCGGTCGGCGAGCTTGATGAAGATGACCCGCACGTCGGTGGCCATCGCGACCATCATCTTGCGGTAGTTCTCGGCCTGCGCCTCGTCGCGCGACTGGAAGGTGATGCCGGTCAGCTTGGTCACACCGTCGACGATCGCCGCGATCTCCTCGCCGAAGCGCTCGCGCACCTCCTCGACCGAGGCCGAGGTGTCCTCGACGGTGTCGTGCATCAGCGCGGCGCAGAGCGTCTCGGTGTCCAGGCGCATGCCGGCGCAGATACGCGCCACGCCGGCCGGGTGCACTATGAAGTCCTCGCCGGAGCGCCGGCGCTGCGCGGCATGGTGCTCGCAGGCGAACACGAAGGCGTCTTCGACGCGGGCGCGGTCCACCTGTGCGGAGCCCTCCGCGGCATGCTCGGAGACGATCGCGAAGAGGTCTTCGAGCAGGCGCTGCTCGAAGACGCTCAGCTCCGCCCGGCGCGCGATCCGCGTGCCCGGGCGCATGTCGTCCGCCTGCGCCGTCGAGGACGGCGTGGGCAGCGCGCTCGAGGCGACCGCCTGGCTCACCTCTGCCGAGGAGGCCAGCGACCCGGCGCTGGCGTCAACCGGCAAGCGTGTGATCTCGTCTGGCATCCCTTACAGGGTAGGGAACGCCGTCCTCGAATCCAATCGCTTTGGCGCCGCGCTCGGCGGTTTGCAGGTGGATCAGGTTCAGGCGCGGCTCGGTCTTGCCGTTCCATTCGTTGACCTCGAGCCGGAACACCCCGTCGAAGGCGCCGCCGCCGGCGATCTCGCGCCGCAGCGCGCCGCGGCCGCCGAAGCCGAACGCCACGGCGTTCATCGAGGCCCCGTCGGCGTGCAGCGCGAAGCGCAGATGCCGCCCCTGCCCCATCGTGCGGAGGTCGCTGATGCCGGCCGAGCGGATCAGAAGCGACACCGGCGGGTTGCCCTGGCCGAAGGGCGCGAGGGCACGCAGCTCCTCGGCGAGCTCGAGCCCGAGCTCGGTGCCCTCGGCCACGGCGTCCACCGTCACCCTCGGCACCAGCGCCTCCTCGCTCAGCGTTGCCCCGGCGTGCTCGATGAAGGCGGCGCCGAAGTCCTGCAGCGCCGAGCGGTCCACCTCGAGCCCGGCCGCCGCGCGGTGCCCGCCGAAGCGGCGCAGCTGCGGGGCGCAGGCGGCGAGCGCCGCGACGAGGTCGAAGTCCTCGATGCTGCGCGCCGATCCCTTGCCGAGCTCGCCGTCGAGTGCCACGAGGACGAAGGGCCGGTGATGGCGCTCGGCGAGCCGCGAGGCGACGATCCCGATCACGCCGGCGTGCCAGCCCTCCCCGGCGAGCACATAGCCCGGCCGTGCGGGCAGCGAGGCGACCTGGGCTTCGGCTTCGAAGAGCACGCGGGTCTCGGTGTCGCGGCGCTCGCTGTTGGCGCGGTCGAGCTCCTCGGCGATCTGCTCGGCGCGTGCGCGATCCTCGGTCATCAGCAGCTCGAGCGCGGCATCGGCGCGGTAGAGGCGCCCGGCGGCGTTCAGCCGCGGGGCGAGGCCGAAGCTGACGGCACGCTCGTCGATGCGGCCGGGATCGACGCGGGCGCGGGACATGAGCGCGCGCAATCCGGGCTTGAGCGTGCAGGCCAGCGCGCGCAGCCCGTGGCGCACGATCGTGCGGTTCTCGCCGTGCAGCGGGACGCTGTCGGCGATCGTGGCGAGCGCGAGCAGGTCGCGGTCGGACTCGACCGGCGCGGGGTCGGCGCCGGCGGCCCGCGTCAGCGCCTGGGCGAGCTTGAAGGCCACCGCCGTGCCGCACAGCTCCTCACACGGGTAGCCGCAGAGCACGGGGTGCAGGATCGGGGCATCGGGGAGCCCACGCCCGGAGGGAGCGTGATGATCGGTGATCAGCACCTCCATCCCGGCGGCCCGGGCCGCCGCCACCTCGTCGATGGCGGTGATGCCACAGTCCACGGTGATCAGCAGCCTCGTCCCGCGCTCGGCCAGGCGGGCGATCGTGGCGGCGTTCAGGCCGTAGCCGTCGCCGGCCCGGTCTGGCAGGTATGAGTCGGCGCGCGCGCCGAGGGCGCGCAGCGTGTGCAGCAGCACGGCGGTGGCGCAGACCCCGTCGACGTCGTAGTCGCCGTGGATCGTGATCGGCGAGCCGGAGCGCACGTGCTCGAGCACGAGGGCCGCGATCGGCTCGATCCCGGCGAAGCGCGAGAGCTCGTGCTCGGGCTCGCCCTCCAGGAAGAGGCGCGCGGCGGCCGGGTCCGCGAGCCCGCGCCGCACGAGCACCTGCGCGGCGACGGGACTCAGCCCCAGCGCGCGGCCGAGCGTGTCCACCTCCTGGGCGGGACATGGGCGAAGCTCGATGCGGACGCTGGGCATGACAGCCCAGAGTACGGCCCGGTCACGACGGAACGGCGGCGCCGCGGGGCGGCGCCACGACGGCGAAGGCGCCGGCTAGACCTGCTCGAGCAGCGGCGTGTCGCGCCGCAGGCCGAGGTAGTAGACCGCCGCGATGCCGAGCAGCGCGCCGGGGATGGCGTAGAGCACGACACCGATCGTGGTGGCCCGTTCGCCAGGGATCCCGAACGAGCCGGACTGGATCGCGTAGATCACGAGCCCGGAGATGACCGAGCCGATCAGCGCGCCGATCAGCGCGCCCACGATGCCGCCCCAGAAGCGGTCGGGCAGGAAGATCGTGTAGTGCCAGATCGCGAGGCCAAGCATGACCCAGCCGAGCATTCCCATCAGCGCTTCCTCCCGTGACGGCGTGAGCGGGTGCGCCTTGGCGTGCGCGGGCGCGGAGCCTCCTTGAGCACGAGCTCCTCAGGCGTGGCGTCGGCTCCGGAGCCGGGCGCCGCGGGCTCCTCGGGCGTGGGCTCGCCGTCCGCCTTCGCGCTCTCGCCGTTGGCGGTCACCGAGGCGCTCTCGCCGCCGTCCTCGGGCGCGGTGGCGGGCTTCGCGGGGCTCGCCACGGCGGCCGTCCCGCCGGCGGGACGCGAGCGGGAGGCGCCGCCCCCCTGGCCCGAGGCGCCGGCGGGGGCGCCCTCGATGTCGAGGTCGCGCACCATGTCCTGGAACTCTTCGGCCGAGACCTGCTCGCCGGGCTGCTCCGGGGCGACCGTGCGGCCGCGGCGGGTTCGGCGCTGCACGCGTTGCACCGTTTCGCCGTCGGCTGCCGCCGCGGCGGCGCCGGCGTAGGCGGGCACGCGGCCGAACTCGCGGATGAGGCGGGCGCGGCGGTTGCGATAGGAGGACTCGCGTTCCTTCCAGTGGGTCAGCACGGGCGAGGCGATGAAGATCGAGGAGTAGGCGCCGGAGGCGATCCCGATCAGCAGCGCGAAGGCGAAGTCCTTGAGCGTTTCGCCGCCGAACAGGAGCAGCGCGAGCACGGGCAGGAGCGTGCAGAAGCTGGTGGCGAGGGAACGGGTCAGCACCTCGGCCATGGAACGGTTGACGATCTGCGAGAAGGCGGCCCGGGGCATGCGCGGGACGTTCTCCCGGATTCGGTCGAAGACGATGATCGTGTCGTACATCGAGTAGCCGAGGATGGTCAACAGGGCGGCCACCGTGGCGGCCGTGACTTCGCGCCCGGTGAGCGCGTAGACGCCGGTCGTGATCAGGAGGTCGTGCATCAGCGCGATGAGCACGGGCACGGCGTATTTCCACTCGAAGCGCCAGGCGATGTAGACCGAGATGACGAGCAGCGAGGCGATGATCGCGATCACCGCCTCGTTCGCCACGGTGGAGCCGAAGGTCGGTCCGATGGAGGTCGAGGAGAAGCTGCCGGAACGGATGCCCAGGTGCGTTTCGAGGGCTTCCTTGACCCTGTTGACGCCGTTTGGCCCGAGCTTCTTGACCGAGATCTGGTAGCCGGCCTCGCCGAGGCTCTTGCTCTTGAACTTCTGGACCACGGCGTCGGGGAAGTGCTCGGTGACGAGCACGGCGCGCACCTGCGCCTCGTTGGTGGGCTTGGCGAAGGCCATCTCCATGCGCGTGCCCGACTTGAAGTCGATGCCGAAGTTGAGGCCCTTGCCGCCGATCGCGAGCGCACCGATCAGCAGGATCGTGCCGGACAGGGTGAAGAACCAGCGCGAGGAGCCCATGAAGTCGAAGGTCCACCCGCGCTGCTTGCTCCCGGCGCCGAGGGTGGCGTTGGTGAGCCCGCGCCAGCGGCTCATCGTGCCGAGCGCCGCCTGGGTGGCGAGCACGGCGGTGAAGAGCGACACGAGCACGCCGAGGCCGAGCATGAAGGCGAAGCCCTGCACTTCGGCGGTGGCGAGCGCGAAGAGGATGAAGGCGGTCATGAAGGTCACGACGTTGGCGTCGACGATCGCCGCGAAGCCGTGCTTGTAGCCGCTCGCGATGCCGGCGGCCACGGAGCGCCCACCGCGTATCTCCTCCTTTATTCGCTCGAAGATCACGATGTTGGCGTCGGCAGCGACGCCGATCGTGAGGATCACGCCGGCGATGCCGGGCAGCGTGAGCGTGACCGGGATGAGCTTGATCAACGCGTAGAGGTAGATGCCGTAGATCGCGAGCCCGGCGACCGCGACCACGCCGAGCACGCGGTAGAAGACGATCAGGAAGAGGGACACGATCAGCAGCCCGGCGAGCCCGGCCGTGAGGCCCTGCCTGAGCGCTTCCTTGCCGAGCGTGGCGGAGACCTGGGAGGCCGAGATCAGCTGCAGGTGCACGGGCAGGGCGCCGGACTGCAGCTCGTCCGCGAGGTTCTTCGCCGAGGTGACCGTGAAGTTGCCAGTGATTTCAGAGCCCGTGGTGGCGTCGATGCCTTCGGGGTTCTTCTGGAAGTCGATGTACGGGATCGTGATGAGCTGGTTTTCCAGCACGATCGCGAAGTGCTGGAAGGATTCGGCGGCCGGGCGCCCCGGGATGCGGTTGTTTTCGCCCCGCTGCGCGATCTTCTTGGTGGTCCTTTCGAAGACTTCGCGGCCGTGGCCGGTGAAGTCGAAGGTCACGTCCGGGGAGCCGGTGCCGCCGTTGGAGGAGCCGGCCTGCGGGTTGGTCACGTCCGCGCCGGTGATCACGGGGTTGTCGTTGAGCACGTACCAGGCTTCCGGCGAGGCGTTCGTGACCTTGCCTTCGGTGTCGGCCTGCGGGAGCGCCTGCACGACGACGGTCCCGGGATTGACGCGGACCGCCTTCAGCACCGCGCCATAGGGCGGCTTGAGGTCCGCGAAGAGGTCCTTCTCGGTGGTTTCCGGGCCGCGCAGCACCTTTTCGTGCTTGGTGTCCAGGAGGTACCAGGTCCCGTACACGCAGCCGGCGTTCGGCCCCGTGGTGGCGGCGTTCTCCTGGGGGGTGCAGCCCTTCAGGTAGCTGACCGTGTCGGTGTTCGCCGGCGGGAAGATCGGGGGCCGCTTCAGCGCGCGCTCGATCGCGCGGTAGCGCGGCAGCCCGGTCACCGAGGTGCCGGGGTTCGCCCCTCCCGTGACGGTCGTGTCGGTGGGCGCGGGCGTGCCTTCCGGCCCGATCACGTTCGGCTCCCAGTCGTAGAAGAAGAGCTGGGCGGTCTTGCCGACCTGTTCCTCGGCGTGCCTGGAGTTGCTCACCGCGGGCAGTGCGACGCTGATTTCGTCCGGGCCGGTGCGCTGGATTTCGGCCTGCGCGACGCCGATCTGGTCGACGCGCTTGCGCATGATTTCGATCGTGCGATCGAGCGATTCCGGCGTCAGCTTGGCCTGCGTGGTGGGCCGCGCCACGTAGACCAGCTGCGTGCCGCCCTTCAGGTCCAGCCCGAGCAGCGTCGGCTTCGTGAGGATGACGGCGATCGAGGCCAGCACCAAGCCGGCGACGAGCGCGAGGACGAAGGCATTGCGGCTGCGACTCTGCATCTCTCCCCCACCGAGCCTATCGCTTGAGGCCCTACTTCCTCTCCGGTGTCAGGACGAGCAGGAGGCCCCCGTCGTCGTCATATGCGGGAAAGAGGTCGGCCTTGGCGGTGGCGGGCAGGTCGCGGTCGCCGGTCACCGTGACGGGCTTCTCGAGCGCCCGCACACCCCACTCGAGCACGGTCCCGAGCGGGTCCTCGCCGTCGGCGAAGCTCAGCCCGAGCGCCTCGTCGACGCGCCGGCCGATCACCTGCTCCTCCTCGAGCCCGGTGAGCGCGAAGGAGTTGCGCCCGCAGCCGATCACGCGAGCGTCGCGGTCGCAGACGAAGAACGCGGCGTCGGGCGCCGGGTAGTAGTCGTCGAGCAGCTCGAAGAGGAAGGCGAAGCCGCACTTCTCGCAGCCCTTGGGGCGGCGCGTGAAGCCGACGTTGCGATCTGTCGCGCTGATGCGGTGTCCGCAGTTCGGGCAGATGAAGGGATGGGTCATGGTCGCTTCGGTGGTACCTCGGGTACAACAGGGTAGGGCAGCCGAGAAACGGAGGTCCCGCTCCCCGCGAGCGCCCGGGCGCGGCCCCGCCGGCCGGGGGTCCCGGCGCCGGCGGGCTGCGTGCGGCGGTCGGGCCCGGCGCTAGAAGAGAGCGCCGGCCGTGGCATCGGCCTGGGCGTGCGGGCGCTCGAGGCCCAGATGCTCGAAGGCCGCCGCGGTGGCGATGCGCCCCCGCGGCGTGCGCTTCATGAGACCCTCGCGCAGCAGGTGGGGCTCGTAGACGTCCTCGATCGTTTCCTGCTCCTCCCCCACCGCCACCGCCAGCGTCGAGAGCCCCACGGGGCCGCCCTCGAACTTCGTGCAGATGGCGTGCAGGATCTCGCGGTCGAGGCGGTCCAGGCCGAGGGAGTCCACCTCGAGGAAGTCGAGCGCCTCGTCGGCGGCGGCGGCGCTGATCACGCCGCCCATGCGCACCTCGGCGTAGTCGCGCACCCGCTTGAGCAGCCTGTTGGCCACGCGCGGCGTGCCGCGGCTGCGCGCGGCGATGCTCTCGGCGCCGGAGCCCTCCACGCGGATCTCGAGGATCGCCGCCGAGCGCTCGACGATGCGCGCGAGATCGTGCGGCGGGTAGGCCTCCAGGCGAGCCTGGATGCCGAAGCGCTCGCGCAGCGGCGTCGTCAGGAGCCCGGCCCGGGTGGTGGCGCCGACGAGCGTGAAGGGGGGCAGATCGAGCGTCACAACGCGCGCGCCGGCGCCCTGGCCGACGGTGATCGGCAGCCGGCGGTCCTCCATGGCCGGGTAGAAGGTCTCCTCGAGCGCCCGCGGCAGACGGTGGATCTCGTCGACGAAGAACACGCTGCGCGGCTCGAGCGCGGTCAGGAAGGAGGCCACGTCCCCCTTGCGCTCGAGCGCCGGGCCGGCGGTCTGCACGAACGGCACCTCGAGCTCGGCCGCCACGATCTGGGCCAGCGAGGTCTTGCCGAGGCCCGGGGGGCCGGCGAGCAGCAGGTGATCGAGCGCCTCACCCCTGGCCGCGGCGGCCTCGATGGCCACCGCGAGCTGGTCACGCAGCGCCTCCTGGCCGACGAACTCCTCCAGCCGGCGCGGGCGCAGCGAGCGGTCGAGCTCGTCCTCGGCCGTCAGATAGGGGGTCTGGATGCGCGGCCTGTCGCTCATCTCGAGTGGCCCATCTCCTCACGCCGCCCGCGCGGCGCGGAGGGCGCCGGCGATCAGCTCCTCCGCGCTCTCGCCGGCGGCCGAGCGGAGCAGGGCGTCGGCTTCCTGCACGCTGTAGCCGAGCTCCAGGAGGCCCTCGCGCGCGAGCAGCCGCGGCGCGCCGCCCCCGACGCCGTCCCCGTCGCCCGGCGCGATCGCCTGCACACCGGCTTCGCCGTCCACGGTGACCTTCTCGCGCAGCTCCGCCACGAGCCGCTCGGCGGTCCGCTTGCCCACGCCGGGTGCCGCCTGGAAGCGGCGCGCGTCACCGGCGGCGATCGCGCCGACGAGCTCGCGCACTGGCCCGGCCGAGAGGATCGCGAGCGCGACCTTCGGCCCGATCGCCTGCACGGTCAGCAGCATGAGGAAGAGATCGCGCTCCTCCTCGCAGTGGAAGCCGTAGAGCACCAGCGCGTCGTCGCGCGACACGAGGTGCGTGTGCAGCGTGACCTCGGTGCCGGCCGCCGGCACGTGCCGCAGCGTCTCGGAGGAGATCGCGGCGCGGTAACCGACGCCGCCGCACAGCAGCACGACGTGGTCGGCGCGCCTGGTGAGCACCTCGCCGCGCAGCAGGGCGATCATTGCGCGCTCACGGTCCTCGCCGCCACCCCGCCCATTGCCGCCCGCAGGGGCGCCGCGTTGCTGTGGCAGAGCGCCACCGCGAGCGCATCGGAGGCGTGGTCGGGGGTGGGCGGCTCGGGCAGGGCGAGCATGTAGGCCACCATGCGCGCCACCTGGTCCTTGGGCGCACGCCCGTGACCGCAGACGGCGGCCTTGACCTGCTGGGGCGTGTAGGAGAAACAGGGGATCTCGCGCTCGCCGGCGAGCAGCATCAGCACTCCCCGCGCGTGCCCGACCGCGAAGGCGCTGACGATGTTCTGCCCGAAGTAGAGGTCCTCGAAGGCGAGTGCGTCGCAGCCGTGCTCGTCGAGCAGCTCGCGCGCCTGCGCCGCGATCAGCGTCAGGCGCCGCTCCGTGGTGAGCGTCGGGCGCGTCTCGATCACGCCGCCGTCGAGCGCCACGAGCCTCCCACTGCGGGTGCCCACGACCCCATAACCGGTGCTGGCAAGCCCGGGATCGATGCCCATCACCACCATGGGCAGTCATTCTGCGCCGCGGGTCGGATGCCTTCCTGCGGGGCCTGGCGCCGGCGCCGGGGGCGGTCAGGGCACGGCGCTGAGGAAGGCGAGCGCCTCGCGGGCCTGCTCGAGGTCGAAGCCGCCCGCCTCGGCGGCGAGCTCGCCGCCGGCGCCCTGCGGGCGATCCTGCTCCGGGGCGCAGAGGCCGGCGCCGGACAGGCAGGCCGGATAGAGCTCCGCCGGGTCGTGGGGCAGCAGCTGCTCGAGCACCACCGAGTGCCGGCCGGAGCCGTAGGCGTAGGCGATGTCCTCGCCGGGCTCGCCCACCAGCTCGCCGATCGTGGCGTCGCGCTCGTCGAGGTGCTCGCGCTCGGGATCGGCCGGCCCGTAGTCCGTCGCCGAGCATGAGAACGTGTGCGGTTGGCTGTCGCGCCAGCCCATCGCGGCCTGGATCACGTCGTGCAGGCGATCGAGGCGCATGTCGGCTGGCACGAGCACCCGCCGCCAGACGGGAGGCTGCTCGGGGCCGCCGAGCGTGATCAGCAGCTGCAGGACCTGTGCCTGATCGAGCCCGCCGTCGATCATCGCGCGCTCGGGCGGCACCGGTTGGGGCGCGCGTGTGGTGAATGTGCGAGTAGGCGAGACACTCGAACCTGCAAGCTAGGACCGCGATCGGACGGAGCCACCGGCCGATAGTGGTAGATTTAACCCACTATGGCCTACGTCGTGCCCCGAAAGGGCGGGATGTTCGAGCTGCGAGAATCGCACGCCACCGCGGCCGGCCCGCGCAGCGTGACGCTTGCGAGCTTCCACGAGCTCACGGCCGACGTGATCGAGCGCGCGCGTGCGCGTGCGGCCAAGCCGCTCGACGAGGGCGAGCTGAGGCGAGCGGCGAGGCGGGCCGGGGCGCCGGTCGCCAGGCAGGACTCCGATCGCGCCGCGGCCGAGCTGCTCGGCGAGCTGGCCGAGGGACGCTCCCCCCGCCCCGCCCTGCTGCGGCTGCTGCGCGGCGCGTTGGAGGAGACCACCACGCAGGCCGCGCGCGTCAGCGACAACGCGCAGGCCGCCGCGGCCTGGCTCTCGGCCAGCCCCAGACGCCGCGGCGAGGCGCTCAAGGACCTGCTGCTGCTGGCGGACAGCCTCCCGCAGAGGCGGCGCGAGCCGGAGATGAGCTTCCCGCGAATCGAATCGAGCCTCGCCTGATCGAGCCGAGCCTGCCCGAGAAGATCCTGGCGATCCACGGGCATCTCCAGGAGACACGAACGCCACACGCGTTCGGCGGGGCGCTGGCGCTCGCCTACTACGCCGAGCCGCGCGCCACGATCGACGTGGACCTGAACGTGTTCCTTGCCCCCTCCCGCTACGAGGAGCTGCGCGATGGGCTCGCCGCGCTCGCGGTGACGGGCGGGCCCGACGGCGAGAGGGTGCACCGCGACGGCCAGTGCCGCCTGTGGTGGGGCAGGACGCCGATCGACCTGTTCTTCGCCTATGACCCCCTGCACGAGGCGATGCGCCGGGGCCTGCGCCGCGAGCCGTTCGCCGAGACGCAGATCCCGGTGCTCGCCCCGGAGCACCTGATCATCTGCAAGGTGGTGTTCAACCGCCCCAAGGACTGGCTCGACATCGAGCAGGTGCTGGTCGGCGTCGAGGACCTCGACGGCGCGGAGGTGCTCGACTGGCTGAGGCGCATCCTGGGCGCCCGCGACGATCGCCTCGGGCGCTTCGGGGCGCTCCTGGAGGCGGTCGGCTAGGGCCCCGTGCGACCGGCCCGCCGTCGGGCGGCGCCGGTCGGCCGGCTCAGCCGGCGACCTTCTCCATCACCTCGGCCGGGATGTCGAAGTTGGCGTGGACCGAGTTGACGTCGTCGTTGTCTTCGAGGGACTCGACCAGGCGGATCAGCCGCCCGGCCTCCTGCCCCCCCTGCACGGGCACGAGGCTCGAGGGCCGGTAGGAGAGCTCTGCGGAGCCCACCTCCACGCCGGCCTCCTCGAGGGCCTTTCGCACCGGCACGAAGGCGGCGGGCTCGGTCACGATCTCGAACACGTCGTCGTCGATCGAGATGTCCTCGGCCCCGGCCTCGACCGCCGCGAGCAGGTCGTCCTCGGTGTAGCGGGAGGCGTCGACGACGATCGTGCCCTTCTTGTCGAACAGGTAGGCCACCGAGCCCGGCTCGCCGAGGCTCCCGCCCTGCTTGGTGAAGAGCAGCCGCACGTCGGCGCTGGTGCGGTTGCGGTTGTCCGTGAAGGCTTCCACCAGGATCGCCACGCCGCCGGGCCCGTAGCCCTCGTAGAGGACGGTCTCGATGGCCTCCGCTTCGGCGCCGGCGCCGGTGCCCTTGGCGATGGCCCGTTCGATGTTGTCCTTCGGCATCGAGGCCGCGCGCGCCTTGTCGATCGCGTTCTCGAGCGCCGCGTTGCCGTCGGGATCGCCGCCGCCCTCGCGCGCCGCCACGGTTATGGCGCGCGCCAGCTTGGCGAACTGGACGCCGCGGCGGGCGTCCACGACCGCCTTCTTGTGCTTGATCGATGACCACTTCGAATGTCCGGACACGCTGTGGATTCTATGGGCTTGCCGGCACTCGCTAAGGTGCCGTCCATCGATCCAGGCCAGCGCACAGATCAGCTCGCGCCGGTGGAGGCCCCATCGCGGCCCGGGCGGCGCGAGCGGACCACGGGCGCCCGGAGGCGCCCGGCGCGCACCTTCGAGACGTGGCAGGTCGAGCTGCACGGCCACCCCGTCATATACCGGACCGTGGGCAGCGGCCCGCCCGTGGTGCTGATCCACGGCATGGTCAACTCCTCGCGCCATTGGGAGGAGGTGGCGCTCGGCCTCGCCGACAGCCACCGCGTGGTGGCCCCCGACCTGATCGGCCACGGCGATTCGGCCACGCCGCGCGGGGACTACTCGCTGGGCGCCCACGCCGCCTCGATTCGCGACCTGCTCGCGGTGATCGGGATCGAGCGCTCCACGATCGTCGGGCACTCGCTCGGCGGCGGCGTGGCGATGCAGTACATCTACCAGTTCCCGGACCGTGTGGAGCGGCTCGTGCTGATCTCGAGCGGTGGGCTCGGGCACGAGGTCAGCCCGCTGCTGCGGAGCGCCGCCCTGCCGGGCGTCTCGGGCCTCCTGGCACTCGGCGCCAACCGCCGGGTCGCCGACGGGATCAAGGAGGCCGGGTCGCGCCTGCGGGCGCGCGGGGTGCAGAAGGGCGTCTACCTGGAGGCCATCGCGCGCGCGCTGCGCCCGCTCGAGCGCGCCGGGGCGCGCGAGGCGTTCCTGCAGACGCTGCGCTCGGTCATCGACATACGCGGCCAGCGGGTCAACGCCCAGGACCGCCTCTACCTGCTGCATGGCATGCCGGACGTGCCGACGCTGATCGTCTGGGGCGAGCGCGACCGCACGATCCCCCTGGCGCACGGCCGCAACGCGCACAGGGCCGTTCCCCACAGCCGCTTCGTGACGCTGCCGCGTGCGGCGCACTTCCCGCACCTGGAAGACCCCGAGGGCCTGGCGGCGGCGCTCGTGGAGTTCCTCGCAGGGACCGAGCCGGCGCTCGTCTCGGAGGCCGACTGGACGGGGCGCATCGCCCCGCGTGCCGGCCACGTCCGCCTCGAGTAGGCGCCCGGGCGAGCGGCTGGCCGGCGAGGGCGGATGGGCCGCCGGCGTGTACGCCATAGGATGCCGGCGAGCATGACCGTCCCGAGCGCCGAGATCTTCAAGGCCTACGACATCCGCGGCCTCTACGGCGAGCAGATCGACGGCGAGGTCGCCGAGCAGATCGGCCGCGCCTTCGCGCGCGTGCTGGGGTCGCTCGCGGGCAAGCGGCCGGCTGAGCTGCGCATCGGCCTCGGGCGCGACATGCGCCTCACGGCGCCGGAGCTGGCCGAGCGCTATCGCCGCGGGATGACCGCCGAGGGCGCACATGTCCTCGACGCGGGCATGGTGGGCACCGAGATGCTCTATTTCCTCGTGGGCTCGCGAGAGCTGGACGGCGGGCTGATGTGCACGGCCTCGCACAACCCGAAGGCCTACACCGGCGCCAAGCTGGTGCGCGAGGGTGCCCTGGCGCTGTCCGGGGACTCCGGCATACAGGACATCCGCCGCCTGATCGAGGAGGGGCTCGGAGAGGAGCCGGCCGGCGCCGGCGGCTCCGCCGAGTCGGTCGACGTCTACGCGGACTTCCAGGAGGCGGCGCTCCGCTTCGTCGCGGCGTCCGGGGAGGACGGGGCGAGCCAGGCGAACGGCGCCGAGGCGGTCCCCGAGCAGGCCGCCGCCACGGCGGGTGGGCTCGACACGGGCACAGCGCCCGCCTCGAGCGCCACACACGTGCGCGCGCGCCCGCGCGCACACGCCCCCGTTGGCAGACGTTTGAGAGTTGTCGTGGACGGCGGCAACGGAATGGCCGGCCCGATGGTCGGCCCGCTGCTCGCCCGCCCGGAGCTCGAGCTGATCGAGACCTACTGGACGCCGGACGGCAACTTCCCGGACCACGAGCCCAACCCGCTGCTCGAGGCCAACAGGCAGGCGATCATCGAGCGGGTGCGCGCCAGCGGGGCCGACCTCGGCATCGCCTGGGACGGCGACGCCGACCGCTGCTTCTTCATCGACGACACCGGCCGCTTCGTCGATGGGGACTTCCTCACGGCGCTGCTCGCGAAGACGCTCCTGCAGAAGCACCCGGGCGCGTCCATCCTCTACGACGTGCGCGCCTCCCGGGCCGTGCCGGACACCGTGCGCGAGGCCGGGGGCACCCCATACGTCAACCGCGTCGGGCACGCCTTCTTCAAGTCGAGGATGCGCAAGGAGGGGGCCCTGTTCGGGGGCGAGGTCTCCGGCCACTACTACTTCCGCGACTTCTACTGCGCGGACTCCGGCACCCTGCCGGCGCTGCTCATCCTCGAGCTGCTCCAGTCCGAGGAGCGCTCGCTCTCCGAGCTCCTGCGCGGGTACCGCGAGCGCTACTTCATCTCCGGCGAGATCAACTCCGAGGTCAGCGACCAGGAGGGCAAGATGCGCGAGATCGCCGAGCGCTACGCCGACGCGCGCCAGGAGACCCTGGACGGCATCTCGATCGACTACGAGGACTGGCACTTCAACGTCAGGCCGTCCAACACCGAGCCCCTGCTGCGCCTCTGCCTGGAGTCCCTGCGCTCGCAGGAGGACATGGAGGCGCGCCGCGACGAGGTGCTCGCGCTGATCCGCTCGTGAGCGCCGCCGTCCCCCAGGAGCGCGATGCCGCCGAGGCCCTGGCACGGGCCGCGGAGCTCGGCGTCCACCGGCTCTCGATCCCGACGCCGTTCCCCGTGGGGCGGGTGAACGCCTACCTGATCGACGACGACCCGCTCACGCTGGTCGACTCGGGCCCGAACTCCGCCCGGGCGCTCGACGAGCTCGAACGCGCGCTGGCCGGGCACGGGCGGCGCATCGAGGATCTCGAGCGGCTCGTGATCACCCACCAGCACGTCGATCACGTCGGCCTCGCCGGCGTGCTCGCGCGGCGCTCGGAAGCCGAGGTGACCGCGCTCTCCGGCCTCGATCGCTACCTCGGCGACCTGCGCGCGGAAGGCGCTGCCGACGACAGCTTCGGCGAGCGCATGATGCGCGAGAACGGCATACCGGATGACATCGTGATCGCGCTGCGCTCCACCGCGGCGACGATCCGCGCATGGTCCTCGGGCGTGGAGGTCCACCGGCCGCTCGAGGACGGCGCGGAGCTGGTGTTCGCGGGCAGGCGGCTGCGGGTGCTCTACCGGCCCGGCCACAGCCCCTCGGACACGGTCTTCTGGCAGGAGGACGGCGGCGTGCTGATCGCGGGCGACCACCTGATCGCGCACATCTCCTCGAACCCGCTCCTGGCGCGGCCGCTGGCCGAGGCCGGCGAGTACGCCGGCGAGCGCCCCCACGCCCTCGTCACCTACATGGATTCGCTGCGCAGAACGCGCGAGATGGAGCTGGAGCTGGTGCTGCCGGGACACGGCGACCCGGTCACCGACCACAGGGCACTGATCGACTCGCGCTTTCGCCTGCACGAGCGGCGCGCCCAGCGCATCCTCGGGCTCGTGGCCGAGAAGCCGCGCACCGCCCACCAGGTGGCGCGCATCCTGTGGGGCGATCTGGCGCTCACGCAGGCCTACCTCACGCTGTCCGAGGTGCTCGGCCACGTCGACCTCCTGATCGCCGACGGCTCCGTGCGCGAGGAGGAGCATGACGGCGTGGCGGTCTTCAGCGCCATCTAGCGCTCCGTCCGGGTAGGCGACGATCATGACCGGCATGGTGGCGGTGGCCGTCCTCGTGTTCGCAGGCTGCTTCTTCGCCGGCGTGCTCGTCGCCGCGCGCTTGCTGCCGGATCTGGAGCGCGGCACGCTGGGTGGCCTCGTGTTCCTGCTCGTCTGCGGCATGAGCGGCGCGTCCGCGGCGCTCGTGGGAATGCACATCTACCTCGCCGTCCAGCAGGCGAGCGAATCGAGCGGCAGGGTGGCGACCGTGATCGTCAGCAGCGAGCTGACCGCCATGCTCTGGGAGGTCGGGGTCCTGCTCGGCATCGGCGCGATCCTCTACCTGCTGGCGCAGCACCTCCCGGGAACCGCGGCGCCGCCGGTGGCCACGGCTGTGCCGGCGGAGCCGGCTGCAGGCGGGTCCACGTCCGGGGCGGCTGACAAGCAGCCGGAGGACTGACGGCCGCGGCCGGCCGAGGGCCGGCTCAGCGGCTCTCGCGCTCCATCTCCTCGAGGTGCGCCAGGTTGGCGCGGTCCTCGCTCTCGGCGCTCGCCGGAGTGTCGAGGAAGGCGTCGAGGATCTCCTCCAGCTCGGCCTCCGAGGTGGAGCGCAGGCTGATCGCCAGCACGTTCGCGTCGTTCCAGCGCCGCGCCCCGGCGGCGGTGGCGGCGTCCTGGCAGAGCGCCGCGCGGATGCCGCTTACCTTGTTCGCGGAGATCGAGGCGCCGGTCCCCGTCCAGCAGCAGACGACCCCCCGCTCGGCGCGCCCCTCGGCCACGTCTCGGGCCGCGCTCTCCGACGCCCAGGCCCACTGCTGCGCCTGCGTGCCGGCGGCACCCTCGCCCAGGGCGCCGTGGGTCAGCACCTCGTGGCCGCGCCGCTCGAGGGCGGCCGCCAGACTCTGCGCCACACCGGCGCGCTCATCGCTCGAGATCGCTATGCGCATCGTCGGCGAGTATCGCAAGCCGCTCGTCGGCGAGCGCGAGCAGCCAGCGGTGCAGGCGGTCATCCTCGCCGAGCTCGGCGTGGAAGGCCACCGCCAGGATGCTCCCCTGGCGCGCGGCGACCGCGTGGCCGTCCACCTCCGCCAGGATCTCGACGCCCGGCCCGTGCTCGGCGATCCAGGGCGCGCGGATGAAGATGCCGCGCACCGGGCCGCCGTCCAGCCCGGCCACGGCAAGGTCCGTCTCGAAGCTGCGCAGCTGACGGCCGAAGGCATTGCGCGCGGCGACGATGTCCATCACGCCCAGGTGATCGCGGTCGAGCAGGATGAGGCCGGCGCAGGAGCCGAGCACGGGGACTCCCGCCTCGATCAGCTCGGCCAGCGGGGAGGCCAGCGCGACGCGCTCCATGCCGAGCGTGATCGCCGTGGACTCGCCACCGGGCAGCACTAGCGCCTGCACCCCCTCGAGGTCCGCGGGCACGCGTACCTCGCGCGTCTGGGCGCCCAGACGCGCGAGCACCCGCTCATGCGCCTCGAAGCCGCCCTGCAGCGCGAGCACACCGACCAGCGGCCGGCGCCCCCGGGAGGACTCGACAGAGCGGGGCCCCGGCTCCGTGGGGCCGGTCACGGCACGGCCGTCGCTCAGCACCGCCCCCGGGCGCTACCAGCCACGCTGGGAGAGAAGCTCGTCGCCCTCGAGCTTCGAGCTCTCGAGGCTGATCATCGCGGTCCCGAGGCCGCGTGAGGCCTCGGCCACGCGCTCGGCGTCCTGCCAGTGCGTGGTCGCCTGCACGATCGCCCGCGCCCGGGTGGCCGGGTCCTCGGACTTGAAGATCCCCGAACCGACGAACACTCCCTCTGCGCCGAGCGCCATCATGAGCGCGGCGTCGGCCGGGGTGGCTATGCCCCCGGCGCAGAACAGGACAACGGGCAGCCGGCCCTGCTCGGCGACCCCGCGCACGAGGTCCAGCGGCGCGCGAAGCTCCTTGGCCACGGAGGGCAGCTCCGCGGCGTCGAGCGTGCCCAGGCGCCTGACCTCGGAGGTGATCATGCGCATGTGGCGGACCGCCTCCACGATGTCGCCGGTGCCGGCCTCGCCCTTTGAGCGGATCATCGCGGCGCCCTCGCCGATGCGGCGCAGCGCCTCGCCGAGGTTGGTGGCCCCGCACACGAACGGCACCTTGAAGGCCCACTTGTCGATGTGGTTGCTCTCG
>Ga0335085_10007305_pt1 | contig 17206 bp, 18 predicted proteins | sample Lox_Sample_45_FD_206712 | JGI IMG/M metagenome (GOLD analysis project Ga0335085, IMG submission 206712) | Soil microbial communities from Loxahatchee National Wildlife Refuge, Florida, United States - Lox_Sample_4.5 | ecosystem: Environmental > Terrestrial > Soil > Wetlands | place: USA...
CATCTACGTATCATGCGCGCCGCCGATGCTCGCGCGCGACATCAAAGAGTTGCTCGCGTCCGGCTACAGGCTGGAGCGCGTCACACCGTTCGACATGTTTCCCCAGACCGCCCACTGCGAGGCGGTGGCCGAACTGCACAGTGCTTGATTTGGGGCGCACAGTATCTGTTAAGATGGTCGTGGCATTATGGCGAGCGTCCCATCACAACCGCTGGAAACCGTCGAAGGCACGGTCGAGCGGATCATCTACTCGAACGACGAGAACCACTACACGGTCGCTCAACTGCTGCCCGAGGGCAGGGGTCGACAGGAACCGGTCACCATCGTTGGTAATCTCGCCGCACTCAATGTCGGCGAAACCGTTCGCGCGCAAGGTCACTGGACGACACACAAACAATTCGGCCGCCAGTTCGCCGTCGAGAAATTCGAGTCACTGCTGCCGCGCACCGTTGTCGGCATCAAAAAGTACCTGGCCAGCGGTCTGGTGAAAGGGATCGGCGAAGCATTTGCCGACCGCATCGTCGAGAAATTCGGTGAACGCACGTTCGAAGTCATTGACCAATTTTCCGGCAAGCTGCGCGAAGTGGACGGCATCGGGCCCGAGCGCGCCAAGCGCATCAAGGAAGCGTGGACAGCGCAGAAGAGCGTGCGCGACATCATGATTTTCCTCCAAGGCCACGGCATCGGCAGCGCGCACGCGTCGAAGATCTTCAAGCACTACGGTGAAAACGCCATCGCCATCGTGTGCGAGAATCCCTACCAGCTCGCCAAAGACATCACAGGTATCGGCTTTCGCACCGCCGATGGCATCGCTGCCAAACTTGGCATCGCCCGGGATGCCGTTCATCGGATCAAAGCGGGAGTTCTCTACACACTGGAACGCGCCACCGAGGAAGGCCATACATGCCTGCCACGCGGCGAGCTGGTTGCTGCCGCTCACGATCTGCTCGAAGTCGAGATTGCTCCCGTCGAAGATGCTGTCAACCGGCTGTCGGCAGCTGGCGATGTGGCAATCGAAGATGACGCAGTTTATCTCACCGGCCTCTACAAGTCAGAGCGCGGAGTCGCTCACAAGGTCAACGCCCTGCTCAGCGCGAAGCTTGAACTCCCGTCCATGGACATTGACAAGGCACTCGCATGGGTGCAGCAACAAACGGGGGTCGCCCTGGCAGCGGCTCAGCAGCAAGCCGTCAAGACCGTGCTCATATCGAAAGTCAGCGTGATCACGGGCGGCCCGGGTGTTGGGAAGACGACGATCATCAATGGCATCGTGAAGATTTTGTTGGCGAAGAAATGTCGAGTATTGCTCGCCGCGCCTACCGGCCGTGCCGCCAAGCGCATGACCGAGGCAACGGGCGCGCCGGCCCAGACGATCCACCGCCTGCTGAAATTCGATCCACATGAGGGCGGCTTCACGCGCAACGACCATCAGCCTCTCGAGGGCGACATGATCATCATCGACGAGACCTCGATGCTCGACATCCCGCTCGCCTATCATCTGTTAAAGGCGATTCCGCTCACGGCCTCGGTCGTGTTCGTCGGCGACGTTGATCAACTGCCGTCGGTCGGCCCGGGCAATTTCCTGCGCGATCTGATCGACTCCGGCACCCTGCCCGTCGTGCGCCTCACTGAGATCTTTCGACAGGCCAAGGACAGCTTCATCATCACCAATGCCCACCGCGTCAACGACGGCACGTTGCCCGTGCTCGACGCGCCGCAGGAAAGCGACTTCTTTTTCATAGCCGAAGAAAATCCTGACAAGGTCGTCGCCACGATCAAGACGTTGTGCCTCGACCGAGTCCCGAAGAAGTTCGGCTTCGACCCGATGCGTGACATCCAGGTGTTAACGCCGATGCACAAAGGGGTCTGTGGCTCGGAAAACCTGAATCGGGAACTGCAGGCCACGCTCAACCCAAGCGGCGCGGTCATCCAACGTTTCGGCCGCACGTACCGCGTCGGCGACCGCGTCATGCAGATCCGCAACAACTATGACAAGGACGTGTTCAACGGCGACCTCGGCCGCATCAAGCGGATCGACCTCGTTGACAATCAGGTCGTCGTCGAGTTTGACGACCGGGAGATCGGCTACGAGTTTGAAGACGTGGACGAACTGCTGCCCGCCTACGCCATCAGCGTCCACAAATCGCAGGGCAACGAGTACCCATGCGTGATCGTGCCGATCTTGACGCAACATTACGTGCTGCTGCAGCGCAACCTTTTGTACACGGCCATCACCCGCGGCAAGAAACTGGTCGTGCTGGTCGGTTCCAAGAAGGCGCTTGCCATCGCTGTGAGAAACGACAAAACCGCGGCACGCTACAGCCATCTGCGAGAACGATTAAGCAAGCCGGCCTAGACATCTCACTTCATTGCCCGTCGTATCAGGAAGATCACCAGAAGCACGAGGATCGCGATGGCGACAACGGCCACGCCGGCGAAAACGATGCGCCCCGGCCTCTTGCCCTCGGCCTTCTCGTTGGCCGGAGCCGGCTCGGTCGACCGTGGAACCAGTTGGTGATCCATTGCGCTCGCCGCCTCCACCAACTCCCCCAGCGTCGCCAACGGCTTCCGTCCCGCCGCGCCGACCATTCGTTCGACAAGTTCGCCGACCGGCTGGCTCACGGGTCCGATCTCGTTGGCCAGTTGCCCCAACACCAAGCCAAGCGCGGCGATGTCATCGTGTTCCGCCTGGCTCGGCGACCCCTCTTCAGGCTCTAAGTTGATGAGTTTCACCGCCCCTGAGCGGGCGGTGAGAATATTCCGCGCCTGCGGAGCTCGATGCGGAACGTGTCGTTGCCAAAGGTAATCGAGCGCCCGCGCCACGCTGACTATCGTCAGGAGCAGATGATGTTCGTCAACCTTGCCACTCTTGCGGAGGAATTGCTCCAGCTGCGGCCCGTCCATCAATTCCATGGCACAGAAATGCACCCCGTCGGCGTAGCCAGCTTCGTAGATTGCCACTAGATTTTCATGGTTCAACTGAGCGGCGCCACGCGCCCGGTCGCGAAACTGCTCGATTTTGTCAGGCATGGCCGCGATCTCGGGCGACATCACCTTGAGCGCCACGGCACGGTGCGTTGCGTTCTGCCACCCGCGATAGACCTTACCCCAGCGACTTTCACTAAGTTCCCAGTCGATTCGATACGCGCCGATGACCTTACCTAGCAAAGGATTCGACATGCCTTCCTCACGGTGAGGGCGCCGCATTCAACAGCGACGGCGGCGCCGCTACTGCGTCCTGCAATTGCTTGCGGTAATATGTCCGCACAACATACCCGGCACACTGCGGTGGCGTTCCGGCAAACTGTGCGGTCAATGTCTTCGTCGAAAAGTTCTCCCAGCCAGCGGGCGCGCTTAACCACACCGGCTTCTGCGGCACGAGCTTGCCTGAGCCGCCCGCCACGAAGAACTGCACACACACACTCGCGGCCGCGCTGTCGAGCTGTAGCTCGCCGACCTGTGCTTTCACCTGAATCTTGAGCGTGACTTTGTCGGCGGCGTCAGCCCGGTCGATGCGCTGGATCTTTAGCATCCGATTTAGTACATCCGGAACCTGTGGCGCATCCGCTGGAGCCGTTTTCGCTGTCGCCGGGGGCCAAGTTCCCGAAACCGGATTTCCCGGACGATCCCCCGCAGGTGACGGCTGTTGCGCTGCATCGGCCAGCACCGGGCTTTTCCCGGTCTCCAACGGTGCACCCCGTACGGGGCGCGGCGTGGAGTAAATCCACGCGACCAGGGCGATCTGTCCGGTAATAATTAGCGTGACGACTCCGCTGGCAACCCACTCCAGCACATCCACCGTACGACGTTCGGGCGGCGGTTCGTGAACGATCTCGAATCGCAGGCGCACAGAGCCGATCTCAATTTCGTCTCCAGTCGCCAAGCGTTGATCGGCAACCAACTGACCATTGATGCGGACGCCATTCGCGCTGCCGAGATCACGCAAATAGTAGCCATCGGCACGACGATCGAGCGCTGCATGTCGATCGCTTACTCCGTCCTCGACGAGTTGCAACTCGCACCCGGCGATGCGTCCGATCGCGACCTGTGGTTGGCGGCCGACGAACGGCGTACGGGTCGCCTCTCGTCCTTGGAAAAGCAGTCGATACATGCGAACGCAGCGAGCTTACCACAGGGCGGTATCACACCCCAGAAGATTTCGCTGCTGCTTCCTTTGTTTCAATCGTATCCGTTTGGATACGTACGGTGCCACTGCCAAGCGCTGTCAATGATGGCATCCAACGAATCGAACCGCGGCTTCCAGCCGAGAACCTTGCGGATCTTCGTGGAGTCGGCGACCAATCGAGGCGGATCGCCGGCGCGACGCGGGCGTTCCACGACGGGGATTGGGTGACCGGTGACACGGCGCGTTGTGTCGACGACTTGGCGCACGGAGTAGCCGTCGCCGCTCCCGAGGTTGAACACGTCACTTTTCTCGCACTGTAGCGCGAGCATGTGCGCGTGCGCCAAGTCAACGATATGGATGTAGTCGCGGATGCACGTGCCATCGGGCGTCGGGTAGTCGGTGCCGAAGATTTCAGCGTGCGGTCGCTGTCCAAGCGCGACCTTGAGCACGTTCGGGATCAGGTGCGTTTCCTCCCGATGATGTTCGCCAAAGTTCCGCGTGGCGCCTGCGGCGTTGAAATAGCGCAGGCACACGGAGCGCAAGCCATGCTGGCGGTCGTACCATTCGAGGATGCGCTCGAACATCAGCTTCGATTCGCCGTACGGGTTGATCGGTCTCTTCGGCGCGATTTCGCCAATCGGCACTTTCTTCGGCAGGCCGAAAATGGCACAGGTGGAGGAGAACACGAGTTTGTTGACGCCCGCGTGTCGACAGGCTTCGAGCAGGTTGATACCGTTTGCGACGTTGTTGGCGAAGTATTTTCCCGGGTTGGCCATGCTCTCGGGCACCAAAGCGTTGCCACTGAAATGCATCACCGCATTCGGCCGCATACTCTGCAGCGTCTTGAACAACAACTCGCGATCCCCAAGATCACCTTCCAGAAACTCAGCGCGCGCGTCGACAGCCTGACGATGGCCTTCACTGAGGTTGTCGATGACGAAGACCTGATGCCGCGCGTTGAGAAGTTCCTCAACGCAGATGCTGCCGATATACCCCGCCCCGCCGGTCACGAAGATCTTCATGTCGCGGATGCTAATCGAGCCGCAACCGATAGGCAAGGCACGACGCCGAGCAGGCGGCATTGCAATTCGGCGCGCCGTCTGTTAGCGTGTGCTGAGAATGGGCAAGAGCAAGAAATCAGCAAAACGAGCGTGGTTACTCGGCCTCGGGCTTGACAACAACGACGGCCACACTCGGATCACAGCGGGCGAGAACTTCAAACTCGTTGGTGGTAGTCAGGAAACGCACAGTGCCATGCAGGAAAAGGCCATCAAGATGACCGAGCACCTCAAGCGCTGCGGCAAAACTCTCGACGACATCACTCGCGACGAATTTTCCGAGATCGCCGGCAAGCTGGGCATGAACGTGCTCGACGCGCAACGCACCCGCCAGAAACGCTGAAGCAGCTGAGCGTCTCCCTCCTGCCGCTGCAACCACACTGCCGCCACTTCCGCGCAACCGTTGTCGAATCGCCGTCCAACCGCAGGGCTTGTCAGGTCACCTTGTTCTTGAGCGGACGAGCTGCTGACGCGCTTGCTGCGCAGCCTCTGGCCCCGCACGCAGTCGTTTCATGAAGTAGTTGCGCAGATCTTCGAACTCGCAACGTTTATCCACGGCGGCTACTGATAGCATCTGAAGGTAGTGCACCAGTTCAGGGTTGGGGCCAAGCGTCAAATCCGCTGCGCCAAGCCGTTGCTTGAGCACCAGTTTCATCCGATCGTCCAGCCAATCCATGCGAGCAAAGAGATTCTCACATCGGCCCATAAAGCGCTCGATCACTGGTTGTGTGTTCGGTGCAGATGCGGGCAGGACAATCCCGTTCATGATGGAGTGGCGGCCAATTGAAATCAGTGCGAAGCCCGCAGTCCCATTTAATTCCGTAACGTTGCGTTTGCACTCGTCACAAAACCAGACCGACCACTTCGATCCGCTCTGGAGTAGCTCCGCCCCACAGCACTTGCAGAGCTCAACCACGTTGTTGTAGTCAAATCCCGGCCAGTTCGGCCGTTCACTTCGCGGCCCGCGGGAGCACGAGCACAATTGCTCCCAAACAGCTTGAGCGCGCCCGCCCGATCGGTATCTCCAAAACCCAAATAACCTATAACACCACTGGCAGATGCTGAGGCCAGTGAAGTCAATGTCCAGCGGAGCCTGTTCCGATGTCAGACCAACGTCTCTCGGTTCGTTCATATGAGTTCTCCCGATTGTTCCGAGGCAACGTGAAGGCTGGCCGGATGGCCCGGTAGGCGAACAGCAAAAAGCCCCTCACAGCGAGGGGCCTCGCGCCGTTGGTTGCTCGGAGCGAGCCGCATCGTCCCCGTTACCGGGCTGGCAGTGGCACCTTGGCGGCTATCACCAGGTTGCCGAGCGCTTCATCGGGCCAGTTCCCTCTGCGCCTCTCTTGATCGTTTCAGTCTGATTCTAGGCCCGCTCACCTGGCCTGTCAAGGCCGAGAGCCTGCCGGGAATCGCACCGACCGGCAATTACCCGCTCAAGCTCGGCACCCACACCATCGACCTCCGAGTCGCTCAGAACTTGGCGGGACAAGTCACTCCTATCGGTTCGGGATTATCGAAGAATTGTCCGCAACCCGGCGTGGAACGGTGCCGAGCCGCTAGTAGCGTTTGCGAAGATTCGAGGGCAGGATGTTGAGCTCGTTGCGATACTTCGCCACGGTGCGTCGCGCAATGGGGATTCCTTGTTCCTTGAGAATTGCAACGATTTCCTGATCCGACAACGGCTTCGTCGGGTCCTCACGTTCGATTAACTGCGAAATCTGCTCTTTCACGCTGGTGTTACTCATCGCTCCGCCCGACGCGGTTTCGAAACCGGGCGTGAAGAAGAACTTCATCTCGTATAGGCCCTGCGGCGTTTGCATGTACTTGTTGGCAACCGCACGGCTGACGGTCGTTTCATGCACTCCGACCACTTCCGCCACCTGAGCCATCGTCAACGGTTTGAGGAACGCGATGCCCTTATCCATGAACTCGCGCTGCCGCTGGGTGATGACCTTGGCGATATTGTAAATAGTCTGCTGTCGTTGGTGGATGCTCTTGATGAGAAATTTGCCGGCGCGGATTTTTTCCCGAATGTACTCCTTGGCTTCGGCTGCCTTGCTGCCATCTGCCGCCATCAGGTCTTTGTATGTGTTACTGATCCGCAGATGGGGAATTTGCTCATTATTGAGGATGACGGCGTATTCGCCATCATCCATTCGCTGCACGATCACATCGGCGGCGACGTACTGTTGCTGTTCGGTGCTGAACATGCGCCCCGGCTTCGGCTCGAGCGTGGAAATGAAATTCGCGATGTTTTGCACCTGTTCGACCGTCAGGTTCAGCGCACGGGCGATCTCGGGAAAGCGTTTTCGTCCCAGATCATCGAGGTGTTGATTGACAATCACGGCTTCGATCGATTCCGATTTGCCGAGCCGGTCCAACTGAATGAGCAGGCATTCCTTGAGGTTGCGTGCCCCGACGCCCACCGGGTGAAACGTGTGTACGAGTTCCAGCGCCTTCTGCAATTGATCGAGCGACAGTCCCGAACTCACCGATAGCTCCTCGAGAGGCGTCAACAGGTAACCGTCCTCGTTGATGCTGCCAATGATCAACTCCGCGGCCTTGCGCTCCTCATCGGGAATGTCCGCAAACTCGAGTTGTTGCAGCAGGTGCTGCTGCAGCGATTCTTGCTCGACGATCGAATCGAAGAAATGCTGACGTTGCTCTTCCTGTTCCGGGGACGCAGTGCGGATACTGCCTGCCTGCGAGAAATACTCGCGCCACTCGTCGTCCAGCTTTGACAGCACCTCGAATTCTTCCTTGAACTCGCGGTCGTCCTTCTCACTGGCCGTTTCTGGCGGTGCCTCATCCGGCGCACCCTCCACCTCGACGCGCGGCTCGTCCTTGGACACCTCCTCGAGTAGTGGATTCTGCTGCAATTCCTCGTGTACGAGTTGACTCAACTCCAGCGTTGAGACCTGCAGCAAATGAAGACTCTGCTGTAGCTGCGGCGCCAAAATCTGCTGCAGCGACAACCTCTGAACTTGCTGTAATCCGGGTCCTTGCGCCATGGTTATTTGCCCGCCCCTTCGGGCACACCGCCACTATACCGACGCAACGCGATTAGTAAAGGTTGAAAAACAATCCGCTGCCGTTTTCGCGCGCAATCGGCTTGAGTCGGTCGCCAGCCGGTGTAATATCGCCGCCCGTGGGGATGCAAGTCACAGTCCTAGGCAGCGGAAGCGCCGGCAATTGCACGCTGATTGAAACCGCAACCACCGCCATCCTCGTCGACGCCGGCCTAAGCGCGCGCCAGATTATTCAACGCCTGCAACTTATCGGTCGCAACATCGATCAGCTCGACGGCATCGTGCTCACCCACGAACACACCGACCACACGCGTGCCATCACCGTGCTATGCCGCACCCAGCCACTTCCCGTATACGCAAACCGTCTCACCGCCGAAGCCATCGCAACCACCCCGGACTACCGCGACCAGGTCAGAATTTCATGGCGCCTGTTCGCCACGGGTCAGTCATTCAACATCGGGGATCTCATCGTCGAATCGTTCAGTGTGCCGCACGACGCTCAGGACCCGGTCGGGTTCACCATCCGCCACGGTGAGCACGCTGTTGGAGTGCTCACTGATCTCGGTCATGCGACGAAGCTGGTCGCGGAACGCGTTCGCGACACCGACGCGCTCGTGCTCGAAGCCAACCACGATCTGAAGTTGCTGCAAGAAGATACCGCTCGACCCTGGGCGCTCAAGCAACGTATTATGAGTCGTCACGGTCACCTGAGCAATGACGCCGCCGCCACCCTCGCCAGTGAAGTCTCGAGCCGCCGACTCCGTCACCTGTTTCTCGCGCACTTGAGCCGCGACTGTAATCGGCCTGAACTCGCCCAGCGCGTCGTCACTCGCAAGCTTCACGAGGTTGGCGCCACTCACATCGCCGTCTTGGTCGCGAGTCAAGATCAACCCTCCACGACTCTGACGCTATGATCGTTGGCGTCCCGAAAGAGATTAAGGACCACGAGTACCGCGTCGGGCTCCTGCCCGTGAACTGCGAAGCGCTGGTCAATGCTGGCCACACGGTGCTCATCGAACAGCACGCAGGCGATGGCAGCGGCGCGTTCGACACGGATTATCGGGACGTCGGCGCCACTGTGTTGCGGTCCGCAAAAGAGATTTACCGCCGGGCCGATATGCTTGTGAAAGTCAAGGAACCGCAACCGGCCGAGGTCAAACTGTTGCGCCCCGGCCAGGTCGTGTTCACCTATTTTCATTTCGCCGCCGACAGGCCCCTGTTTGACGCTGTCGCGAGAAGCGGCATCGTGGCTATCGCCTACGAAACGATTCAATTGCCCGACGGCACGCTGCCGTTACTGACTCCTATGAGCGAGATCGCGGGACGCATGGCCGTCCACGAAGGCGCTAAATATCTCGAGGAACCGATGATGGGCCGCGGCCTGTTATTGGCGGGTGTGCCCGGCGTCGCACCCGCGAAGGTCGTGATCCTCGGCGGTGGCGTGGTCGGCTCCAACGCCGCGAAAATGGCCGCGGGTCTCGGTGCCGACGTGACCATCCTCGACATTAGCCTGCCTCGATTGCGGTATTTGGACGATGTGATGCCCAAGAATGTGAAAACGTTGATGAGCGATGCGCACAACATTCGCGACCAGGTTCGCCAAGCCGACCTGCTTATCGGCGCCGTGTTGCGTGCTGGCGCTCGGGCGCCGATGCTGGTCAGCCGTCAACTGGTTCGCCAGATGAAGCGCGGCGCTGTCATTGTCGATGTCGCCATTGACCAAGGCGGTTGCATCGAGACATCAAAGCCAACGACGCATGGAGATCCCACGTATCTAGTGGATGGCGTGGTGCATTACTGCGTGACCAACATGCCCGGCGCGGTCGCGCGCACGTCAACATTGGCGCTGACGAACGCGACCTTCCCCTACGTATTGGAGATTGCGACGAAAGGTTATCGCCGGGCGGCAAACGAAAATCCCGCCGTTGCAGCGGGATTGAACGTCGTCAGCGGCAAGGTGTTCTACCGCGACCTGTCGCAGCTTTACCACATTCCACAAACCGGACTGGGCGATTTGTAGTGATCAGTGGCAGTAGTAACTCCCACCGTAGTAATACAGGGGCGGAGCGTAATAATAGCGGTAGACCACCGGCGCCGGGTAATAGTACACCACAGGCGGCGGATAGTACGAATAGGCGTACCCGTTGCGCGGATAACAACCGTAGGGACGGCCATAACCGCCATTGCCATAGCTAAAGCTGAACGCGTATGAACTTCCGGCAAGTGCCGAGGTCGACAAGACCAACCCTAGTGCCGCCACGACCCCTAGGCTACAAACCCATCTAAATATCCTCTTCATCGATCCCTCCATTCGCTTCGATTTGACGTACCCGGCTGTATTGTATTCAATTTCGGGCAGTCTTCAACTCAGCGGCGTGGTCTGTCAATCGCTCGCAACGCGCGTCTCGGGATCTCTTTCAGTTGTTCCATCTTCGTGATGGCTTGTCCGACGATGCGGTTGAACCGGGCGGGCGTCAGCAAATCGGGGCGTCGCCGTGCCCGGCGAATCGCCAGCTCCATGCGCCGCGAATAACTCTCCAATTCCCGTGCCACCCGTTGCGTGGTCTCGTGCAGCGTCTGTAACCGATCAAATGTGGCAAACCGCCTAGTCAACCCTCGCACCAACAATTCGATGTCGTCGGCAATTTCGTCCACGGTCTCGGCGTCGCAAGTGAAGAAGCCGAGCGCGCGCTGACGGTCCGAAGCCGCCTCGCGACAGACGAACAACACGCGGGGACTCCCCTCGTTCATCGCGAGGCGGTAATTGGCAAGCACGTTGCCGGTAGTGCCATACACCGAGAAGCCATGATCCGCTACCGCGATCCGCTCGGGGGCGCCGACCGCCAGCACGCGGAGTCGCTCCACCTTCCCAGCGATTCGCTGCAACCGACGTTGCTGGGATCGAAACTCTCCGTAGGCAGAATAACTCAGCGTCAATCGCCCGTCGCTGCGGTGCATGGCGGCGTCCACGACCGCGTCGCAGAACGCGCCCGCGGAAACCCCGTCGAAGTGATAAAAGGTGTCTGGATGCACCTCACTGAGTCGCACCAGCACGGGCCGACGATGCTCACTGGTAAACGCCTCTTGCGCGAACCGCTGTCCGGACGGCACCCGTCGAACCGCATCTCGCACCAGCGCACGCTCTGCCGACCGCTGAATGTTTCTACCCGTCATGCCTCATCAACCCTTCAACGCACCCAATTGAATTCCGCTTATAAACCACTTTTGGCCGAGGACAAAGACAATAATCAGCGGCACAATCATCATCAGCGAGCCTGCCATCAGCAGCGTCCACTGCGTGCTGTGCAGTCCCATGAACGTCAGCAACCCCAGCGGCAGCGTCTTCATCGAATCCTCCGAAGTCATGATCAACGGCCAGTAGAAGCTCTGCCAAGTACTCATGAATGTGAAAATCGTCAGCGTCGCCAGTGCCGGCTTGCTCAATGGCAAAATGATTGTGGTGAAAATCCGCATCAGTCCGCACCCATCAATCGTTGCCGCCTCCTCCAAGTCGCGCGGAATGCTCATGAAAAACTGCCGCAGCATGAACGTCCCGTACGCCGAAAACATTGCGGGCACAATCAACGCGAAATAGGAATCCAGCGCGTGGAACTCGCGCATCAGGATGAAATTCGGAATCACTGTTACCGCCCCCGGGATCATCATCGTGCCGAGATAACCCAGGAACACCTTGTCGCGTCCGGGAAACCGCAGCCGCGCAAACGCATACGCTGCGCACGCGCTCGTCGTCACCTGCCCCAACGTCACGGCGACCGCCACCAAAATGCTGTTGAGATACCACCGCGCGAATCCGCCGCCCATCGCGCGCGTCGTCTCGTAGACCTGTGCATAGTTTTCAGGATGCACATCGCGCGGCACGAGCGCCTTCAACGGATTGTCGAAACTCTTGAACACATCGCCTGCCGGCTTCAGCGAAGTGGACACCTGCCACAAAAATGGAAACAGCATGAACAGTCCGACCACGCCGAGCACCACGTATGTCGCCGTCTTCTTCATTCAGTAATGCACCACGCGGCCGCCAAATCGCCAGTTCAACAGCGTCGCCGCAAACACGACCGTGAACAACGCCCACGCAATCGCCGCCGCGTAACCCATGTGATTCCATAGGAACGCGTGGTTGTAGATGTAATAACTGATCGTCGTCGTTGCGCCCGCCGGCCCGCCGCCCGTCATCACCATCGCCTGCTCGAACCCGCCTTGAAATCCGCCGATCAAACTCATCGTGAGAATGAAAAACGTCGTCGGACTGACCATCGGCCAAGTGATGCGCCAGAATTTCTGCCATCGGTCCGCACCGTCAATCTCCGCCGCCTCGTATAACTCCGGCGACACACCTTGCAGCGCCGCCAGGTACAGAATCATGTTGTTGCCGCCCACTGCGTTCCAAAACCCCATCAACATTAGCGCCGGCTTCGCCCACGTGATCGACTGCAGCCACTTTGGCCCTTCGATGCCGACTGCGCGCAGCGTCGTGTTGATCAGCCCAAAGTCCGGATTGAAAATCCACCGCCACAAAAGATACGTGCCGACGCCCGCCACAACGCTCGGCAGAAAATAGATCGTGCGAAATACCACGATGCCGCGCAACTTCTGGTTCATCACCACCGCCAGAAATAGCGACCCCATCATGTTCACCGGAATCGCCAGCATCAGGAAAATGGTGTTGAGCCCGTAATACCAAAACGCGTGGTCGTTCATCAGTGTCGCAAAATTGTGCAGCCCGACAAACCGCGGCGGCGTGAACAAATCCCAACCGAAGAAACTCAGCACCAGTGACGCCAGCACGGGCAACGACGTGAACACCAGAAATCCGAGGAAGTTTGGCAGCAGAAACAAGTAGCCTGCCAGCGCGGTCCGACCGTTCCTGGTCATCGCGAGATCTCTTCAGTCAATTCCCGGATAAACCTTTGGTTTTCCTCCGGCAAACCAACCGTGATCCGCGCCCACTCCGGCATCTTGTAACCCCGCATCGGGCGGACGATGACACCACGCTCTTGCAACCCGCGAAAGACCCTGTCGCCATCGCCTACGTTGACGAGGATGAAATTCGCGCAGCTCGGCACAAACTCCAACTTGAGCCGCTTGAACTCCTTGTGAAAATACGCCAGCCCGCGCCGCGTCATCGCCTTCGTCTTGCGGATGTGCCCGGCATCGCTGAGCGCCGCCAGCGCGCCGGCCTGCGCAATGGCATTCACGTTGAACGGTTGCCGGACGTTCTGAAGCAAATGAATGCACTCCTTCTGCGCCACGCCGTATCCGATACGCAACCCAGCTAGCCCAACGATCTTCGAGAACGTCCGCAGCACGACGACGTTCCGCTTCATCGCGTACTCTATGGATGGCGGCGGATCGTCGAGAAACTCGATGTACGCCTCGTCGAGCGCGCAAATCACGTGCGCCGGCAAGCTCTTGATGAACGCGTCGAGTTCCGCATTCGACACGCGCGTCCCGGTCGGATTGTTCGGATTCGCGACGAACACCAGCTTCGTCTTCGGCGTGATCGCCTCACGCATCACCTTCAAATCGTGTGTGTGCCCGGCAAACGGCACTTCGACGCATCCCGCCTGAAACATCTTCGCCATGATGCTGTAAATGACAAACGCCCGGTCACCCGCCACCACTTCATCACCCGGCGCGACGAACGCGTGATACAGAAACTCAATGATCTCATTCGACCCGGTGCCGAGAATGATGTTGTCCATCTCGACACCTAACTTCTTCGCCAACGCTTGCCGGAGATAGAACCCGCCGCCGTCCGGATACAGATGCGCGGTCGTCAGCGCCTTCCGCATCGCCGCCAACGCTCTCGGTGACGGCCCGAGCGCGTTCTCGTTCGACGCCAGCTTGATGATGCCAGCAGGTTTGAGATGCAACTCCCGCGCGACCTCCTCAATCGGCCGCCCGGGCTCGTAAACCGGCACGTCGCAGACGTATTTGTTGGCGAGCGATTGAAAATCCACGCCGGCAGTCTGTCAAACCGGCTTGCGTTCGACAAGCTGATTGGTTGTTGCGATTATTGGCGATTCCGTGTATGGTGACGGGCAACTTGCAGTCTCTCTAGGTAGGCAGCCTGCCAGCGTTCGCTAACTCTCGGAGGAAGGAAGTGTTGTCTTGATGAATGATTCAGTCGCCAGCAACGAGTCCAAGGCCGCCGTCCCGGCCTGGAAAGCCATCGTCGCGCGATATCAACAGCCGGTACTACGCAGCAGCGTGTGGCAGATTCTCCACACGCTCGTGCCATACGCGGCGCTGTGGGCATTGATGGCTTGGAGCGTGAACGTCTCCCTCTGGCTGACGCTACCGTTGATGATTTTGGCGGCGGGATTTCTTGTGAAAGTCTTCGTCATTTTTCACGATTGCGGCCACGGCTCGTATTTCAAATCGCGGCGGGCCAACGACGCATGGGGATACATCACCGGCGTGCTGACCTTCACGCCGTATTTTATGTGGCGCTGGGAACACGCCATCCATCACGCCAGTTCAGGCGACCTCGACCGGCGCGGCACGGGCGACGTGTGGACGTTGACGGTGCAGGAGTATCTCGAGGCATCGCGCGGGAAACGGTTTGCGTACCGGCTGGCGCGCAATCCGATCATCCTGTTCATCCTCGCGCCTTTTTTTCTGTTCGTCGTCCGGCATCGGTTCACGCTGAACAAGCATGCCAGCCAACGCGAGCGGCGTTCGGTGCATTGGACAAATCTTGGGATCTTGGGTGTCACCATCGCGATGAGCGCGATCTTCGGCATCAAGACCTATCTGCTGCTGCAGCTCTCCATCGCCGCGATGGCCGGCACCGCGGGCGTATGGCTGTTCTATGTGCAACATCAATTCGAGGGCGTTTACTGGGAACGCGGCCACGAATGGGATTACGCGATGGCCGCGCTGAAAGGCAGTTCGTTCTACAAACTTCCGAAGGTGCTCCAGTGGTTCTCCGGCAACATCGGTTTCCATCACATCCATCATCTCAGCCCGGCCATCCCCAACTACAACCTGGAGAAATGCCACAAAGCCGAGCCATTGTTTCAAACAGTCAAGCCGGTCACACTCCTTGCCAGCTTCAAGTCGTTTACCTTCCGTCTCTGGGACGAACAACGGCAACGGCTGGTCGGTTACCGCCATCTGCGGATGCTTCGCCGAGCCGCAGTCCACGGCATGGAGAGATTCTAATGCACCAACAACGATTCGGCGCCCGGGCGGAACACCGCGAACGCGAACGTCAACGCGTGATGGACTCTTCCACGCTCGCCGACACATTCAAGAAACTGAAAACTCTGTCGGTCGAATTCGAGCACTACGACCCCGAAGGCACGACCAGAAACAATCGGGTCAAATACGAAGTCAACGTTCAAAACGCCAAGTCGGTCTTCCGGTTCAACTGTTCCAACAGCGAATGCGTCGAAGGCGATTTTGATTTGAGCGAGCAGATCGCCGAAGCCGTGGCCGCGCACAAACAAGTCGCCCACGGCGAAGTCGTCTGCAAAGGCTGGCGCAACCGCGCCACCATCAACACCGTCCGCTGCAACAACATCTTCCGCTACAAGCTAAAGCTCGGCTACTAAGTCAGCCGATACACAATCCGGGCCTTCTGCAGATCGTATGGTGTCATCTCCATCCTCACCCGATCGCCCACCGACAAGCGGATGAACCGCTTCCGCATTTTGCCGGAAATGTGCGCGAGCACCTGATGTTTGTTCGGCAATTCGACATGAAACATCGTCCCCGGCAAAACTTTCGACACGATACCTTCCACCGTGAGCAACGCTTCCATAAGAGAACCCCTTTCGTTTTGAACCGAGGAGCGGTCGATGAGAGCGCGCTACTGTGACAGCTTTCGCCACGAAAGCAAGCTATGCTTTCGCCGAGCAGCAGGAAAGAATCAATCGTGGAGAAATGGGCCGTGCCGTGATAGAGTCAGTTCGTTCGCAGTGGCGAGAACTTTAGGACTGGAGGCAAACATATGTCCCTTCGACCCGTTCGGCGGCTCATCAAATCCAAACCAACACTCGAAGGCGCGGGCGTGCATCTGCGGCGCGCGTTCGGCTTCGGCAACACGACCGATTTCGATCCGTTCCTGCTGCTCGACGACTTTCGCAATGACATCCCGGAGGATTACCTCGCCGGCTTCCCGTGGCATCCGCATCGCGGCATCGAGACGATCACCTACGTTCTGGCCGGCACCGTCGATCACGGCGACAGCATGGGCAACCACGGCTCGATCGTCGCCGGCGACGTCCAATGGATGACCGCCGGCCGCGGCATCATCCATCAGGAAATGCCCAAGGGCGATCCCGAAGGCCGGATGCATGGCTTTCAATTGTGGGCCAACCTTCCGTCCTCCTTGAAGATGACCGCCCCGCGCTATCAGGAAATCAAAGGGGCGGAAATCCCGGAGATCACCGACGACGACGGCACACGCGCGCGCCTCGTGTGCGGAAACTTTTGGGGCAAACGCGGCCCGGTCGAGGGCATCGCGGCCGACCCGATTTACGTCGACGTGTCCGTCCCGCCGGGCCGGAGAAACACGTTGCCCGTCGAGACGACCCGGCACGCGTTCGCCTACGTCTTCGCCGGCAGCGGAAAATTCTGCAACGCCTCCGCACCGCTCGCCGTGCCGACCGAAGGACTCGGTTGGGCCGACACCTCGCCGCCCACCGCGGCGGAAGATCGCTCGCTCGTGCTCTTCGATAGCGGCGACGAAGTCACCGTGCAAGCCGGGCCCGACGGGATTCGGTTTCTGCTCGTTTCCGGCAAACCGCTTCAAGAACCCGTCGCATGGTACGGCCCGATCGTGATGAACACGCAGGAACAACTCCAGCAAGCCTACGAAGAACTTCGCGAAGGCACTTTCCTCAAGAAGTAGCCGCGACCTCCTCAATCGGCGCGCCCCGGCTCAGACATCGGCACGTTGCAGGCGGATTTGTTGGTAAGGGACTGAAAGTTCATGGTCTGATCAGCAGTTTCGCAGGGTTACT
>Ga0335085_10007308_pt1 | contig 17204 bp, 16 predicted proteins | sample Lox_Sample_45_FD_206712 | JGI IMG/M metagenome (GOLD analysis project Ga0335085, IMG submission 206712) | Soil microbial communities from Loxahatchee National Wildlife Refuge, Florida, United States - Lox_Sample_4.5 | ecosystem: Environmental > Terrestrial > Soil > Wetlands | place: USA...
CGCGAGCGCCGCGCGGTACGCCGCATCGTTCCTGATCGGGGTGATGTCCGTCATTGCTTTAGACGGTCCCCTTAGAGTTTGATCCAGCTCAATCGATACGTCGAGCCCGGCTTTGTCATTGCGAGCGCAGCGAAGCAATCTCGCAGTGCCGCTGAGATTGCTTCGTCGCGTTGCTCCTCGCAATGACAGCAACGGTCGAGTTTGCGTGGATGGGGGCTTAGCGCCCGCGCCGCTTCGCCACGGCGCCCGGCACCTTCGCTGACGCGAGCGCCGCGCGCTGACGGTCCGCGAGGCGGTCGGCGTCGAAATCGTCGATCAGCTCGTGGAACAGGCGGTGCCAGTTGATCTCCGCCTTCAAATGCAGGAACACCGAGCCCAGCCCCACCGCGGCGCGGTCCATGAACACGAACTCGCGCGGCGGCTGGACGCCGCCCAGCCGCCGCAGCTCGCGATGCACGGCCGCGGCGATGTCGCGGCCCATCTTGCCCTGCTCGGCCTCCTGGATGCGGCGCTTGCGGTCTTCAAGGAGCGGCGCGTAGACGTAGCGCGCCCACTGATTGAGCACGTCGATCAGCGGCCGGCTCAATTTCCGGAAGCCCCAGCTCTCATAGGCGGCGACCGCCAGCGCTTCGTCGTCTCGGTCGAGCGCGCGGTAGAGGTCGATCACGCCCTTGACGAAGCGCGGCGGGAAGATGCGGATGCAGCCGAAATCCAGGAGATTGATGCCGAGATCGGGCCGCACCGTGTAATTGCCGAGATGCGGATCGCCGTGGATCACGCCGTAGAAATAAAGCGGCACGTACCAGGCGCGGAACATGTTCCGGGCGATCGCGTTGCGGTCGGCCGCGCGCGCCTCGACCGCCTCCAGGAGCGGCGTGCCCTCGAGCCAGGTCATGGTGAGGAGCCGGTTGGTCGACAGCGCCGGCACCGGCTCCGGCACCGATACGCCCGCCTCGTCTGCCATGATGATGCGGTAGAGCCGCATGTGCGCCGCCTCGCGCGCGTAGTCCAATTCCTCGCGCAGGCGGTCGGCGACTTCGGCATGGATCTCGTCGGTGGTGACGGCGCGGTCGTAGCGCTCGTAGAGCGCCAGCACGATCTTCAATTGCTGCAGATCGGCCTCGACCGCCGAGGCCATGTCCGGATATTGCAGCTTGCATGCGAGCGCCCGACCGTCGAGCGCCACCGCGCGATGCACCTGGCCGAGTGACGCGGCGCGCGCTGCCTCGTGCTCGAAGCGCCGGAACCTGCGCTCCCAGTCGGGGCCGAGCTCGCCGGCCATGCGGCGCTTCACGAACGGCCAGCCCATCGGCGGCGCGTTCGCCTGCAGCGTCGCGAGCTCGCTCGCATATTCCTCGGGCAGCGCGTTGGGGATGGTGGCGAGAAGCTGCGCCACCTTCATCAGCGGCCCCTTGATGCCGCCCAGCGCGGCCTTCAGGTCGGCGGCGTGCTGCGGCCGGTCGAGCGACAGCCCCAGATAGCGCTGGCCCGCGAGCCGCGCGGCCAGCCCGCCCATCGCGGTGGAGACGCGGACATAGCGGCGGACCCGGCCGCCGAGCGTGTCGTCCTCGGCCAAGCGCGTCAGCCCATCGCCTCGAGCTCGTCGATGAAGCGCGCGATCACGCCCAATCCCTTCTGCCAGAAGGCCGGGTCGGACGCGTCGAGCCCGAACGGCGCCAACAGCTCGCGATGCCGCCGGGTGCCGCCGGCACGGAGCATGTCGAGATATTTTTCGGCAAAGCCGGGCGCTGCTCCCTCGTACACGGCGTAGAGCGAGTTCACCAGGCAATCGCCGAACGCGTAGGCATAAACGTAGAACGGCGTGTGGATGAAGTGCGAGATATAGGTCCAGTACCAGCGGTACTCGTCCTCGAAGCGGATCGCGGGACCGAGACTCTCGCGCTGCACGTCCAGCCAAATCTCGCCGATCCGATCGGGCGTGAGCTCGCCGGCGCGCCGCTCGTCGTGCACGCGCGTCTCGAACGTGACGAAGGCGATCTGCCGCACCACCGTGTTGAGCATGTCCTCGACCTTAGCGGCGAGCATGGTGCGGCGCCGCTTCGGATCGCGCTCGGCCTTGAGCATCGCCTGGAAGGTCAGCATCTCGCCGAACACCGATGCGGTCTCGGCCAGCGTCAGCGGCGTGTCCGACATGAGCGCGCCCTGCGGCGCCGCCAGCACCTGGTGCACGCCGTGCCCCAACTCATGTGCCAGCGTCATCACGTCGCGCGTCTTGCCCATGTAATTGAGCAGGAGGTAGGGATGCGCGCTCGGCACCGTCGGATGCGCGAAGGCACCTGACGCCTTGCCGGGCCGCGCCGGCGCGTCGATCCACGCGTGCTCGAAGAAGCGCCGCCCGACCGCGGCCATGTCCGGCGAGAACGCGGCGTAGGCGTCGAGCACGATGCGCTGCGCCTGGGGCCAGGGGATGGTGCGGTCCTTGTCTTCCGGCAGCGGCGCGTTGCGGTCCCAATAGGGCAGCGCCTCGACGCCGAACCAGCGCGCCTTCAGGCGGTAGTAGCGGTGCGCGAGCGATGGAAAGGCGCTGCGCACCGCCGCGATCAGCGCATCCACCACCTCGTCCTCGATCAGGTTGGCGAGGTTGCGGGAGGAGATCGGCCGCTTGAAGCCGCGCCAGCGGTCTTCGATCTCCTTGTCCTTGGCGAGTGTATTGGTGATATGCGCGAAGAGCCGTGCGTTCGTGCCGAACACGTCGCCCAGCGCCTTCGCGGCGGCGCGCCGCTTGTCGGGATTGCGGTCGGAGAGGAGATGCAGCGCCTCGCTGCTGGTCAGCTCCTTGCCGCCGACGCGGAAGCGCAGCGCCGCCTCGGTCTCGTCGAAGAGGCGTGACCAGGCGCTGCGGCCGGCGACCGACTTCTCGTGCAGCAGCCGCTCGATCTCATCGCTGAGCTGATGGGGGCGGAAAGCGCGCACGTCCCGGAGCCACGGCGCATAATGCGCAAGCTCCGGCGCCGTCTGCTTCGCCGCGAGCGTCTCGTCGTCGATGCGGTTGAGCTCGAGAGTGAAGAACAGGAGATCGGTCGAGATCTCGTTCACCCGCTCGTGCATGGTCTGGTAGAAGCGGCCGATCTCCGGATCGCTCATGTCGCCGGCATGGACCAAGCCGGCATAGCTCATCACCCGGCCAAGCGTTTCCTGCATGCGCTCGTAGGCGGCGATCGCGCCGCCGAGCTCGCCGCCGGAGAGCGCGGCGAGCTTGCCTTCGTGCTGCGCCCGGAACGCCTTGGCGGACGCGGCGGCGGCGTCCATGTCACGCACGAGCTCGACGCTGTCGCGCCCGGGATAGAGGTCGGACAGGTCCCATTGCGGCAATGGACCAAGATCGGCCGCTCGTCTGCGTTTCCTTGCCACCGCGTCCGCCGCCATGGTCTATCCTCCGAGGGGAACCTGGCAGCATATAGGCCAGCGGGAAATTGACGCCAAGGCGCCGACCGGGTTATTCCGGCGGGTAGGGAGGGCGCTTATGGACTGCCGGACCTTTGCCAATCTCGCCTCGATGTTCTTCGACCAGGCGGCGCGCCGGGCGGAGCGGCCGTTTCTGTGGAGCAAAGTGGGCGAGACGTGGCGTCCGCTGACGTGGAGCGCGGTGCGCGACCAGGTGACGCGGCTGGCGCGCGGCCTTCGCGCCATGGGCCTGCAGCGCGGCGACCGCGTCGTGCTGGTATCGGAAAACCGCCCGGAATGGGCGATCGCCGATCTCGCGATCCTGGCGGCGGGCGGGATCACCGTGCCGGCCTACTGCACCAACACGGTTGAAGACCACACGCACATACTCACCAACAGCGGGGCACGCTTCGCCATCGTGTCGGCCGAATCGCTGTCGCAGCGCCTGCTGCCGGCAGTCGACCGCTCGCCCCATGTCGCCGCGGTGATCGCGATCGAGCCGCCGACGATGCAGCGCGAGGGCGATGCCGCGGTGCATCTCTGGAGCGACGTCCTCGCGCGCGGCGGCGGGCCGCCGGAGGAAGTTGAGCGCTGGGCCGCCGGCATCGCCCACGACGATATCGCCTGCATCATCTACACCTCGGGCACCGGCGGCCTGCCCAAGGGCGTGATGACGACGCACGGCAATATTCTCGCCAATTGTTATGGCGCGATCCGCCTGCTCGAGACGATCGGCCTCGGCGAAGAGGTGTTCCTCTCGTTCCTGCCGCTGTCGCACTCCTACGAGCACACCGGCGGGCTCATGTTCCCGATGGCGCTCGGCGCCGAGATCTATTTCGCCGAGCGCGTCGAGGCGCTCGCCGGCAACATGGTCGAGGTCCGGCCCACGATCATGACCGCGGTGCCGCGGCTTTACGAGACCATGCACCAGCGCATCCTGCGCGGGATCGAGCGCGAGGGCGGGCTCAAGGCGAAGCTGTTCTTCGCCGCGCTGCGCATCGGCCGCAAGCGCATCGAGCAGCCGAATGGGCTCACCTTGGGCGAGAAGCTGTTCGACAAGCTGCTCGATCGTCTCGTGCGCGCCAAGGTGCGGGCACGGTTCGGCGGCCGGCTGAAGGCGCTGGTGTCCGGCGGCGCGCCGCTCAATCCGGAGATCGGCCTGTTCTTCCTCGCGCTCGGCGTGCCGCTGCTGCAGGGCTACGGCCAGACCGAGGCCTCGCCGGTGGTCAGCGCCAATCCGCCGAACCGGATCAAGATCCACACCGTCGGCCCGCCGTTCGACGGGGTCGAGGTGCGCATCGCCGAGGACGGCGAGATCCTGGTGCGCGGCCAATCGGTGATGAAGGGCTATTGGAACGATCCCGAGGCAACGGCCAGCACGATCAAGAACGGGTGGCTCCATACCGGCGACATCGGCGAGCGCGATTCCGACGGCTATCTGCTGATCACCGACCGCAAGCGCGACTTCATCAAGAACTCCGGCGGCGACATGATCGCGCCGGCGCGCGTCGAGGGTCAGCTCGTGCTGCAGCCGGAGATCGGCCAGGCCATGGTGTTCGGCGACCGGCGACCCTATCTCGTCGCGCTGGTCGTGCCGCGCCCGGAATTCGTCGAGACCTTCACGCGCGAGCAGAAGACCAAGGGCAACGGCACCTCGTTCGATGCGGCGCTCCACAAGGCGATCGCGGCGGCGGTCGACCGCGCCAACGCGACCCTGCCCGTGAGCGAGCGCGTGCGCCACTTCATCATCGCGCACGAGCCCTTCACCATCGAGAACGGGCTGATGACGCCGACGCTCAAGATCAAGCGCCACGCCATCCGCCGCGTCTATGGCGACGCGCTCGCTGATCTCTACGAGGCACGGGCCTAACCAGCCGGAGGAGCGGGCCGATGCGCAGCTTTGACATCGTCGAGTACGGCGCGCCGCTACAGTCGGTCGATCGCCCGACCCCCGTGCCCGAGGGCACCGAGGTGCTGCTGCGCACGTTGGCGACCGGGGTGTGCCACAGCGACCTGCATCTGTGGGACGGGTTCTACGAGCTGGGCGGCGGCAAGCGCTTCATGCTGGGCGAGCGCGGCCTCAAGCCGCCGATCACGCTGGGCCACGAAATCGCGGGCGAGGTCGTGGCCTGCGGTCCGGACGCCGCAGGCGCCAAGGCCGGCGACCGGCGCGTGATCTTTCCATGGATCGGCTGCGGCACCTGTGCCGTCTGCCAGCGCGGCGACGAGCACCTGTGCAATCGGCCGCGGGCGCTCGGCATCAACCGGCCGGGCGGCTTTGCCGACCATGTACTGGTGCCGCATCCGCGCTACCTCCTCGAGCTCGACGGCTTGGCGCCGGAGCAGGCGGCGCCCTATGCGTGCTCGGGCCTCACCGCCTTCTCGGCGCTGCGCAAAGTGGGCGAGGCGGTGTATCGCGCGCAGCCGATTCTGGTGCTGGGCGCGGGCGGCCTCGGCCTCATGTGCGTCGCGCTCCTGAAGGCGCTGGGCGGGCACGGCGCGGTGGTTGCCGATATCGATCCCAGGAAGCGCGAAGCCGCGCTTGCAGGCGGCGCTTTGGGCGCGGTCGATGCCGCCGCGCCCGATGCGGTGAAGCAGGCGCAGGCCGCGGCCAAGGCGCCGATCGGCGCCGCCATCGACTTCGTCGGCGCGGGCCAGACCGCCCGGCTCGGCATCGACGCCATCGCCCGCGGCGGCAAGTACGTGATCGTCGGCCTGTTCGGCGGCGACATCACCTTGTCGCTGCCGCTACTGCCGCTGCGCGCCATCGCGATCGAGGGCTCGTTCGTCGGCAGCCTCGGCGAGTTCCAGGCGCTGATGGGCCTGGTCAAACAGGGCAAGGTGCCGCCGGTGCCGCTCGAGCCGCGGCCGCTCGCCGGTGCCGAGGCCGCGCTGCGCGACCTCAAGGCGGGCCAGATCGTCGGCCGCGCCATCCTCAAGCCGTGAAATAGCTCGGACTTCCCAACCTGGAAGCGGCACGGCCGCGCTCGGCCGGAACGCTTTGCGTTCCACACCGTTATTCGCGGGCAAAAGGGACGGGGTCCGAGGAGCCTTCCATGTCAACAGGGATTCGCGGCGTGATTGCGGCCATTGCAGCCTCCTGGCTGCTGCTGGCTTGTTCTTCCGGGTCGAACCTTCCGCCGCTCTCCGGCAATCCGCAGGACACCACGGCGGGCTATCGGCTCGGACCGGGCGACGATCTCGCGCTCAAAGTGGTGGGGGCCGAGGATCTCGCCGGCGACTACCCGGTCTCGGACAGCGGCACGATCAGCGTCCCGCTGATCGGCGAGGTCAAGGCCGCGGGTTTGACCCGGACGGAACTCGAAAAGGCAATCGCCGAGAAGCTCGCGCAGGGCTACATCCGCAATCCGCGGGTCAACGTCTCGATCAAGAAATACCGGCCCTTCTACATCTACGGCGAGGTCGCGAAGCCCGGCGAATATCCCTATGCGAGCGGCATGCGCGTGCTCAACGCGATCGCCACCGCCGGCGGCTATACCTATCGCGCGGCCAAAGGCTATGTCGTGGTGACGCGCAACGGCCGCGACGCCAAGGCGCTCGATGCGACGCCGATCGAGCCCGACGACGTGATCCAGGTGCCGGAGCGGCTGTTCTGAGATAAATCTGCATCGCCCTGCGACGACGCGGAACGAATCGCCGCGCCAGCCGTCCGCTGAGAAAGGGGGACGGGATGCCGCCTCACACTCCGCACGCTACCGGCCGCTGGGCGATCCGCGCTTGCTGCGCGGGATGTGCTGCGTTGTTGCTGGGCACGCCGACCGGCATCGGCGCCGAGCCGGCTCTTGTCCCGACGGCAGCCCTGACGGCGCCGCAAACGCTTCAGGCCCGAAACGTCGCAGCGACGGGCATGACGCGCAAACCCGGCATGGTCATGCTGATGCTCTTCGGCAGCGGCGCCGGATCGCAAGGCCTGTTTGGCAGATTGGGGCAATAGAGCATTGCCCGCCGCAGCCGCGCGATGATCGTCGCCCGCGCGAAGCGGGGCGGCGCGCCTCACCGGACCGGTTAGGCTAGCTGCGCGTCCGCACGATGGCGTCGAGACTGGCGCCGACCTCGCGTGCCAGGCAGTCGTAGCTCACGTCGGTCATGTGCAGCCGGTCGCGCGACAGCATCATGCCCAGCGGCATCCGGCCGTCTTCGGCCCAATGCCGCATGATCGCGAAGCGCGGAAACAGGGGAACATCGTCGGCGAAGGCGACGGCATCGAGCGCGCGCAGCATCTCGCGGTAATGCTCGTGCTGCAGCATCGCGGGCGCGTATTGCGGATTCATCAGCATGACGTCGGCGCCGGCCGCCCGGATCCGCTCGATGCCCGCGTGCACGGCCTCGCCGATCGTGTTCGGATCGGCATCGCGCAGCACCGCGTTGGTGCCGACCTGCCAGATCACCAGGTCCGGATGCTCGGGCAGCACGTCGCGGTCGAGCCGCGCGGTCATGGCGAGCGCTTCCTCGCCGGGGACGCCGCGATTGACCACGCGAACCCAAAGCTCGGGGAAGCGGCCGTCGAGCACGAGGGCGAGGCGGTTCGGATAGGTATTCTCCGGCCGGCTTGCGCCGACGCCGGAGGTCGAGGAGGAGCCGAGCGCGACGATCGTCAGCGTCCCACCGGTGAGGATTCTCCGCGCCACATGCGGCAGCGGGCGGGCGAAGGTGGCGACCTCGTCGCCGGCGCCGCAGCGGTCGATCGCCGCGGCGGCCCCGCGTCCGGGCGGCGCCAGCAGGATGGTCGCCCCGGCGGCAAGCGTCACCGCCGCGACCGCCGCGGCGGCCCCTCGGCTCAGCCGCAGCCGCCAGCGTCCTTTCCCAAGCCCTTCAGCGCGCACCATAATCGACCGCCTCCGCGAGCACGTTGCCGATGCATTGATAGACCTCCGCGGCGAATTGCGGGCGCCGGTCCTTCGGCACATCGGCCAAGTCGAACACGCCCGTCTCGGTCCAATATTTCATGATCTCGTATCGCCTGAACAGGTAAATGTCGTCGAAATCCGCCGCGTGGCGCAGGGCTTCGAGGTAAGGTTCAAAATTTATTACCGAGCCGCTACTGGGGTTGTACTGCATGCTGACCAGCATAATGTCGAGGCGGTGCGCCCGCAACGAGGCTATTCCAGCCTCCAGCACGGCGGCAAATTGATCGACGTCGATGCCGCGCACCGCATCGACGGTTCCGGTCTCCCAGATCACCAGCGTCGGGTTCGCGGCGAACACGTCGCCGGGAAACCGCTCGACCATCTGCGCGGTGGTCTGGCGCGCGACGCCCTTGTTCAGGACCGTGACATCCATCCCGGGATGGCGCGCGCGGAGCGCTTCCTCCAGCCGGTGCGGATAGCCGTACGCGTTGCCGTCGCCCGCCGCCGTGCCCGCGGTCGAGGCGCCGCCGATCGCAACGATGCGCAGCGGCTGCTTCGCCTTGAGCTTGGCCGCGGTGAGCGGCAGCGGCGGATCATCCTCGAGAATCTCGCCGGGCACGCGGCAATTGACGTTCACCTCGGGTGCTGCGATGGCGGCGGCGGCAAGCAAGGCGACGACCAGGCCGGGCAGCGGAAGAAAGATGCGGCGCATCCCAATCACTCCGAAGGGGCAGGCTGAACGGACGGGGCGCGCGGCCGGCGGCTTGCCGTCTTGAACCATTGCAGCAGGGCGGCGGTGGCGATCATCAGGGCGATGCCGAGCAGGTTCACCGCCATCTGCGCCGGCAGGCCGGATTGCAGTTCCTCGAGCACGAAATGCCCCAGCACCGACAGCACGATGCCGAGGCAGAAGACATAGAGTGAGTTCTGGCCGCACAGAATCACCGGCCGCGCCCAGCGCGAGCCGAGGAACGCGGCCTCGGGCGCGACGAGATGCAGGGTCGCCATGACCAGCGCCAGAATGCTGAAGAGCCGCACCGGCGCGAGACTTGTCTTGTCGAGCGTGAAGTACCAGAGCTTGGGGAAGAGCGGCGGAAACGGATCGTAGATCCAGTGCGCGGTCCAGGAGAGGCTGATCACGGCGATCGCCCCGGCGACAGTCACGGCGGCCTGCCCGATCCAGCGCGGCGGCTGGTACGGCGGATGGCCCAGCGCGCGGACATAGCCGAGGCTCGCGCCGATGACGAACAGGAACTGCCAGGCGAGCGGATTGAAGAACCAGACGCGGTCGTCCGGATAGGCATGCAGCGCCCAGCCGAACCGGAGCGTCAGCGCATAGACCGCGGCCGAGACCAGCCCGGGCAGCAGCAGGTGGCGCGACAGCCCCAGGAGGATCAGCGGGAACGCGGCCAGCAGCACGATATAGAGCGGCAGGATGTCGAGGAACGGCGGCTGGAAGTCGAGCGCCAGCGCATGCAGCACGGCGATGTGCGGCTGGGTGAGAAAGTCGCCGACGCCCAGCTCCTCCGCGTACATCGGGTTCTCGATGGCGACGAGCGTGTAGGACACCTCGGCAGTGAAGATCACGAACAGGAAGATGTGCGCGACATAGAGCTGCCACACGCGGCGATAGACCTGCGCCACCGCGAGCAGCGCGCCGTTGCGCATCAGGCTCTGGCCGTAGACCAGCGCCGCGGTATAGCCGGAGATGAAGATGAACACCTCGGCCGCATCGCAGAACGCGACCGAATGCAGCGTGAAATAGGAGAGCGGGTTCTCGGGGATGTGGTCGATGAAGATGATGAAGAGCGACAGCCCGCGGAAGAAATCGAGCCGCAGGTCCCGGCCGCTCATGGCATCCTTCCGGACATTGCCGCATCATAGCCGCCCGCGCCGATCCGCAGAAGCAGGGAGGGTCAAGAGATGCCCGCAGACGAAGCCGCCGAGGCCCTGATCGCCGCCGCGGCCGCGGTGCGCGCGCATGCCTACGCGCCCTATTCGCGGCTGAGCCTCGGCGCCGCGATCCGTGCCGAGGACGGCCGAGTCTATGCCGGGGCGAATGTCGAGAACGCGTCCTATCCCGAGGGGCTCTGCGCCGAGGCGGCGGCGATTGCGGCGATGATCGCCGGCGGCGCGCGGCGCATCGCGGCGATCGCGGTGGTGGGGCCGGGGCCCGATCCCGCGCCGCCGTGCGGCGGCTGCCGTCAGCGCATCGCCGAGTTCGCCGGCCCCGCGACGCCCGTTCATCTCGCGACCGAGAGCGGTGCGCGCCGCACGGTCACTCTGGGCGAACTGCTGCCTTTGGCGTTCGGGACCGCGCATCTGCCGTAGATGGAGCCGTGGCAGGCCGATAGAGCATGAGGAGCGCGTCGGTTGCGGCGGTGGCGCGGGCTTTGGCCTCGGCCTCGGTCGGCGGCGGCGCCAGGTGCAGCACCTGCCGCAGCAGCAGGTCGCCCCACAGCAGCGCGAAGAACTGCGCCGCCATGGCGTCGGGCGCTCCGGGGCCCAGAAGCCGGCGCGCCTGCGCGCGCCGCAGCAGGTCGGCGAGAGCGTGGCGCATCGCCTGGCGTCCGCCCAGCTCGAGCGCGTTCGCGACCTCGACCGAGCGTTCCGCCTCGCTCGCGGCCAGGCGGTAGACCGCCATCACCACCGGCGACGATACTTCGCGCAGCATGGTGGCGCCGAAGCGCACGAGCATCGCCGCGAGAGCCTTGCGGTCCCGCGGCTCCGGCAGGTGCAGCGGCACCTGCATGCGGGCCGTGCCGATCGCGATCATCTGCATCAGGATGCCGTGCTTGCTGCCGAAGAGCGCGTAGAGCTCGCGCTTCGAGACCTTGGCCTCGGTCGCGATGTCGAGCGTGCTGGTGCCGGCATAGCCACGCTCCATCAGCAGCTTGAACGCGGCGCCGATGATCCGGCCGCGCAGCCGCTCCGCGGCATCGGCTTCGGGCTCGCACACCGGCCCCGGCGCCGGACTTTTCCGCGGCATGATTTTTCCCTTGCGTCGGTACCTGGCAGTACCATACGATGAAATGCGTTGGTACTCTAGCGTACCAATTCCCTTGCTGGGAGGACCGCCATGGAAACCCTGTCGCTGCAGCCGGCAACCCGGATCACGCCCATGCCCGAGGGGCGCGCGGCCGCCGGTGGCGGCACCATCCGACCCTTCGACGCCGGCCGCCTCCTCGCGACCCTGGTCGTCGACGTCGCGTTGCCCTGGCTCGCGGTGATCCTGCTCGAGCGGCAGGGGGTGGCGCTGGTCTCGGCGGTGGCCGCGGCGACCGTGTTTCCGTTGGGCTCGATCCTCTTTGCCTGGCTCTCGCGCGGGCGAGTCGAGGTCATCGGCCTTGCGGTCATGGTGACGATGCTCTGCGGGCTCGCCCTGGCGATGGCGAGCGGCGACGTGCGTTTCAGCCTGGTCAAGGCGGCGCCGGCCCTCGGTCTGTTCGGTACGGCTTGTCTCGCTTCGCTCTTCACGCGGCGCCCGCTGATGTTCTTGGTCGCGCGCTACTTCTCGACGGAGGGCGACCCGGCGCAGGCGGCGATCTGGAACCAGCGTCTCAGCATTCCGGGCTTCCGCCGCGCGATGCGCGTGCTCACGCTCGTTTGGGGCGTGGCGTTGGTGCTCGAGGCGACCGTCGGCATCGCGGTGGCGATCCTGGTCGTACCGGAGACCGCGCTCGTCGTCGAGCGCGTGCTCGGCTTCGGCACCATGGCCGGCCTGTTCGCCTGGACCGCGGCCTTCGCGCGACGGGGCGAAGCGCAGGCACGGGCGTTCAGTGCCGCATCGTCGCAAGCCGCTCCGCCCGCCGAAGCGGCGCCCGCCGAAACGTCGCCGGCCGCAGAGGTCGCCGAGAGCGCCGTGACGGTGCCACGTCCCGCTAGCCCAGACGCAACCGACGATGCGTTTCCCCAGTCCTGGTATCCGGTCGCGCTCAGCCGCGAGCTCGGACCGGAATCGCTGCTCGGGCAGGAGTTTCTCGGCTCGCGCGTGGTGATCTACCGCGACGCGCAGGGCAGGCCCGTGGTGCAGAGCGCGTGGTGCCCGCATCTCGGCGCCGATCTCTCGGTTGGGCAGCTGGTCGACGGCAAGGTGCGCTGCGCCTTCCACCATTGGAGCTTCGACCCCAGCGGGCGCTGCGTCCACATCCCGACCGGCGACAAGATCCCGCCGGGCGCACGTATCGCGACATATCCCTCGGCCGAGGCTTTCGGCCTCGTCTGGGCCTTCAACGGCGAGACCCCGCTCTTTCCGCCGCCGGGCATTCCCGACGCCGAGGAGTCGGAGCTGCTTGTCGAGAGCGTGCGCGTCGCCGTGCGCGACATCGAGTCCTGGGTCGCCACCAGCAACGGCGTCGACTTCCAGCATCTGCGCACGCTGCACGCGCTGCCCGTGGAGACGCCGCCGCTCGTCGATGTCGGACCCTATGGGCTCGCTTACGACATCGAGACGCCGTTCTACCGGCAGCATGGGCGGATCACCGGCACCAACTGCTTCTCGCAGCACCTGCGGGTGCGCGGCGTGGACATGTTCATGCTATTCACCGGCGGCGCGCTCGGGCGTGCGCGGACCATGTCGTACTACGCCATCGGCGTGCGGCGCGGGCCGAACGCGGCGGCCGAGCTCGCGGCGGTCAAGGCGATGGTGGACCGGCTCATCGCCGAGGACGCGCCGGTGCTGAATACGATCCGTTTCAGGAAGGGCGCGCTGGTCGCGTCCGACCGCCACCTCGGCCGCTTCTTCCGCTACGTCGAGACGTTCCCGAAAGCGCCGCCCCTCGGCTGACGCGATCGCCTAGATTGCGTCGAGCTGCCAGGCGATGTCGTTGGCGATGTTCCAGAGATAGCCGATATCGGCCTGGCCGACGAGCGCGTAGGCGTGCCCGTGGTGGCGCCAGTAGAGCAGGTTGAGGTCGTCGCGATGATCGAACGTGGCGGCGATGTCGGGCTTGTTCGACGTGCCGACGACGACGGTCAAGGGACCCAGCGCCTTGATGTCGGTGGTGTAGAAGAGCTGCGTCGCCGGCCGGCCTTCGACGATCAGGAAGCGCGCGCCCTGGAACACGAGGCCCCACGGCTTCAGATTCGGCAGGCGGAAGTCCGACGGCAGCTTCTGCGCGCCCTTGCGCGCGTCGCCATCGTTGGCGGGCACGTCGACGAGCGCCGCATCGTTCGGACCGGCGGCGACGAAGAGCTTGTGGTAGCCCGCGATGTTGTCGAGCCAGCTGCCCGAGGCGAGATTCGCATCGGCCGGCTTCGTCGCCGTCACCACGGTCTCGTCGGCGGCGAAAAAGCCGAGCCCCGCGCCCACCAGCAATCCCGCGAGCGACGCCGCCACGGGCACGCCGATCCACCAGCGTCGATCGCCGATGTGCCGGCGCAGCCGCGCGCCGAACGGCACGACACTCGCGCCCGCGCTCGCCGCGCCGCGTGCTGCCGCGATCAGCCGGTCGGGAACGGGCTCGCGCACCACCTCGTCGAAGGCGGCGCGCAGCAGTGCCGCGCTCTCGGTCAGGCGCGCGGCGCGATCCCGGAGCTCGGCGTCCTCTTCGAGCGCAAGCGCCACCGCGGCGCGCTCGTCCTCGGCGAGCTCGCCGTCGAGATAGGCGATGAGCTGCTCCTCACTCGGCTTCGCCATCGCTCATGCTCCTGCGGAGCGCGCCACCCGCCTCGAGCCTCGCCTGCAAGGCGACGCGGGCACGTGCCAACCGGCTCATGATCGTACCGATCGGCACCTCGGCGATCTCCGCTGCTTCCTTATAACTCAATCCATCCACCGTCACGAGAAGGAGCGCCGTTCGCTGCTCGGCGGGCAGCTCCGCGAGCGCCGCCCGAACCTCGCGCAGCTCGAGCCGGGCCTCGGTGCGGCGCACCGATTCGTCCGATCCGATCTGCAAGGCCTCATCCTCGCTCCCTTCCTTCCGCACGTCCCGCGCCCGGATCTGATCGATCCAGATCGTCTGCACGATGCGAAACATCCAACTGTCGAACCGCGTACCCTCCTGAAACTGATGCGCCCGGGTGAGCGCCCGCTCGCATGCCGACTGGACCAGATCGTCGGCCTCCACCGCCGAGCGCGCGAGTCCGCGCGCGAATCGTCGGAGCCGGGGCAGCACGGCGATGAGCTGGTCGCCGAAGGACGGGCTCACGGCCGCGAATCCTGGGTGCCCGGTGCCGCGCGACGTGACCTGGCGGGGTGAAAACGGGTCCTGATCGGATTTATTCCCTGGCTCGGGGTCGCCTCGGGCTACTCTCGGCGGAACCGGGTTTCGCCCCCTGATTGCTGGGATATTTGGGCTGGGGGCAACCTCCCGCGGTGAGTTTAACACGGAGCCGGACGGTGAAAAGAGCGGCCCTGATCCTTAACATTGGGTTAACGGCCCTGTTCGCGGCCGGGGCGGCCCGGGCGGACTGCGTCGACGAGGTTGCCGCCGCGCGGCAGCAGCTCGCCGCGGTCAAGGACGAGGCGCAGCGCCAGGAATTGTTGCGCATTCTTGACAAGGCCGAGAAAGACGGACGGGCCGGACGCGAGCGGCTGTGCCTCGACGCGCTGGTCCGCGCCCAGGCGCTTTTCAAATAGGGCTGCGGCCGAGCGGCGCAGGATTCCTTAATGCCCTTCACAATTGGCCGGCTGCGCGCCATAAAGTCGCCCCGCCTGCCGCCGGTCGCATGACCCGACATTCCACGCACGAAGGATATACGGCTCGATGAAGATCAGCGTCCCGAAGGAGCGCCGGCCGCACGAGCGCCGCGTCGCGGCGTCGCCCGACACCGTCAAGCGATTGGTCGGGATGGGCCTCGAACTGGTGGTCGAGAGCGGTGCGGGCGCGGGCGCGTCTTACACGGATGCGGCCTACGAAGCGGCGGGCGCCAGCATCGCGCGCGATGCGGCGGCCGCGCTCGGCGCGGGCGACATCGTGCTCAAGGTGCAGCGGCCATCGGCCGAGGAGCTGCGCGCAATGCGGCGCGGCGCGGTGCTCGTCGGCATGCTGGCGCCGTTGCAGCATCCCGAGGACGTGGCGCTCTATGCCGGCGCGGGCGTCACCAGCTTCGCGATGGAGCTGGTGCCGCGCATCACCCGCGCGCAGGCGATGGACGTGCTGTCGTCGCAGGCGAACCTTGCCGGCTATCGCATCGTGCTCGATGCCGCGACCGCGTTCGGCCGCGCCTTCCCGATGATGATGACCGCGGCCGGCACGGTGCCGCCGGCGCGCGTGCTGGTGATGGGCGCGGGCGTCGCCGGGCTGCAGGCGATCGCCACGGCGCGTCGCCTCGGCGCGATCGTGTCCGCGACCGACGTGCGGCTTGCCGCGAAGGAGCAGGTGGAGAGCCTCGGCGCCACGTTCCTGGTGGTCGATCTCGAGGCGATGAAGGCGATGGAGACGGCCGGCGGCTACGCCAAGGAGATGGGCGCCGACTTCGCCCGCCGCCAGCGCGAGCATGTGAGCGAAGCGCTGAAGAAGATCGACATCGTCGTCTGCACCGCGCTGGTGCCCGGGCGGCGCGCGCCGGTCCTCATCACGCGCGAGATGATGGCGATGATGAAGCCGGGCTCGGTGGTGGCCGACCTCGCGGTCGAGCAGGGCGGCAATGTCGAAGGCAGCGTCCCCGGCGAGACCGTGGTGACGCCGGGCGGCGTGAGCATCCTCGGGCCGATCAACGTGCCCTCGAGCATCGCCGTCGATGCGAGCGCGCTCTATGCGCGCAACCTGCTCGCCTTCCTCGGCCTCATCGTCGACAAGGAGAAGCAGCTCAAGATCGACGCTACCGACGAGATCGTCAAGGCGACGCTCCTGACCAGGGACGGCGCCGTCGTCCATCCGCAATTCGCCGCCGCGCCCGCGCAGGCGGCAGGAGACTGAGCCGATGTCGCACGAGGTTGCCGGCGCCGCGCCGGACGTGTTCCTGTTCTTTCTGACCGTTTTCGTTCTGGCCGTATTCGTCGGATACCACGTCGTGTGGCGCGTCACGCCGGCGCTGCATTCGCCGCTGATGAGCGTGACCAACGCGGTGTCGAGCGTGATCATCGTCGGCGCGCTGATCGCCGCCGGGCCGGCGGGACTCAGCTTCTCGAAGGTCATGGGCTTCGTCGCGGTGACGCTCGCCTCGGTCAACATCTTCGGCGGCTTCATCGTCACGCAGCGCATGCTGCAGATGTTCAAGAAGAAATCCTGACGGAGCATGCGACCGTGAGTCCCAACCTCGCAGCCTTCCTCTATCTCGTCGCCTCCGTCTGCTTCATCATGGCCTTGCGCGGCCTGAGCTCGCCGGTGACGTCGCGCGGCGGCAACATCTACGGCATCGTCGGCATGGTGATCGCGGTGCTGACCACGCTCGCGACGCCGGGCGTCGTCAGCTACGGCGTGATCCTCGTCGGTATCGTCATCGGCGGCGCGATCGGCACCTTCATCGCGCTGCGCATCCAGATGACCGCGCTGCCGCAGCTCGTCGCCGCCTTCCACAGCCTCGTCGGCCTCGCCGCGGTCTGTGTCGCCGCGGCGGCGTTCTACGATCCGGACGCCTACGGCATCGGCATCGCCGGCGCGATCCATCGCGGCAGCCTCGTCGAGATGAGCCTCGGCACGGCGATCGGCGCCATCACCTTCACCGGCTCGATCGTCGCCTTCGCCAAGCTGCAAGGGCTCGTCACCGGCGCGCCCCTGGTGTTCCCGGGCCAGCACCCGCTCAATGCGCTCCTGGGCATCGTGCTCGTGGCGGCGATCGTCTGGTTCGCCATGGCGCAATCCGTTGGGGGGTTCTGGATCATCGTCGCGCTGTCGCTGGCGCTGGGGCTCCTGCTGATCGTGCCGATCGGTGGCGCCGACATGCCGGTGGTGATCTCGATGCTCAACTCCTATTCGGGGTGGGCGGCCTGCGGCATCGGCTTCACGCTGGCGAACAGCCTGCTTATCATCACCGGCGCCCTGGTCG
>Ga0335085_10007309_pt1 | contig 17204 bp, 14 predicted proteins | sample Lox_Sample_45_FD_206712 | JGI IMG/M metagenome (GOLD analysis project Ga0335085, IMG submission 206712) | Soil microbial communities from Loxahatchee National Wildlife Refuge, Florida, United States - Lox_Sample_4.5 | ecosystem: Environmental > Terrestrial > Soil > Wetlands | place: USA...
GCGGCTACAACACGGCGTCGCGGATCATCGAAGAGCGCTCGGAAGCGCTGGTGAAGATTGCCGAGTCGCTGCTCGAGCGCGAGATTTTGGATGGCGGCGAAGTAATGGCCATCATCAAGGGCGAGCCGCTCGCGTCGCTTCCGCCTTCCGGTCCGCGTGATACCGGGGACCAGACCCAGCAGGTCATTCGCCCCGAGGGCGGACGGCGCGTGCCGGGCCTCTCGGAAGGGGAGCGTCCGCAACCGGCGTGATCCCGCGCTTTCCGGTCTATCTGTTCGACATCGACGGCACCTTGCTGGACTCGGCCGAGGATATCTGCGGCGCGGTCCAGCAGGTGCTCGACACTGCGAATTGTTCCCCGGTCACTTACGAATATCTGAAGAGCTTCATCGGACGCCATCTGATCGATCTCTTCAGCGATGTATTCCCCACTTACTCCTCCGAACAGATTGACGGGCTTATCCAGCAATACCGGACAATCTATCTGGCGCGGGGCCATACGCGGACGCGCGTCTATCCGGGTGTGGACCGGGCATTAGCCGCGCTCGGCGGGCGCAAAGGAACCGCCACCACCAAGGGCACTCCAACCACCCGCGCGGTACTCGAGCAATTCAAGCTTCTCCCCTACTTCGACCACGTGCAGGGCACCGACGGGTTTCCGTGCAAGCCGGCGCCGGACGTGATCTTCACGGCGCTGGCGGCGCTGGGCGCGCGTCCGGAGGATTGCCTCTTCGTGGGCGATTCGGCCGCCGACATGGAAGCCGGCAAGCGCGCCGGCGTCAAAACCTGTGCCGTCCGCTACGGCTACGGCAAGCCCGAAGACCTCGCCCGGTTCTCTCCGGATTATTGGGTGGATGACCTGGGCGAGCTCGCGCCACAGTCACAAAGTTCGGCGGATTTTGCGAAGGCCGTAAGCATCGACGGCTCCGGGAGTTAGGCTCCGCGGGGGCAGAGGGCCGCGGCTGGCGAAGCCGCTTCCCATGGGATGCTGAAAGCGGGGACCGTCCAAGTTGGCCCATTTCTGAAAATAGGCCTTGTGCTATCAATCACTTGCGGCGGTAAACCGTCCAACTTGGACAACCCTCGAAAAGGAATCGCATGAAATCGCTTCGTTCCCGCAAGCCGGCAGAGGCAGCCGGATCGTTCGACCTCGGCGCGCTGCTCGGCCAGCGAAAAGCGTCCGGCCTGATCGCCGGACGTTGTTCCGCCGCGGAAGCCGGAACCATCCGCCAGATCCGCGAGGAGAAACTGTATCTGGCCAAGGGGGTTCGGTGGGGTGAGTTCTGCCAGAACCATCTGGGGATGTCCCGGACGCAGGCGGACCGCCTGATCCGCTACCTCGACGAGTTCGGCCCGGACTACTTTGAAGTGGCGCAGTTGACGCGCATTCCGCCCGAAGCCTATCGCGCCATCGCGCACGCGGTGAAGGACGGGCACATCTATTGGCAGAACGAAGCCATCGCCCTGCTGCCCGAGAATACCGAGAAGGTGGCCGCGGCCGTCGCCGGACTGCGCGAAGCCGCCAAAACGCCGGAAGAGGAAGCCACGCCCGCGCCGCCCGCGATGGAGGCGCTGAAGGAGCGTGGCGCAGAGGTGGTCGCCGGATGGGCCAGACTGGTGGCGTCGCGCGCGATGTTGCCGCCCTCCGAGCGGCAGCAACTGAAAAATCTGATCGGTAGGATGCGGCAGGAACTGCAGCGGCTGGAGAATCAGGTGTGGGGATGAGGCTTCCGGCGGCTGGCGAGAAGGGCCTCGGCGCTGGCCAGATTCTTCATCGCCCCTGCCGATAGTAGGGTGCGGCTTCGGCGGTGAACTCCTTCAGCGCCTCTCGATAAGCCGTGACCGCCTCTTCCAGCCGCTCCGTCCCGCTCTCCCGCTCGCCCAGCACGCGTAACGCGGTGGCAAGGTTGTTGGTAGCGACACCCGGTCTTCGGGTGTCTACCGTTCAGAAAGGTTACTCTGGAATGCAACCGCGCTCACGATCAACGTACTTATACTTGATCGTAAAGTACACAACGATGACGTGGCCGTTTTTGTCAGTGTATTGGGTGTGAAATGTTGATTCATCGTCTTCGTCTGGCCACGGGTCTTTACCCAAGGGTGGTTTGTCAATATTGGGGCACTTGCATTTCCCCGGACACGGGTTAATGACTTCTCCATCTCTTTCGAGATCTTCCAGGTACTTATTGATAGCGTCCTTGTCTTCCTTGTGGACGGTTGTTACCGGAACCTTCTCCGGATTCGGATTGTCTGCGGTCGGTGCAACAGATCGAAAAGTCACGTGGTATTGATATTCGCCATTGATGCGTGAAAAGGAATAGAACCGTTTCTTGCAGTGGTCATCCCGGCAGTCGGCCATCGTTCATTCTCCGTTTAACAAGTAGATAGGCCCTGGTTCCCTCAGCGGATTATACATCACCAAAGGCAATTAAAGGTAGCCTGTTACAATGAAATCCGGATCGCCGCCGTTAATAAGCTTGTTGGCCTCGCGACAGTTCTGGGCGGCGGATCTGTATGCCTTTTCGCTCGTAAAATGGCTTAGTCGCGGAAACCAGCATCTAATACACGGGCGGTGATCAGGATATAGTCTGGAACGGGATCACCTGGTCCTCCGGTTCCACTGGAGCCAACAGCGGGCCATTCTTCGATCGTAAGGACGACAAGGCCAAATGCCACTGGAAAGTCGGGTCGAGGTAGACACCCCTCGTTTCGAGGTGATTCCCGGTGGCGCCACTATCGCCGGAGAATCGTTCGTCTCATTTTGCCAAGATTTACTAAGACGACCTCCAAGAAACAAAACGCGCCCCGCCGATAGCAGGTACAATCGATACCGGGCCCAAAATCAGCCGGACTGAAGTCCGCCTATTCGGAGGAATCATCGTGACATCTAAAACGCAGCACGCCCGTATCTACTCGAGCGGCCAGGTGCTGTTTCCCGACCTGAGTTACAAAGCCTTCGTTGTTCCCGGCGACGAAGAAGCGCTGGATACGTTAAAAGCCATTCCCGGAGCCACGCAGGTGTTGACTTACTTACAGGAAAACTTCAGCGAAGAGCTGATCTTCCTACAGAACAATCAGCAGATGATCCGGGCGAGTTATCACAACTATGTGTCGCTGTATAAGTTACTGGAGCGATGCTGCGAGATCTTATCGCTTCCGGTGCCGGAGTTATACCTGACGACTAACCCTACGCTGAACGCTTACACCGTCGGCACCAGGCGCACCTGCATCGTGCTGCATTCCGAGCTGGTCGAGACGATGACACTGGACGAGCTGACCTTCGTGATCGGGCACGAACTCGGCCATATCAAGTGTACGCACGGGCTGTACCGCCTGCTCGGCGAACTTCTGCTGCGCTACTGGGATTTACTTTCCTCGGTGATTCCGGTGCCGGGAATCGGCATGCTGCGCGTGCCGCTGATCCTGGCGTACTGGGAATGGTTCCGGCGCGCCGAATTGACCTGCGATCGCGCCGGGCTGTTGTGCGTCCAGGACCTGGAGACGAGCTTGCGCGCGCTGAGTAAGTTGGCCGGCAAGGTGTCCGGTTATGAAGACGAATTCAGCACCGAGTCGGCGCTGAAGCAGGCCGAGGCCGGCAAAGAAGTCAAGAACAAGCTGGTGCTGCTGGTGTCGATTCTGGAAGCTGCCGGGAACGACCACCCCTTTGTACCCGCGCGACTGAAACGGCTGACAGAGTTCGCCGCCACCGATCAGTACAGGAACATCCTGGGGGGCAACTACGAAAAAGACGTGCTCGGCCTGCACGAATCGGGCAGCCGCGTAACTTGCCAGTGCGGCCTGAAGGTGAACTCTAAGTTGTGCTTCTGCCCGGAGTGCGGGCGCGACCTGGCGGCGGACGCGGAAGCCGCCGCAGCCGCAGCGGCTGCAGCAACGGCAGCTTCCCAACCGCCCCAGGAATCCAAACTCGATAAGCTCAAGGGCGGCGCCGCCAGTCTGTTCCGGAGAGGATAACTCCGGACTAATTCAGCAGCCGGCCCTGACGCAGGTAAGCCGGCATTTCCAAATCGTCCATGTCCAGCACCGGCGCGGCCTCCTCGGCCATGGCCGGCTCCGGCTCAGGCTCCTGGTAGACCTCCGCGGGCGCCTCCGGTACGATTACCGGAACCGGCTCCGGCTCGGGCGCGCGCGGCTGGACCCGAATCGGCGGCGGCGCCGGCGCGGCGGCCAGGACAATCGGGCGGTCCGCCGGTATCGAACTTTCGGGCGTGAAACCGGTGGCGATCACGGTGATCTTCACGGCATCGCCCATCGACTCGTTCACGCTGACGCCGAAGTTGATCTGCACGTCGTCGCAGTCGGCGGCTTCACGGATGATCGAGCAAGCCTCGTTGACTTCGTGCAATCCCAGCCGGCTCGAACCGGTGATGTTGATCAGCACGCCGCGCGATCCGGCAATGCGCGTATCTTCGAGCAGCGGGCAACTGATGGCTTGGCGCGCCGCGTCGACCGCCGCCCGTTCGCCGCGGCCGATGGCGGTGCCGAGATACGCATACCCCATGCCGGACATAGTGGCTTTGATGTCCGAGAAATCGCGATTGATCATGCCGGGCGTAGTGATGATGTCGCTGATGCCCTGCACCGCCTGGCGCAACAAATCGTCGGCCAGTTTGAAGGCTTCGAAGAAGCTGGTTCCGGGCGGCGCGAGCGACAGCAGGCGATCGTTTGGAATCGCGATGACCGTATCCACCGTGGAGGCCAGCATCGCCAGACCTTCTTCGGCCATGCGCATGCGCTTGCGCCCTTCAAATCCGAACGGCTTGGTGACGACCGCGACGGTAAGCGCATCCAACTCCTTGGCCAGCGAGGCGACCACCGGAGCCGCGCCGGTGCCGGTGCCGCCGCCCATGCCCGCCGTGACGAACACCATATCGGCGCCCTGCAGCAACTCGACAATGGCGTCGGTATTTTCAAGCGCTGCCTGGCGGCCGATCTCGGGGTTCGAGCCGGCGCCCAAGCCATTGGTGATCTTCTCGCCCAGTTGCAGCTTGTTGCCCACCTGGCAGACGCTCAAGCCCTGGCGATCGGTATTCATGGCGTAGAATTCCACGCCTTCCATGCCTTCCGCCACCATGCGGGCGACCGCATTGCAACCGCCGCCGCCCACGCCAATTACCTTGATCCGCGTCCCCAGACGCGTCTCTTCTTCGATTTCGTACTTGAAGTTTTTCAAGTCGGATTCCATGCGCCCCATTGATGCCCCCTTCTGTTAGCGAACTGTTTGCCGCAACACCTTGCCCAACCAACCAGCGCTTTCGCGCTTCAACTCGTTTTTCTGTTTGATCTTGGCCGAGTACATCGCGAGTCCCGCCGCGGTAGTCCACTCCGGCGTGCGGATTTCCTCGGGCCAGTCGCGGATGCCGGACGGCAGCCCGAAGCGCGCCTGGCATCGCAATTCCTTGTCGGCTACGTCCAGAACCTCGGCGAGTTGCGCGCCGCCGCCGCAAACGTAGATCCCGCCGATCAGCGCGCGGTCCATGCCGATGCGCAGCAGTTGCTGGCGCACCAACCGGAACAGGTCGGTGGCGCGCGACTCGAGCACGATGGTCACATGACGCAGGCTGCCCTGCCGCGGCTCGCGCTCCTCGGGCGCCGGCAACTCGACGTGCAAATTGTCGGGGCAGGATTCGGGCGACGCCGAGCCGAACTCGGTCTTGACCCTTTCGGCATCCTCGAAGCTCAGGCACATGGCGTGCGCCAGGTCGCGCGTGAAGGAGTCGCCGCAAATCTGCGAGCCATTGGCGGAATGAATCGAGCAGGCAAGTTGCAGCGAGTCGCCGTAGTAGACCACCAGCCCCGTGGATTCGGCGCCGATATCGAGCACCGCAATTCCCTCGCGCCGATCTTCGGGGCGCACCGCAGCATAGCAGGCCGCCTGCGGCTCAAATACCGTTTCCTCCACGAGCACTGACGCCAGGTTCACCGCGCCGATAAGCGCATTGTGTTCCTGAATCGAGACAGTGGCGATGTGGACGTTCACCGCCAGGCAGGCGCCCAGCATCTTTTCCGGATTGCGGTGGCCGGCGAATCCATCCACGACGAAGTCCTGGGGATAAAGCTGCAGGATCATGCGATCCTCGTCCAGCCTAGCCTTCCAGGCACGTTTCATGACGCGGTCCACATCGCCGGGTTCAATCTCGCGCTCGTATCCGAGCTCCAGGGCACCGCGGCTGTTGCTGCCATTCACCGTCTGGCCACCCATGCCGACCACGACCGCCTCCACGTTGACGCCGGCCAAAGCCTGGGCCTCCGCCATGGCGCTGCGGATGCTTTCAGCCACCGCCACCTGGTCGGCAATGCGGCTCTTCGCCCAACCTTCCGAAGGCACCGATCCGGCGCCGAGAAAACGCAGGCGCCCGCGCTCCAGAACGCAGATCACCACACGCGTCGTGCGGCTGCCGGCGTCCAATCCCACTGCGTACATCGTCTTGCTTTCTTCTGCCATGGCTTACTCCCTGGCGGTAATGCGGTCGTCCAGCCGCAGGTCGAAAATTTTTGCCTCGGGCAAGTGCTTGTGAATTTCCGGGTAGTGATTAGCGAAGTTCTGGTAGCGGTTGGCGAAATTTACGTCGCCCATGATCAGTTCCACGGCGCGGCGATCCATCTGGGTGACCACGCGGATGTTCTCGGCGTCGGAAATGTCTACTTCCGAAAGATCCTTGGCCAGATAACCCATCTCCTGCTGGAACAGCAGCAAGGTATGGACGCGCTCGCGGCGCTGCTCCTCGGTCTCGTCCTGGCGCACGCCCTTCAGCACCGGGAAGCCGAAATGCGAAGCCGGTGGCGGCTCCAGCAACGCGCCATACGCATCGATCAGCAGCACTCCGGTGCCGAAGTAGACATACGCCACCGGAGTGCGCTCGCGGAGCCGCACCACCAGTCGATCCGGCCAGACGCGTGACACCGATGCATCTTCTACCCAGTCGATGGCCAGCAGCCGCCGGCGCCGCTCGTCGAGTGGAACGGAGAAGATGCTGCCGCCGAAATCCGCGCTGAACACCCGCCGCACCTTGGCGCGATTGGTGTACTTCAGACCTTCGATGGTGAGGCTATCCGGCCGGTCGCGCGATATGGTGAACTCGGGATCGTGAATTACATACTGGCGGACCTTCATCGCGGCGAAGGCGCTGGTCGCGACGAGCAGTCCCCCGCCGGCGATGCCGAGCCACATGCGCCAGCGGATCGGGGACCGTGCGGCTGATCCGCTTTTCGTGGCGCTCGATTTTTTACTCTCGCGCGCCATTCCTAGTGCGCCTCCGGCTGCCGCAGCTTTTCGAGCAGCTTTTCCCCGGCTTGCCAGACGTTGCCGGCGCCGAGCGTCAGGACCAGGTCGCCGTCCTGCGCCACCGCCTCGGCAGCCGCGACGGCCCGGTCGATGGTTCCGGCATACTCCGCGCCACGATGGCCGAACTGCCGCAAGCGCTCCACCAGGCCTTCCGCCGAGACGCCGTCGATGGGCTTTTCCGAGGCGGCGTAAATGTCCAGCACAAATACCCGGTCGGCCTGATGGAACGACCGCGCAAACTCGTCCATCAGGTGAAAGGTGCGGGTGTAGCGATGCGGCTGGAACAGCACGAGGATGCGGCGGAACCCGCACTCGCGCGCGCCGTCCAGGGTGGCGCGGATCTCGGTCGGGTGGTGCCCGTAATCGTCCACCACGGTGACGCCGCGCTCTTTGCCGCGCACCTGGAAGCGCCTATCGACGCCGTTGAAAGTGGCCAGCGCTTCGCGAATGGTGTCGGGCGAAACTTCCAGTTCCATCGCCACGGCCACCGCCGCCATGGCATTCAGCACGTTGTGCCGGCCGGGAATGCGCAGGTGAAACCGGCCCAGATCAGTCGTGCGGTAGCGTATCCGGAAGTCGCTGGCGAAGTGGCCGCAGCCGATCTCAAACGCCTCCACATCGGCCTGGGCGGTCGTTCCGTAGGTGATGGTGCGGCGCGTGATGGACGGCAGGATGCTCTGCACGTTGGCATCGTCCAGACAGACGATGGTGGCGCCGTAGAACGGCACCTTGTTCAGGAACTCCACGAACGCCGCTTGAATCGCCTCGAGCGACGCGTAGTGATCCAGGTGCTCGCGGTCGATGTTGGTGACCACCGCCAGAATGGGCGCGAGTTTGAGGAACGATCCGTCGCTTTCGTCCGATTCGACCACCAGGAAGTCGCTGTGGCCCACTTGCGCGTTCGAGCCGCCCATGGTGCCGACGCGGCCGCCGACTACCACCGTCGGGTCGAGGCCGGCGTAGTTGAGAATCGTGGCGGTCATCGACGTAGTGGTGGTCTTGCCGTGGCTGCCCGCCACGGCGATCCCGTACTTCAGCCGCATCAATTCAGCCAGCAATTCGCCGCGCGGAATGATGGGGATTTGCAGTCGCCGCGCTTCCTGCAACTCGGGGTTCTGCGGATCGACCGCCGAGGACACCACCAGCGCTCGCGCTCCCCCGACGTTGGAGGCGTGGTGGCCCTCGTAGATCCGCGCGCCCATCCCGGCCAGCCGCTCGGTGATGGGCGAGAGGCGCGCGTCCGATCCGCTGATCTGGTATCCCAGGTTCAGCAGGACTTCGGCAATGCCGCTCATGCCGATGCCGCCGATGCCCGTGAAATGCAGATGCTGGGGACGGAAAAACATTTACTTACCGTATTGTTTCGGGTTGAGCCGCGCGTGTCAATGAAAAAACGCAGGGAAACCTGACGCGGAGCGGCGGAAGCGCGGAGAATCTCGCCGGGATCGGCCTAAATGCTCTCCGCGTGTTCCTTCGCGCTTCCGCGTCTCCGCGTCATATCTACAACTCACCCGAGACCCTCCAAAATCTCCGCCGCCCGCCTTGCCGCTCCGGGATGCGCGAACTGGCGGGCCGCTTCGCCCATCCGTGCCAGCGTTTCCGGATCGGCCTGTAGCTCGCGCAGCAGCGAAAAGAGGCGCTCGCCATTCATCTCGGCATCGCGGACCAGCCGCGCGGCGCCGCCTTTCTCGAGCGCCTCGGCATTGCGCGTCTGATGATCGTCGGCGGCAAAAGGGAACGGCGACAGGATGGAAGGCTTACCGGCCGCGGCCAATTCCGAGACCGTTCCGGCGCCGGACCGGCACACGATCAGGTCGGCGGCGGCAAACGCGCCCGGCATATCGGCGATGAACGGCAGCACTTCGCCGGTCAGGCCAGTACGGCCAAAATCGTCCCGGATATTCTCGAAATCGCGCGCGCCCGTCTGGTGCATCAGCCGCACTTGAAATCGCGACTGTTGCAGCAGCGGCCAAAGGTGTCGCGCGGCCTGGTTGAGCGTCCGCGAACCTTGGCTGCCTCCAGTGATCAGCAGATTCAGCGGACCCTGGCGCTGCTTCGGGCGGATGGCGAAAAACTCCTCGCGCACCGGCAGGCCGGTGGTCTCCGTGCGGCCGGGACGAAAGTACGCCGCCGTTTCCGGAAACGAGATCAGCGCGCGCTCGACGTACCGGCCGATCTTGCGGTTGGTGAATCCGGGCACCGCGTTGGGCTCCATCACCACCAGCGGCACACGCGCCAGCAACGCTGCGATCGAGGGCGGCCCGGCGACGAATCCGCCCAGGCTGAACACCGCCGTGCACGGACGCACCAGCGGAATCGACGCCATCGTCGCGATCGGTAGCCGCACCAGCGTGGTAATCCGTTCGGCGAGGCTGACGCGGTTCAATCCGCCGATATGAATGAGCCGCAACTCAAACCCTTCGGCCGGCACGAGCCTTGATTCCAGGCCGCGTTCCGTTCCTGCGAAAATCACTTGATGACCCCGCTGTCGCAGCTCCCGAGCCACCGCCAGCAGCGGAATGATATGCCCGCCGGTCCCGCCACCGGCCATCAGGAAGCGTTTAATCACTACCCCGCACGCTCGCTCACGCTCATCAGGACCCCCAGCATCGCCAGGGTACACAGCAGGCTGCTGCCGCCGTAGCTCACCATCGGCAGCGGAATGCCTTTGGTGGGCATCATGTCCAGCACGACGCTGATGTTCAGCAGTCCCTGCACCACCACTACCGCGGTGATGGCCAGCGCCAGGTAGCGGCCGAAGTCGTCGTTCTCGAGCAACCACGCCGCGCGCAAGCCGCGCCATCCGATCACGCAGAAGCCCACCAGCAGACCGAGCGTGCCGAGCAGTCCGGTCTCCTCGCCCACCACCGCGTAAATGAAATCGGTATGCGCCTCCGGAAGGTACAGCAACTTCTGTTTACCGTTCATCAACCCGACGCCTGTGGCGCCTCCGGCTCCAACCGCGATCTTGGATTGCTCGGCCTGGTAATTGGTGTCGCGCGTGCGCAGGCTGCGTTCCAGCCAGTCGCGAATCGTGCCGTGCGGATCGATTTTGGCGAGCATGTGGAACTGCGGATCGACGAAGCGGATCACGCGCCCCAATCGGTACGGCTGCGCACAAACGAATACCGAAACCCCAACCAGCGCGAGGACGGCCACCAATCCGCAATAACGATACTCCAGGCCGGCGACGAAGAACACGCTCATCACCGCTGCGCCGAGCACGATCGGCGTTCCCAGATCGGCCACGGCTACGGCGAACATCACCAGTCCAATGCACAATGCCGCGGGCGCCAGCGTGTAGCGGTTGTTGATTGCCGGCGCGCGCAGGGTGACAAAGTAAGCCAGGAAAAGCACCAGCGCGGGTTTGGCCAACTCGGATGGCTGGAAGCCGCCGGGACCGAGGCGCAGCCAGCGATGGTGTTCGCGGTCGATGAAGTAGACCACGCCGAGCAGCAGCAACGTGAGGGCGATGCCGCCGAAGGCCAGGGCCGGATTGCGCAGCTTGTGGTGCGGCACCTTCTTGAGCATCATCATCGCCACCACCGCTACAGCGGCCCATTCCGCCTGCAGCACCACGAAGTGGCCCGCCGAGTGGTAGCGCGGATCGAGTTGCGCGGTGATGGATGATGCGCTGTACAAAAACAGCAGACCGAATAGCACCATCAGCAGCACCGTGCCAAACAGAATCCAATCGGTCTTCATCAATTGCATCGCCGGCCCTCCGGATGACCTTTGTGGCGCATTATTTCGCTTCCTCCTGCAGTTGCCCAACGAGGGTTTTGAAAACTTCGCCGCGATGTTCGTAGCTGTTGAATTGATCGAAGCTGGCGCACGCCGGGGCCAGCAGCACGGTGTCGCCGGGCTGGCCATGGCGAAAGGCGTAATCCACCGCCGAGGCCAGCGTGCCGGATTCCACCAGCGGCACCGCTCCTTCTAATTGCGCTGCGATCTTCGGCGCCGCCGCCCCGATTAGCAGGGCGGCATGCGCTTTGACGGCGAGCGATTGGCGCAGCAGCGAATAATCGAGGCCTTTGTCCTTCCCGCCCAGGATCACCCACAAGCCGCCGTCGAATGCGTCCACGGCTTTGAGGGTCGCGTCCACGCTGGTGGCCTTGGAGTCGTTGTAAAAATCGATGCCGCGCAGCTTGCGGACAAACTCCAGGCGATGCTCGACGGCTTTGAATGTGCGGACCGCGGCGGCAATAGCTTCCGGCGAGACGCCCACCCGCGCCGCGGCGATCGACCCGGCCAGCACGTTTTCGATATTGTGCCGGCCACGAATCGGGATCTCGGCGGCCGTCATCAACAGCCTCCCTTCGAGCACAAGCTTATCGGCGCAGAGATGTGCGCCGGGCGCCACCTTGTGCGTCCCGCTGAACCACTCGACCATCGCGCTGGTGCGCTGGGCATAAGACACGCACACCGCATCGTCCGCGTTCAGCACGGCAAAATCGCCGTCGTGCTGCGTTTCGAACAGCCGGCCTTTGGCGGCAGCGTAATTCTCGAAAGTGTGGTGCCGGTCCAGGTGATTCTGCGTGACATTCAACGCCACGCCGATATGGGCGCGGAAATCGCGGATGGTTTCGAGCTGAAAACTCGACAGCTCCAGCACATTCCAGCCGTCCTCGCGCGAACTGTCGATCATGGCGGCGACCGGCGTCCCGATGTTGCCGCCCACTTGCACGGGCACGCCGGCCTCACGCAGAATATGGCCGATCAGGCTGGTGGTGGTGGTCTTTCCGTTCGAGCCGGTGATGCCGATGGTGCGCCCCTTCAGGAACGAAGCGGCCAATTCCACCTCGCCGGTCACCATCACGCCGCGGCGGCGTGCCGCTTCAAGCGGCGCAAGATCGGTTGGCACGTCGGGCGAGAGCACGATCAGGTCGGCATTCTCGAAGACCGCGGGCGTCTGCTGCTCGAACGGGATGCCGAGCCGTTCCACCAGCGCGCGCGCTTCGGGCAGCGCGTCGAGCGGCTTCAGATCGGTGGCGCGCACACGGGCGCCTTCGCGGACCAACAGCTCCGCCGAGGCCACGCCCGACTTTTTCATGCCCACCACCAGCGCGCGGATGCCGTGAAGTTGCATGCTCATCTCAGCTTCAACGTCGTCAGCGCGCACAGCGCCAGCACCAGTCCGGCGATCCAGAAGCGCGCGATGATCTTGGCTTCGGTCCAGCCGAGCGCTTCAAAATGGTGGTGCAGCGGCGCCATTTTGAAGATGCGTTTGCCGTGGCGCAGCTTATAGCTGCCCACCTGCAGAATCACCGAAAGCGCCTCCAGAATGAAGATGCCGCCGATGAACAGCAGCAGGATCTCCTGCTTGATGAGCATCGCCACCACGGCAATGGCGCCACCCAGCCCGAGCGCGCCCACATCGCCCATGAAAATCTCAGCCGGGTGCGAGTTGTACCACAGGAACCCGAGGCTGGCGCCGGTCATCGAGCCGCAAAAAATCGTCAGCTCGCCCGTACGCGGATTGCGGGCCAGTTGCAGATAGTCGGCCATGGTGGCGTGGCCGCCGGCATATGTCAGCATCGTGAGCGCGCCCGCTGAAATGACCATCAGTCCGATTGCCAGCCCGTCCAGTCCATCGGTCAGGTTCACCGCGTTGGTCATGAACACGACCACCAGGCAGCCGATGATGCAGAACGGCGCCACGCCGATTACGTAGGTCCACGGGTTCGTCAGCAGCGAGGGAATCAGCAGCGAGGGCTTGTACGTCTTGACGAACGGGATGTTCATGTTGGTGGAGAACGCGCCGTACGCGCGCAGCACCAGCAGAAACGCGGTGAAGAGAAAGCCCAGCGCGAACTGATAGATCAGCTTGCGGCGGCCCGTCAGACCCAGGTTGCGGCGCCGCGTGACCTTCGCGTAATCGTCCAGGAAACCGATCCAGCCGTAACCGAGCAGCGCCGCGATCGCGGTCCATACATACGCATTCCGCAGATCGGCCCATAGCACCGTGGGCACCACGATCGAGATGATGATCAGCACTCCGCCCATAGTTGGTGTGCCGGCCTTTTTTTGATGCGACTTGGGACCTTCCTCGCGAATGTACTGGCCGATCTGAAACTCGCGCAGCCTCTGAATCAGCCACGGCCCCAGCACGATGCACAGGAACAACGCCGTCAGCGAGGCGAAGGCCGTGCGGAAAGTGATGTAGCGGAACAGGCGGAACGCGCTGATGTGCCGGCTCAACTGCTCGTAAAGTAAAAAATACAGCATGAAAGCTTAATTCAGAAACCTTTCCAAAGCACGCTCCACGCGCACGCCGCGCGACCCCTTGAAGAGCAGCGCGTCGCCGGGCGCAGCCACTTCGCGCAACCAATCGCCGGCCGCGGCGGGATCCTCGAAAAAAGGCGCCGAATCCGCGGGCATACCGGCAGCCACAGCCTCTTCGGTCATCCAGTGCGCATCGCCGCGCACACCCACCAGTCGGTCCAGGCGCGCGGCGGCATAGCGTCCCAGCCGCCGGTGCAATTCCTCCGATGCGTGCCCCAACTCGAGCATCTCGCCCATCACCGCGATGCGGCGTCGCGCGGGCGTGCGCACCAGCACGTCGATCATTGATTGCGCGGCCTCCGGATTGGAGTTATAGCAGTCGTTCCACACCACCATGCCGCGATGCTCCAGGCGCTCGCCGCGCATCTTGCCGACGGAAAATGTGCGGACCGCGTCGCTCAACCGATTGGGCGCAATCTCAAATACCTGCGCCACGGCCAGCGCGGCCAGCAAATTCGCGACCGCGTGGCGGCCGGTGAGGCCCGTTTCGTAGTCGACTCCGAGTGCGCGAAAACGTGTTCCGTCGGGCGAATACTCGACGTCTTCCGCCCGCACATCGGCGTTTTCCGCGAACCCGAACGTCACGGTGCGCCCGGGATGAAGTTCGCCGAAGCGGCTCACCCGCGGATCGTCGGCGTTCAGCACCGCCACGCCGTCGCGCGGCAAGGCTTCAATCAACTCGCGCTTGGCCGCGGCCACGCCCTCAATGGAATCGAAAAACTCCACGTGCGCGTAGCCGACGTTGGTCACCACGCCGACCTGCGGCCGTGCGATGGCAGCCAACTCGCGGATTTCGCCCGCGTGATTCATGCCCATTTCCAGCACGCCGATACGGCAATCGCCCGGCAGCCGCAGAATCGAAAGTGGCACGCCAATGTTGTTATTCAAATTGCCGATCGTGCGGCCGGTAGCAATTCCGACCGCAAGCAGGTGCGCAATCGCGTCCTTGGTTGTGGTCTTGCCCGCGCTGCCGGTGACGCCCACCACAGTGCCGCCCCACTCGCATCGAGCCCAGCGCCCCAACTCCTGCAGGGCGCGCAGCGAATCTTGCACGCGCAATTCGCGCGGCGCGCCAGTGGAGCGATCCACCACAGCCGCCGAAGCGCCCCGCTCAAACGCGGCGGCTACGAAATCATGCCCGTCGTGGTTCGGCCCGCGCAAAGCAAAGTACAGATCGCCCGATGCGAGAGTGCGCGAGTCGATGCTCCATCCGCCGATGAGCGCATCGGCCCCTTCGGGATCGGCGCCGATGGCCTGCGCGACAAGCTGGAGAGGGAAAGTCATGGCGGGGCGGGTGCGTCTATTTGCGATACCCGAATCCTCTCAGCACTTCCCGTGCCACCACCCGATCGTCGAACGCAATCGTCCGGTCCTTCAATACCTGATACGTTTCGTGACCCTTGCCGGCCAGAATCACGATATCGCCTTCGTGCGCCTGCTGAATGGCGCGGGCAATTGCAGTTGCGCGGTCGGGTTCCACGATGTGCGGCACATCCACACGGCGGATGCCCACCAGCGCATCATTCATAATCGCGAGCGGATCTTCGGAGCGCGGGTTGTCGCTCGTCAGCACCACGAAATCGCTGCCCTCCGCCGCGGCCCGGCCCATCAGCGGACGCTTGGTCCGGTCTCGATCGCCGCCGCATCCGAACAGTGTAATTACGCGCTTGGGATTCAGGTCGCGCGCCACGGCGATGGTGTTGCGCAAAGCGTCGTCGGTATGGGCGTAATCCACCGCCACCACGAACGGCTGCCCTTCATCGACCCGCTCGAAGCGCCCCGGCACCGCCGCAAGCGCGGCAATTCCGCGCGCCACCGTCTCGGGAGAGATATCATAGCTGAGCGCCGCGGCGCACGCCGCCAGAATGTTGTATACGTTGATCTTGCCCAGCAGCGGCGATTCCACCGGGAAGCGCAGCTTGCCGTACTGCACGTCGAAGCGCAGGCCGGCGAAGGTGCTGGAGATATTGCGCGGCTGAATATCCGCGTCCTGCCCCAAGCCATACCACATCACCTTGGTCCGCGGATGAAACCCGAGGCGGCAGCCCCATTCATCGTCATGATTGACCACCGCGAAGGGCGGCGGAGGTCCGCCCGCTCCGGCGAAAAGCTCAGACTTGGCGGCGAAATAAGCTTCCATGGTGCCGTGAAAATCCAGGTGGTCGCGCGTGAGATTGGTGAAGACCGCGGTGTGAAAATGCAGGCCGTAGACGCGGCCGAGCGCGAGCGCGTGCGACGATACTTCCATAGTAACGTGCGTCCCGCGGGCTTCCTCCAGATCATGGAACAGCCGCACCAGGTCGAGCGATTCCGGCGTCGTATTGACGGCCGGCAGCACCTTTCCCGCCAGGTGATATTCGATCGTGCCGATCATCCCGGTGGTATGCCCGTCCGCGCGCAGCACCGAATCGACGAGGTACGCCGTGGTCGTCTTGCCGTTGGTCCCGGTGATGCCGGTAAGACCGAGCCGTTCATCCGGACGACGGTAAAAATTGCGCGATGCCAGCGCCAGCGCCTGGCGCCCGTGCGTCACGCGCACCCAACGCGCGGCCAGCGCTTCATTTTCGGGCTCGAATTCGCTGGCGATGGCCGCGGCGCCGCGCGCCATCGCATCATTTATAAATCGCCGGCCGTCCGTGCGCGCGCCCGGAAAGGCGAAGAATAAAAATCCTGGGCCGACGCGGCGCGAATCGTAATCCAGGCCGGCCACTTCCACCGCGGCCAAGGCCGGGGCGATTGCTTCCGGCAGAGCAACGCCCTCGAAAATCTCGCCGAGGTTCATCGGGCAAACTGGACGCGGATGCGTTCTCCCTCGCGAATCGGCGCGCCGGGCGGCGGAGACTGCACGCGCGCAATCCCGCTGCCCGCCGGCAGAATGGTGAGACCTCGTTCGGCGGCCACGGCCAGTACCGCGCGCATGTTCATACCCTTAAAATTCGGCACCGTGAGACCGGGCACGGCGGCATCGGCCGCCTGGGCCGCTTCGTCATCGCCTTCCATCAGCACGTTCTCTGGGTCCGAGCTATCGGCATCCGCCAGGTCGGAAAGATTCTCGACCGCCGTCAGCAATACCTTCGGCTCCTTGTCGGGCAGATCGTGCGGCACTTCCATCACGCGCAGCGCTTCGGTCGCGATGGCATGAAATACCGGCGCCGCCGCCACACCGCCGAACCCCGCTTCGCCGTGCGTTCCGTTGAGTGTCACCACCACCACGATCGCCGGATTGGTGAGCGGTGCGAATCCCATAAAGCTGCCGTTGTACGCGTGAGTATAGTGCTTGGTCGCTACGTCGAAAATCTGCGCCGAGCCGGTCTTGCCGCCCACAGAATACCCTTCCAGCCGCGCGCGCCGCCCGGTGCCGAAGGGAAGCACTACCACGCCTTCCATCATAGACCGCATGAGAATCGCGTTCTCCGGCTGCAAAATGCGCACCGGCGGCGGCACCGGAACGCTCCGGTCGCCCTTCTTCAACACCAGGTGCGGATGGATCATCAGGCCGCCGTTGGCAATCACTGAAGCCGCCTGCGCCAGTTGCAAGGTCGTGACACCGACTTCCTGGCCCATGGAAACCGACGCCCAGGAAGTCTTGCGCCACTTGTTGAACGGCCACACACGG
>Ga0335085_10007310_pt1 | contig 17204 bp, 13 predicted proteins | sample Lox_Sample_45_FD_206712 | JGI IMG/M metagenome (GOLD analysis project Ga0335085, IMG submission 206712) | Soil microbial communities from Loxahatchee National Wildlife Refuge, Florida, United States - Lox_Sample_4.5 | ecosystem: Environmental > Terrestrial > Soil > Wetlands | place: USA...
CGTACTAAGAGCCCGCGGAGAACTCACCTTGAATGCGGAAGAATTGCGAGTCGAACAAGCGCCGCTAAAGAAGCACTACCGCAAGCGCCGGAAGCTGCGCTCATTACCCTTCGAGCGCAAGGGCGTCTCGGCGACCGCGTCAGCTGCAAGCTTGAGACGGGCAAAACGCTGGTGGTCGCAGGTCTGCACCCCGCAACCGGCGAGACCGGGCTAAGCGCCTGTTCCGGAGACATGCTGCTTGAGGCGCCGGTGGCGTGCGCGGGAGTCACCTTGAACGCGGTCGCCACAGCGCTTGGCATCGAGCTTCGCGATGCCACTATTCAGGCGGAAGGCGATCTCGACTTTCGCGGCACCCTCGGAATGTCAAAGGAGGTTCCTGTCGGGATCCAGGCCATCCGCCTTCAGTTCACGCTGGACACCGACGCCACTGATGAACAGTGGGCAACTCTTTTGCGACTGACGGAGCGGCATTGCGTGGTCTATCAGACATTGACGCACCCGTCTGCGATCGCTGTGAGCCGGCAGCACGCCAGGTCCTGAGCACGTCGGCTGTGACGACCAACCGCAGTTCAACCTGCATCCAACTGAGCACGAGCGAGGGGTGCTGCTCGGCTGAACCGGAATGTCAGGCTCCCGCAAGCATATGCATTCCGTTGTCGGCTTCCTGCGTTTGGGCACTTATGCCATAATTCGAAAGTGAAATAAAAAATGAGAGTGTGGAAAAAAATCGGATCCAGGCACGTGCGCTATGCCGTCGGGTCGCGCTTGGCTCCTGCACCCGCTCAAACGGCAACCCAACAAATTTTTCGGTATCAAATAAATGTCCGCTGAGCCGGCTGAACCTGACAAATCGCGCATTCTCGCAAGAGACCTACTGCGGTTGGGTTCGTCTGCGGCAGGTGCGGCGCTGGCACTTGGCTTATTCCTCGAATTTGTGGATACGCCGTCGTCGCCCCTTTTTCTCGCCTCGATCGGCGGCACCGCAGTTTTCCTCTTTGGTCTCACGCGCGCACCGGCAGCACAGCCACGGGCACTGTTCGGTGGTCATATAAGCAGCGCTCTGATCGGTGTTCTTTGCTTCCAGTTCTTTGGCAGCGCGGTTTGGGTCTACGTCCTAGCGCTTGTGCTGACGCTGATATTCATGCTTGTAACCAAAACGGTGCATCCGCCCGCGGGGGCGAATCCGCTGATCATGATGCACTCGCATGCTGGATTGATTGCAATTTGGCAAACCGTTACAGTGGGGATTGGTATTCTTGCATTGGTCGCCGTGGTCTGGACTCGGCTGATTCCCGGGATGGTCCACTATCCGCACAGGTGGTTCGAAAAGTCCCCTCCCTCTATTACTTGGGGTGGTTGGGTCGAATAGAGCTGTCGCGCCTGATCTGCCGCTCAACCTGGAAATAATAACAGCGGTTTTTCCTGCTGTTTTCCGACAATTGCGCGTTGGTCTTCAGATAACACACGCCTGCGTCCTCCGGCGTTAGCTTTCGACGTTTAATCACTTGTGACATAATTCATGAGATAAACAAAGGGGTCAATTTATGGACGAAAATAAAAGCAAGGCGCTGGCGGCGGCCCTGTCGCAGATCGAGAAACAATTTGGCAAAGGCTCGGTGATGCGCCTCGGCGAGAGCGAGGTGGCGAAAGACATCCAGGTCGTGTCCACAGGCTCGCTGGGGTTGGATATCGCGCTCGGCGTAGGCGGACTGCCGCGCGGGCGCGTGGTCGAAATTTACGGACCGGAATCATCGGGCAAGACTACGCTGGCGCTGCAGGCGGTCGCCGAAGCGCAGAAGCTGGGCGGCACTGCGGCGTTCATCGATGCCGAGCATGCGCTCGACCCCCAGTACGCCAAGAAACTCGGCGTAAAGGTGGAGGATTTACTGATTTCGCAGCCGGACAACGGCGAACAGGCGCTGGAAATAGCGGATATGCTGGTACGGTCCGGCTCGGTGGACGTGGTTGTCGTGGACTCGGTCGCGGCGCTCACGCCAAGGGCCGAAATCGAAGGCGAAATGGGCGAGCCGCAAATGGGGCTCCAAGCGCGGCTCATGTCGCAGGCGCTGCGCAAACTCACCGCCAACATCAAGCGCTCCAATACATTGGTGATTTTCATCAACCAGATCCGCATGAAAATCGGCGTGATGTTCGGCAATCCCGAAACCACCACCGGCGGCAATGCGCTCAAGTTCTACTCTTCAGTGCGCATCGACATCCGCCGCATTGGTTCCATCAAGAAAGGCGACGAGGTAATCGGCAATGAAACCCGCGCCAAGGTGGTAAAAAACAAAGTGGCGCCGCCATTCAAACAGGCGGATTTCGATATTTTGTACGGAGAGGGTATTTCCCGCGAAGGAGAGATCATCGAGCTCGGCGTAATTCATAAGCTCATCGAGAAATCGGGCGCGTGGTATGCCTACAAGGGGGAAAAAATCGGCCAAGGCAAGGACAGCGCTCGCGACTATTTGAAAGAACATGGCAAGCTGGCGCAGGAAATCGAAGCCAAAATCCGCGCCAACGTCGGCGTGAACGTTCCTCAGAAACAGGCAGGTGAAAAGAGAGCCTAGCCTGCGTGAGCGCGCGTTGCGCTGCCTAGCACGGCGCGAGTACTCGAGACTGGAACTGCAGCGTAAACTTGCGCCGCATGCCGAGCATTCCGACGATATCCAGGGTTTGCTCGACGATTTCGAAAAGCGCGGCTGGCTGTCCGAGACGCGCGTGGTGGAGCAAACTGTTCATGCGCGCCGCAGCAGGTTCGGCGCACAGCACATTGCCCGGGAACTGCGTGTCAAAGGCGTGTCCGAGGACGCCATTTCCGAGGCAACATCCCGAATCCGCGAGACTGAACTGGAAGCGGCGCGAGCGGTATGGCGGAAAAAATTCGGCAAGTTGCCCAGGACTGCCAGTGAGAAAGGAAAGCAACTCAGGTTTATGCGGGGCAGGGGTTTTGATCTGGATGTTATCCTGAAGCTTTTGCGGGGCGCAGTCGAAGGTGAATAGTGACAAGTGAGTTTATGAAGAGCAGTGAAATCCGCAATACGTTTCTGGAATATTTCAGGAGCAAGGACCACGCGGTCATCGCGTCGAGCCCGCTCGTTCCAGCAAACGATCCCACGCTGCTTTTTACCAATGCCGGCATGGTTCAGTTCAAGGACGTGTTTCTTGGCAGAGAGCAGCGTCCTTTCGTGCGAGCGGTGAGCGCACAGCGCTGTTTGCGGGCCGGCGGCAAGCATAACGATCTGGAGAACGTTGGTTATACTGCGCGCCATCACACTTTTTTTGAAATGCTGGGCAATTTCAGCTTCGGCGACTATTTCAAGCGCGAAGCGATCCGCTACGCTTGGGAATTTCTAACCGACGTGCTCAAAATACCCGAAGACAAGCTGTGGGTTACGGTCTACACCGAGGACAACGAGGCCGCGGATGTGTGGCTAAAGGACATTCGGGTTTGCGACAAGCGTTTCGCGCGCATCGCCACAATGGATAATTTCTGGCAGATGGGGGATACCGGTCCCTGCGGGCCGTGCACCGAGATTTTCTATGACCACGGGGCGGGCATTGCCGGCAGCCCGCCGGGCGGGCACGGTGATCAAGGCGACCGGTTTGTCGAAATCTGGAACCTGGTGTTCATGCAGTACAACCGCGATGACGCGGGAACATTGAATCCGCTTCCCAAGCCTTCGGTCGATACGGGCATGGGGCTGGAGCGCATCGCCGCAGTGATGCAAGGTGTGCACAGCAATTACGAAATCGATTTGTTCAAGGATCTGATCAACGCCGCGGCGGGCGCCACGCATACCAAGAACTATTCCAGCAATTCGCTAAAGGTCATTGCCGACCATATTCGCGCGTGCAGCTTCCTCATTGTGGACGGAGTGATTCCCGGCAACGAAGGGCGCGGCTACGTGCTGCGACGAATTATTCGCCGCGCCATCCGGCACGGCTATAAACTAGGCCAGAAGCAGCCTTTCTTTTATTCACTGGTCGCGGATTTGGCGCAAGCAATGGGCGCGGTGTATCCGGAACTGGCGAGCGGGGCGGAGCGTGCCTCGCAAGTGCTCAAGCAAGAAGAAGAGCGTTTTGCTGAAACATTGGAGAACGGCATGCAGGTGTTGGAGTCGGCGCTTCAGGCCGAAGACCGCATGTTGGATGGCGAAACGGTGTTTAAGCTTTACGACACGTACGGATTTCCGCTCGACCTTACTGCCGATATTGCTCGTGAGCGCGGTATCACAGTGGATTTTGCGGGTTTCGAGGCAGCGATGGAGCGTCAGCGGGAACGCGGCCGGGCCGCATCGAAATTCGGTGCGCAGGGCGTCGTGGAATATAGCGGCAAGCAAACCGAGTTCCACGGCTACGATACATTAAAGCTGAACGCAAGCGTCGTTGCGCTTTATGTAGAAGGCAGCGCAGTCGAGCGCATCGAGCAAGGGCAACACGCCATTGTAGTCCTCGACCGCACGCCGTTTTATGCTGAATCCGGCGGACAGGTGGGCGACCGCGGCGTGCTGATTGGCTCGGCCACGCCGCGCGCGAGATTTAATGTGGACGACACGCAGAAGATTCAGGCTGAAGTCTTCGGCCATCACGGCGTGCTCACGGCCGGCGAACTGCGCATTGGCGACAGGGTAAGCGCGGAAGTGGATTTGCAATTGCGCACCCGCACCATGCACAACCATTCCGCCACGCATTTGATGCATTCAGCGCTCAGGCAAGTGTTGGGCACGCACGTTCTGCAGAAGGGTTCGCTGGTGGATGAATTTAAAACGCGCTTCGATTTTTCCCACCCGCAGCCGGTCACGCAGCAACAAATTCACGAAGTGGAAGACCTGGTCAACCGCGAGATACGCCGCAACGAGCCGGCCGAAGCGCGCATCATGAAATACGACGAAGCCATCAAATCCGGCGCGATGGCGCTGTTCGGCGAAAAATACGGCGACGAGGTGCGGGTGCTGCGCATGGGTGATTTCTCCACCGAGCTTTGCGGGGGCACGCACGTAAAGCGCGCCGGCGACATCGGCTTCTTCAAGATAGTTTCGGAATCGGGAGTGGCTGCGGGTATCCGCCGTGTCGAAGCGGTGACTGGCGAAGGGGCGCTGGAATACGTGCAGCAACAGGAAGCGCAAATGCGGGAAGCCGCCACGGCGTTGAAAGCGCAGCCTCAGGAACTCACAGCGAAAATCAACCAGATTGTCGAAAACGTGCGCGCGCTGGAAAAAGAAATTACGCGGCTCAAATCGAGGCTTGCGACGTCGCAGGGGGACGAATTGATTGATCAAGCGGTTGATGTAAACGGCATCAAAGTACTGGCCGCCGTGGTGGACGGCGCAGATACCAGGGCACTGCGCGCAACCGTGGATAAGCTCAAGGAGAAGCTCAAATCCTGCGTGGTTGTACTCGGCTCAACCGAAGACGGGAAGGTCGCGCTGATTGCGGGTGTCACGGCCGACCTGACCTCAAAAATTAAAGCGGGGGACCTGGTGAATCATGTCGCGCAGCAAGTTGGGGGGAAGGGCGGCGGACGGCCTGACATGGCGCAAGCGGGCGGCACCGAACCCGCTAAGCTGGCGCAGGCACTCGCCGGCGTGGCACAGTGGGTGGAGCGAAAAATTTAGTTGTCTCCCGTTGCACCTGGGTTGAGAGCGACCCTCTTTACCTTGCATATCACGACCGCGAATGGGGCGTGCCGGTGCATGACGACCGCAGGCTATTTGAATTCCTGATTCTCGAAGGCGCGCAGGCGGGCCTGAGCTGGCTCACCATCCTGAAAAAGCGCGAAGCGTTCCGCAAGGCCTTCGATAATTTCAATCCCGAAAAAATTGCGCGCTACGGCGAAGATAAAATCGGCGCGCTGCTGGACAATCCAGCCATCGTGCGCAACCGCGCGAAAATCAAGTCGGCCATTATCAATGCCAGGGCACTCCTGGAAATTCGAGAGCAGTATGGCAGCTTCGATCAATTCGTCTGGCAGTTTGTCGGCGGCAGGCCCATTGTGAATCACTGGCGCTCGGCGGGGCAGGTGCCCGCTTCGACCGTGCATTCCGACGCCCTGAGCAAGGCCTTAAGAAAGCTCGGCTTCAAATTCGTCGGCACCACGATATGCTATGCCTTCATGCAGGCGGTAGGGATGGTGAATGACCACACCATAAGCTGCTTCAGGCATGACGAGGTTTCCAGTTGACGCGCTTCTAGCGTGGGGTGATATAGGTGATGAGCGCGCGGAAGGCTTGCTTTAAAACGGTAACACCGCGTCGGGCTTGGCGGCGAGAATAACTTTCCTGAAGTCTTCCTGAATGCGTTTTAATGCGGTTTGATTATCTGCTTCGAACCGCAAAACGATCACCGGAGTGGTATTGGACGAGCGGGCAAGGCCGAAGCCGTCGGCGTATTCTACTCGCAACCCGTCTACCTTTATTACTTCCTTAGCATCAGTGAAGCGCGCTGTTTTTTGCAGTTTTTCAATCAGCGCATAGTTTTCACCTTCTTGCAATTGCATGTGCAGCTCGGGGGTATTCACCGAATCGGGAAGGTCATGGAGCGTTGCGCTGATATCGGGCTGATGGCTCAGATATTCCAAAAGCCGCGCGCCGGCATAGAGACCATCATCGAAACCGTACCAGCGCTCCTTGAAAAAAATATGCCCGCTCATCTCACCTGCGAGCAACGCGCCGGATTCCCGCATTTTCTTTTTTATGAGCGAATGGCCAGTTTTCCACAAGATCGGTTTGCCGCCGTGCTCGAGTATCCACGAGGACAGGTTGCGCGTGCATTTCACGTCAAAAATAATTTCTGCGCCGGGATTTCTAGAAAGCATGTCGGCCGCAAAAAGCATCAGCTGGCGGTCCGCATAGATAATTTTTCCGTCCTTGGTGACTACGCCCAGGCGATCACCGTCGCCGTCGAAGGCTAAGCCAATTTCAGCGTCACCGGATCTCAGCGCATGCATAACATCCTTTAAATTTTCGGGTTGGGTAGGATCGGGATGATGGTTGGGAAAATTACCGTCTACTTCGCAGAATAATTCCTTCACTTCGCAGCCCAGATTGCGGTAAAGCTTGGGTGCAAACGCCCCGGCCACGCCGTTGCCGCAATCCAGGACAATTTTAAGTTGCCTTCCCAGCTTGATATCGCCTGTGATGCGGTTTAGATAGGCCTCAGCGATGTTCACCTGTCGATATACGCCACTGCCTTGGGAGAGATCGTCGTTTTCAATGCGTATCCTGAGTTGCTGAATGGATTCGCCTGAAAGTGTCTCGCCGCCCAGCACGATTTTGATGCCGTTGTAATCAGGAGGATTATGCGAGCCGGTGATCATGACTCCGGAATAAGTTTGCAAATGAAAGTTGGCGAAATACAGCATTGGAGTCGCCACCATGCCGATATCTATTACGTCCACGCCGCTCCGCTGAATTCCGCGCGCCAGCGCAGCCGACAACTCCGGCCCCGATAAGCGGCCATCGCGTCCAACCGCAACAGTTTTTTGCTTGCGTGCCAGTGCCTCGGAGCCGATGGCACGCCCTATGGCTTCGGCAATTGGGGGAGTGAGAGTTTTGCCGACGACGCCGCGGATGTCGTAGGCTTTGAAGATTTCTTTGGGCAGAGCAGTCACAGCGACCAGTCGGGCTTCGTGAGTTATTGAGATTGTTTAAACTTGCTTCGAGTCAATCCTGATGAATCCCATTGATCCTGTCAATTTGAATCATTGAAAAACTTCAATATGTGTTGCGGCAGCCAGTCGAGATGGCCTGGAATACGGCCGCTCGCGAAACCCGCGTGGCCGCCGGTATCCGGAAAGTTCAGTGTTACCGCAGGCGATACTTCAGCGGTCGACGGCAGCGCGCTTGCGGGCAGAAACGGGTCGTTTTTGGCATTGATGATCAGTGTTGGCAAACGAATATTTGCCAAGACCGGCTTGCTGCTCGCGCGGGTCCAGTAGTCATCGGTGTCTTTAAATCCGTGCAAAGGTGCGGTGACCGCGTCGTCAAACTGGCGTAGCGTGCGGGAACGCAGCATTGCTTCGCGGTCGACCAACTTGGGAAAACGCTCGAGCTTGTGCAGGAATTTCCGTTTCATGCTGGCGAGGAACGCACGTGTGTAAAACAGGTTAAATCCGTGTCCCAAATTATCGCCGGTCGCTATCAAGTCGACCGGCGCGGAAACAGCCGCTGCTGCCTTGACAATAATTCTGGCTTTCTCACCCTGCTCGCCCAGCCATTTGAGCAATACATTGCCACCAAGCGATACGCCAACCGCATATATTGGGGACTGCGGATTCTGCGTTTTTAATCTGCGCAAGATCCAGTCGATTTCGGCGCTGTCGCCTGAGTGATAAGCGCGCGGCAAGCGGTTGATCTCGCCGCTGCAACTGCGAAACAGAATCACCGCACCGCGCCAATTGAGTTGGCGCACCGCGCACATCAAACTCAATGCGTAATGGCTGCGCGAGCCGCCTTCGAGCCCGTGAAACAACGCGAGCAGCGGCTTGTCGGACCCGCCCTCGATCCAATCAATATCAATGAAATCGCCGTCCGGAGTATCCCAACGCTCGCGCCGGTAATCGACAGGGTAAAGCGCGCCGAGAAATACCGGATAAATGGTCTGCACATGGCCGCCGGGGAGCCACCATGGCGCACGATATGCGTGCATGTGTGGATATTCAGCGGATTTCGAAATCAATGCAGCACAGTTGGCGCCGGATCGCTGCTTGTCTTGGTGCTGACCGGCGCGGCGCAGGCATGATGCAGCAGCATGCGCCAGCCTTTCTCTGTGAGTACATAAATGTTGGTGGCAATAACCGGGCTGCGCGGCGTGCTTTCGCCGGTCACCGCGATGTTTTCATAGACGCTGTGCACGGAGAGCAACATGCCGCGCAGGTATTGCTGACCGCTGATATGAAAACGCAGGCTGGGCCCATTGGCGAACAGCTGCCGCCAGCTTTCTCTGATTTGCGCGATTCCGCTGAGCCGTGGACCCGAGGGATGAACGCACACGACTTCCTCGTCCTCGGCCCATACCGCCATCATGGCATCAAGGTCGGCGTTTTCGAAAGCCTCGTAAAACGCGGCTTCGGCGTCCTGCGGGGTAGGGAATATCGAAGTCTTCATGGTTTTTTGACGCCAATCTTGGCCAAAACCTGGTCGGGCGTCAATTGCATCATGCAGTTAAAGTGACCGAGCGGGCATACACGCTGAAAGCATGGACTGCACGGCATCTCGAGTTTGAGGATCTGCGCATGGTCTGACAGAGGCGGGGTAAAAGCCGGACTGCTTGAACCATAAAGCGCCAGCATTGGCTTGTCGAGCGCCGCGGCGACGTGCATGAGTCCCGAGTCATTGCTTACCACCAGCGAGGCGCATGACAGCAGGTCAATTGCTTGCGCAAGACCGGTCTTCCCGCAGAGGTTGATAGCGACGCCGCCACTTAATTGCCGGATTTCTTCGCCGATCGATTGATCGTTAGGCGAGCCGATTGACCAAACTTGGTAATTTCGCAACTGCTGCGCAAGTTCCGCAAAATATTTTGCCGGCCAGCGTTTCGCCGGCCCGTACTCCGCGCCCGGGCAAAACACCGCCACAGGTCTATGTGTGTTGAGACCCATGTTTTTCAGGGTTTCCTCGCGCCGGCCCGCGGCCACCTGCAGACTGGGGCGGGCAAGCTGTGTCTGCGGTGTGGCGGCGCGCTCCTCGCCGAGCAAGGCAAAACGTTCGACCATCCTGGGGAATTGTTTTTTATCGAGTGGCCTTGCATCGTTGAGCAGACCGAAACGCATTTCTCCGGTAAACCCGGTGCGCAAGGGAATCCCTGCAAAAAACGGAATCAGGGCGGATTTCCATGAATTCGGAAGGACAATCGCCTGCTGATAACCCTTGTATGCAAGGGAGCGCCCCAGCTTCCAGCGCTGCGCAAGTTCGAATTCGCCGTGCCGAAATGGGCTCAGTACGACTTGATCGACTTCGGCCATGCGCTCAAACAATGCCGCAACCCAGGGTGGAGCGAGCACATCCAAAGTTAACTCCGGGAATCGCTGATGCAGCCTTCTCAACATGGGCTGTGCAAGAACGGCATCACCCAGCCACGAGGGAGCCACAACCAGGATCTTGTATTGCGGCACAACTACTGCCCGGTCTTAACGGGTCCGCCTTTGAGTATATAGCGCGTCCCGCAATAAGGGCAAAGCGCTTCTCCGGTTTCCTCAATTGGCAAAAACACGCGAGGATGTGAGTTCCACAATATTTGCGACGGCGTCGGGCAATGCAACGGCAGATCTTTTGCCGTAATTTCAATAACGCGGGCTTTATTGACCGTTTGTTCCGGCATGCAATTTTCCTTAAATCGGGGTCAGCCAGTCGCCGTGCTTTTTAGACCTGCCGGCAACGCAATCGAAAAACATTGACTGCAGTTTTTTGGTCACGGGACCGCGCTTGCCGGAACCAATTTTGCGGTTGTCCAATTCCCGGATCGGAGTTACTTCAGCCGCTGTGCCGGTGAAAAAGGCTTCGTCTGCGTTGTAGACATCGTCGCGCGTGATGCGCTTGGCCGAAACTTCGTATCCCGCTTCGCGCGCCAACGTTATCACCGCATCGCGAGTAATGCCGATGAGGGCCGAGGTAAGTTCCGGTTCGTACAGCTTGCCGTTCCTGACGAGGAACAGGTTTTCCCCCGCGCCTTCAGCGACAAAACCATCCACGTCCAGCAACAACGCTTCGTCATAGCCTTGCTCGGTTGCTTCAGCGTTGGCAAGGATGGAGTTAGCGTACGTGCCGGAGTATTTTGCGCGGCACATCGTCACGTTAACATGATGCCGCATAAAAGACGAGGTTTTGACGCGGATACCTTTTTCCAACCCTTCCGTGCCCAGATATGCACCCCACGGCCACGCGGCTATTGCGACATGCACTTTGGCGCCTTTGGGTGAAACGCCCATTTTCTCCGAGCCGTAGAATGCGATCGGCCGGATATAACACTCGGTAAGCTTGTTTGCGCGCACCACTTCTTTTTGCGCTTCCATGATGGTTTCTCTTTGGTACGGAATTTTCATCATGTAAATGTGCGCCGAGCCAAACAGCCGCTCCGTATGTTCTCTTAGCCGGAAGATGGCGGTGCCCATGGCCGTTTTATACGCGCGCAGGCCCTCGAAAACTGCCAGGCCATAGTGCAGAGAGTGTGTAAGCACATGGGTGGTGGCTTTGCGCCACGGCACCAGCTTGCCGTCATACCAAATATGACCGTCTCGGTCAGCCATCGACATGGCATTCTCTCCACAAATTAGTGGCGCTATTCTAGCGTATTTCTTGCCAAGCGATGAGATTGGCGCAAGCCAGGAACGCGAGAACTTACCTTGACCGGTATCCTGTCAATAGATTAACCTAGAGCCCGCTAACTACCTTCTCCCAACAGTAACTCATCATGCCCGATCTGGCACAGGCTACGCGTTATTCCGGCGGCTTTCTGGAACGGCTGGGCCTATTGCTCGGCAGCGAGTCTGATTCCGAAGACGAGAAATGGCGCAAGAGATGGCTTCTGATTTTTTGCCTGATCATGAATTTGGCTGCGTGGATTTGGCCGACGATTTATTGGGCTATGGGCCTGCACTTTCCGTACCCGATCCCGGTGGCGTATCTTATCTTTTCGCTGTTGACGCTCATAATTTATTGGAAAACTGAAAATTTTGCGTTATTCCGCTCCTTTCAGTTTGGGCTGTTCATGTTTGTGCCATTCATCATCCAATGGCTCATGGGCAATTTCATCAACTCCAGCGGCATAGTGCTACTGGCTCTGCTGGCACCGATGGGGGTGATGGTATTCCAAGGGGTTAGGGAGTCAATCCCTTGGTTCGTGGCGTATCTGGCGCTCACTGCCGTTTCGGGTCTTTTTGACTTTTATCTTGCCGAAGGGATGGTCACCGGCATTCCGATGAAAACCATCTCAGTGTTTTTTGTTCTTAACTTCTTCATGCTTTCGATCATAGTTTATTTAATGATCCTTTTCTTTGTCCAAAAAAAGGAAATCTTTCAGGCGGAACTTAACGAAAAAAATCTGCTGATCGAGTCAGAGCGCCAGAAATCGGAACAGCTGCTGCTTAAAATTCTTCCAGAGCACATAGCCTCGCGCCTGAAAAGTGGCGAAAAAACCATTGCTGATGGGTACGAGGATGTCACGGTGATGTTTGCCGATCTCGTGGACTTCACCTGGCTTGCCGAACGCATGTCGCCCAGGCACGTGGTGCGCCTGCTGGACAATGTTTTTTTAGAGTTCGACAAGCTGACGGATGAATGGGGCCTTGAGAAAATCAAGACCATCGGTGATGCATATATGGTGGCAGGGGGCCTCAGCAAGGAGCGTGTTGATTATGCTGAGGCGGTTGCCAATATGGCGCTGGGCATGCGCGAGGTGGTAATGCGGCATCCTACGTTGAACGACCAAAAACTGCAGATCCACATCGGTATCGCTACCGGTCCGGCGGTGGCCGGGGTGATCAAAACCGAGAAGCGCCTGCTATATGACCTGTGGGGACCGACGGTCAATCTCGCAAGCCGCATAACCTCGGGAGCGGTCGCAGGCACAATTCAGGTCGACGAGACAACTTACCGGCGGCTGAACGGCCGTTTCTCATTCGAACAGCCGCACGCTATAGAATTCAAAGGCAAAGGCAGAGTTACAATTTATCAGCTTTCCGGAAAATAATTACTCGCGGTTAAACACCCATTCCCAGAGCTCGAGTATTGCTGCGCGCTGGTTTTTGACCACTGAGGCCTCCACCCGCGGGTATTTTTCATTATTCAATTGCAGGCCATGCTGCAGGCGCCGCAAGTCACGGTAGCCGGTTCGCGCGCGTTCCGCAAGATCGCCAGGAAGCAATTTGAGGTCTGCTGCGAGTTTCAGTAACGCCAGATTGCCGATATTTCCTGTCAGAACCGGATGTAGGTGCGCGTATCCCAAAACAAAATATTGCACTATGAATTCCACATCGATAATTCCTCCGCGGTCATGCTTTAGGTCAAACAGGCCGCTCGCATTTGGATGAGCATTCACTATTTTGCCGCGCATATTCAGAATTTCGCCGCGCAGGTTTATGAGATCGCGCTTTGCACAGAGGACTTCTTTGCGGATTGCCTCAAAGCGGTTTCCGACTTGATCATTTCCCGCGACGAAACGCCCGCGGGTCAGTGCTTGATGTTCCCACGCCCAGGCGCGCAGACGTTGATACTCACCGAAGGCGGTGATTTCGCTTACCAGCAGCCCCCCGGCGCCGTCCGGGCGAAGCCGCAAGTCGGTTTGGTAAAGGATCCCCGCAGTGGTATAGCTGGTAAGCCAGGTGTTGATGCGTTGCGCCAGCCTGGCGTACACTGCCTGGGCTTCAGGATGGTCGTCGTCGTACAGGAAAACCAGGTCCAGATCGGAAGCATAGCCGAGTTCCCTGCCGCCCAGCTTGCCGTAGCCGATTATTGCAAAGCGCGATTCGTCCCGATGCTTGTGGCGCAATCCGTCCCAGCATAAGCGCAACACCCATTTAAGAATCAGCTCGGCGAGATCGCTCAAATGATCGCTCAACCTTTCCAGCGCCAATAATCCCGCCAGGTCTTGCGCCACGAGACGGAATACCTGCGCATGTTGAAACTGGCGCAAGATATCCATCTGCTGCTCGACATCCGTATCCAGCAATTGGGCGCTTAGCGCAGACTGCAGGCGCGGCCAGTCTGGGGGAGAGTAAAGTGTGCGCGGATCCAGAAGCTCATCAAGCACCAGCGGATGGAGCGTTAGATATTGCGCGGCCCAAGAACTCGCACCGCAGAGTTTGGCCAGTGTTTGCAGCGCTTGCGGATATTCCAGCAACAGCGCCAAGTACGATTCGCGGCGCCCGACACTTTCTGCCAGCAACAGGAGACGTTCCAGCGCAGCGTCGCCAAATGGAGCCGCGGCCTCTATCAGCGCCGGCATCAGGGCATCCAGACGCGATTGGGTTGAGGCGGGCATCTGCCGGTAGCGGCCGCTGCATCTGATATTTTTCAGATGTAGAACAATCTGCTGCGGATTGCGATACCCCAGTCCGCTGAGTTCCTTGGCTGCCTCATCGTCCGTGAAGTTTCCTTGCCATAATGCGAGCATTGGATGAGATTTGATTTGCGGCGCGGCGAGCACTTGCTCGAAATGCACACTGACTCTGGCGCGGTGCGCATTCAACTGTTGCAGAAACGTTTCAAAGCCGTCAAAACCCATGGCTTTGGCAATCATCTCCCGATCCTGCGTATTTTTGGGCAGAGACTGGGTTTGATCATCATCAAGATATTGCAGCCGATGCTCCAGGTTGCGCAAGAACACGTATGCGCCATGCAACTCGCCGGCGGCCTGCTGGCTAAGCAAATTTAGAGCGGCAAGCTTTTGCAATACTTCGAGCGTCGGGCGCACACGCAGCGCACCATCGCGGCCCCCCCGGATCAGTTGGAATACCTGTGCAATGAATTCGATCTCGCGTATACCGCCCGGCCCGAGCTTGATGTTCTCGCTCATGTCGCGCCGCTGGACCTCTTGACGCACCTGCGCATGCAAACTTCGCATCGAATCCAGGGTGGCAAAATCGAGGTATTTGCGATATACAAAAGGGAGCACGAGTTGCATCAGATCGTCGATGCGGTTGCCGCATACGACTCGCGCCTTGATCCAGGCATAACGCTCCCAGACACGGCCCTGGGTAATGAAATAATTTTCGAGCATGGCAAAGCTCACGGCGAGTGGGCCGCTTTCCCCGTACGGGCGCAGCCGAGTGTCCACGCGGAATACATGGCCGCTTTCGGTCATCGCGCTGATCGCGGCAATCAGCTTGCGGCAGAGCCTGTCAAAATACTCATAATTGCTTATCGAATGCCGGCCGCCGGTTGCACCTTCTTCCGGATATGCGAAAACCAGATCGACGTCGGATGAAACGTTGAGTTCCCGGCCTCCGAGTTTCCCCATGCCGATAACCAGCAGCTCCTGCGCTTCGCCAGTTTCTGAGCCCGTTGGAACGCCGTAATCTTGCCGCATCCACGCGTTGAGGTGCGTAACGGCGAAGTTGAGCGCTTCTTCGGCGAGCGTAGATGTGGTACGCATGACTTCACCGAGATCGGCCATGCCGCACAGGTCGCGCGCGATGAGATGCAGCATGACCCCGGCGCGCAAATCGCGCAGCAGGCGGTAAAGCTCGGCTTCATCGCGCGGCGGGGACAGCCAGGCACGTATCTGCTGAACCGTTAAAGGTGCATGCAGGTTTTTGAGCAGCGGCTCCTTGAGCTCCGGCTTGCGAAGCAACACCCGCTTTGCATAACGGCTGAATTCCAGGGCGCGCTCCGCTGCCTGTTCATCTCTCTTTAGCAAGGCGGATTTAGGCTTTCCCGGTATATCCATGCTGAGAATCGCGTTACAATGCGGATTTCTGCCGAGTGATTCGCTGATAAAACTTGGCGCGGTCGCAAACAGATTACGCTGACTATTGCAACCGACTTGACATTTTATTGTCTAGAACCTATCTCAACAATACCCGCTTGATGTTCTGCTGGCCAAAAAGCGATGACCGCCGGGCGCGACAAGACGGCATACCCCTGATATGGGACGACAAGTAAGGCTGCTAGCGCGCGTGTCAGGATTTAGCATACCGGGATCAAGGCTGTCACGACTGGGTGGCGCGTTTGCTTGCATAAACGAGAAACAGCGTGCGCAAGAAGGGCTGGTTTTCGATGATCTTTGCGTTCCAGCGCAAGCAACGCTACGCGGGACCGTGTCCGGACCACGCAACGGGGCGACTGGGTGTTACATCCCGCCTTTTCCCGTCGAACGATCGGCACGGTTTAAGTTTAAGTCCAGTACTAATATCGGTGCCGTCGCGTGCGCGGATGCCATGGATGCAGGTTTTGCGCGCGCCGACCAAAGGTTACGATGACAGACGACCAACATTTAAATAACAGTGGCCGGAAACGTAGCTGGCTGACAAAGTTTTTCATTGCTTGCGGTTTGCTGGCGGTAATTATCGTTGGTGGTACTGTGCTGGCGCTGCGCTACTGGTTTTTGCCGAATATCGAATACTACCGCGAAAACATTGCGCAGGCGGTAAGCGGCGCTGTTGGGCAGCGTATCACGATCGGTAAAATTACCGCGGACTGGGAAGGGATTCGTCCGTTTCTTGCGCTTGACAACGTTGTGGTCTTTGACCGGGCAGGGCGCCCGGCCCTGGTTCTGAGCCGCGTCTCGGGCACTCTATCCTGGCGTTCACTGACCACCGGCGAGGTACGCCTGCATCTACTGGAAATTGAACAGCCAAATCTAAGTATCCTGCGCGATTCGCGAGGCATAATCTATGTGGCGGGAGTGGAACTCAGCCAGCAGAACACGGGAACAGGATTTGCTGATTGGCTGTTGAAGCAACGGCACCTTATCGTTGACAACGCTACGATTCTTTGGGAAGACGAGAAACTTGCCGCCCCACAGCTGGTATTGAAAAGCGTCACGCTGCAAATTGACAACGGTTGGTTTCATCATCACTTTATTCTGCACGCGACCCCCCCGCCAAATCTTGCCGCGCCGCTCGAGGTCAAGGGCGACTTTACCGGTAGCGGTCTGGAGCCGGGTGATTTGGCTAAGTGGCAGGGCACGATGTTCGCAAAATTCGATTATGCGGATATCGCAGCGTGGCGCACCTGGATACCGTATCCGATCGAAATGCAGAGCGGCACGGGTGCACTGAATCTATCGCTGACTTTGAAAGACGCACATATCCAGCAAGCGACTGCCGATGTGTACCTGAGCAAGGTCAAAACGCGGCTTCGCTCCGATCTCCCGGAAATGAACTTGACCGAATTGCGCGGCCGACTGGGTTGGAAAATCTTGGACGGCGGTTTTGAATTGTCCGGCACATACCTAAGCTTGGCGACCGAGGGCGGAATCTCGCTGCAACCGGCGGATTTCACTGTACGCCTCTATCCCAAGCGCGATCAGCAGCCTTTTCGCGGCGAAATCGACGCAAACGCGTTTGATCTTCTGCCGCTGGCCGTGCTTGCCGACCGTTTGCCGCTGCCGCAAGACCTGCGTCAGCAGCTTGTCAATTTTTCCCCGAGGGGCAGCGTTTATGATCTGGCGCTGAAATGGAGCGGTGATCTGCCGATACCAAAGCACTATAGCGTCAAGGGTCGCTTTGTGAACCTTGCGTTGAATCCCCGCGAACAATGGCCGGG
>Ga0335085_10007311_pt1 | contig 17203 bp, 20 predicted proteins | sample Lox_Sample_45_FD_206712 | JGI IMG/M metagenome (GOLD analysis project Ga0335085, IMG submission 206712) | Soil microbial communities from Loxahatchee National Wildlife Refuge, Florida, United States - Lox_Sample_4.5 | ecosystem: Environmental > Terrestrial > Soil > Wetlands | place: USA...
GGAAGACGCCGCACACGACGACCGCAACCTGATGCCGCCCATCCTCGCCGCCTCCCGCGCGTACGCGACGATGGGCGAGATGTGCGACGCGCTCCGCGAAGTCTGGGGCGTCTGGCGCGAGACACCTGTTTTCTAGATTGCGTGCGTTTCTCGACAGGTGGGCTGTGTGGATCGGCGTCGCCGTGCTCGTGATCGGCGTCGCCGCGTACACCGCAACGCGGCTCGTCGGCGGCGGCTCGAGCGGCGGTGCGACGACGACGACGCAGGCGTCGGTGCCGCTCGACCCGAAGGCGCGCGCGGTGGCCGAGGCGTTCGTCGCGACGGCGGTCGCGCGCAAGGACCTGGCGAAGTCGTGGGAGCTCGCGTCGCCGGAGCTGCGCGGCGACCTGACCCGCGCCGACTGGCTGACCGGGACGATCCCGGTGCAGCCGTATCCGGTGGACAAGGCGACCGCGCGATACACGGTGGTGACGTCGCATCCCGACGAGGCGGTGCTCGGCGTCGCGTTCATCCCGCACGACTCGTCGACGCCGGCCGGCGACTTCCTGATCACGCTCGACCGCAGCTCCGGCGAGTGGCTCGTCTCGAGCTGGGTGCCGAACTCGCAGGTCGGCCCGGGCTCCGGCGGCTGAACGCGCATACACTCAGCGGCATGGCAAACCCGATCCGAGTCGTCGTTGCGAAGCCCGGTCTCGACGGGCACGACCGCGGCGCGAAGATCATCGCGCGCGCGCTTCGCGACGCCGGCATGGAGGTGATCTACACCGGGCTGCACCAGACCCCGGAGCAGATCGTCGAGACCGCGATCCAGGAGGACGCCGACGCCGTCGGGATCTCGATCCTGTCCGGAGCCCACATGACGCTCGTGCCGCGGATCCTCGACCTGCTGCGGGAGAACGGCGCGGAGGACGTCCTCGTCGTCGTCGGCGGCACGATTCCCGGCGACGACGCCGAGGAGCTGAAACGGCTCGGCGTCGCCGGCGTGTTCGGGCCCGGGGCCTCCATCGCCGAGATCGTCGACTTCGTCAAGGGCGCGGTTCCGGCGTGAGCGTTCCCGTCGCGCGGCACGGCGCGGTCGCGGTCGTCACGATCGACCGCGCCGAGGCGCTGAACGCGCTCGACGTGGAGACGCTGACGGAGCTGCGGGACCGGCTGTTCGCGCTCGCCGGCGACGACGCGGTGCGGGCGGTCGTCCTCACCGGTGCCGGCGAGAAGGCGTTCGTCGCGGGCGCCGACATCAAGTACATGAGCGGTCTCGACCCGGACGGCGCAAAGGCGTGGGGCGCGCTCGGTCACGAGGCCGCGCGCCTGCTCGAGACGATGCCGAAACCGACGATTGCCGCCGTCAACGGCTTCGCGCTCGGCGGCGGCTGCGAGCTCGCGCTCGCGTGCGACCTGCGCTACGCGTCGAGCCGTGCGAAGCTCGGCCAGCCGGAGATCAACCTCGGCATCGTCCCCGGCTGGGGCGGAACGCAGCGGCTCGCCCGCGTCTGCGGGATCGGCGTCGCGAAGGACCTGATCTACACCGGACGCACGGTCGACGCGGAGGAGGCGCTGCGGATCGGCCTCGTCAACGCCGTCGCCGACCCGGTTCTCGAGCACGCGGCCGAGGTCGCGCAGGCGCTCGCCGCGAAGAGCCCGGTCGCGCTCGCGCTTGCGAAACGGCTCGTCAACCTCGCTCCATCGGGTCTCGACGACGAGGTGCAGGGCTTCGGCGAGCTGTTCTCGAGCGACGACGCGAAGGAGGGTCTCACCGCCTTCGCGGAGAAGCGCGAGCCGCATTTCACCGGCCGTTAGTGCAGCGTGCACATTAGATAAGGAAGGAATCCGGCCGGCCGGCGCGTACTTGGTCCGTCCGATGCGCGTCCGGATCGTCCTCGCGTGCGCGCTCGCGGCAGGGCTTGCGGCGGCCGCTCCCGCGGGCGCGCTGAATCCGCAGCAGGCGGGTCTGCAGGTCGCGCTGCGGGCGCAGGGCCTCTATCTGGGCCCGATCGACGCGATCGTCGGGCCGCGGACCGTCGCCGCGATCCGCGCGTTCCAGCGCACCCAGGGCCTCACGGTGACAGGCACTGTTAACGCGCGCACGAGGCGCGCGCTCGGCCCGCTCGGCCGCCACCTCTTCGGCACGCGCGAGCTCGGCCGCGGCTCCTTCGGCTGGGACGTCGCCGTGCTCCAGTTCCTTCTCGACCGTCACGGGCTGAAGGTGCCGGTCAACGGCTACCTCGACGGGCCGACGCTGCGCGGGCTGCGCCGCTTCCAGCGGACGTCGCGGCTCGCGGTCGACGGCGTCGGCGGCCCGCGCACGTTCGCCGCGCTGCGCCGCGCGCGCACCCGCGCGAGGCCGCGCGTCGTCACGACGGCGACGCACGTCTACGTCGTCAAGCCCGGCGACTCCCTGACGTCGATCGCGCGCGGCGCAGGCATCTCGCTGACGGCACTCGCCCGCCTCAACCACTTCGATCCGAGCCGCGTGCTCCTGATCGGGCGGCGCCTGAGGATCCCGGGCCGCCCGACGGTGGTGAAGACGGTGCGCACCGCCGAGGTGACCGAGCCGACGAGCGCGACCACCGTCCGCGCCTCGCTCGACCGCTGGGCCGAGCACTACGGGATCGACCGGAGCCTCGCGCACGCGCTCGCCTGGATGGAGTCCGGCTACAACAACACCGTCGTCTCGCCCGTCGGCGCCCAGGGCGTGATGCAGCTCCTGCCCTCGACCTGGGACTACGTCGAGACGGTGCTGATCGGGCACACGGTGCGGCACACCGCCGACGGCAACGTCCACGTCGGGCTCGCCTACCTCCACCACCTGCTTGCCGTCTTCCACGGGAACGAGAGCCTTGCGCTCGCGGCCTGGTACCAGGGCGAGCGCTCCGTGCGCGAGGCCGGCCCGCTCCGGGTCACGAACACGTTCGTCGCGAACGTCCTGGCACTGCAGCGCCGCATGTGAGCTGTTACTGAATCGCGGCCGCCGGGACGACGCTAGAGTCCCGCGAGGATGAAGATCGCGGTCTGCGTCAAGCACGTCCCGGAGGGCTCCGCCCGGATCGACCCCGGCTCGAAGCGGCTCGACCGCTCGGGTGAGGGCGCGTTGAACCGGTTCGACGCGAACGCCGTCGAGGAGGCGCTGCGGCTCAAGGGCGAGTCGGAGACGGAGGTCGTCGTCGTCTCGATGGGGCCGGAGAAGGCCGCCGACTCGCTGCGCAAGGCGCTCGCAATGGGCGCCGACCGCGCGGTGCTCGTCAGCGACGACGCCGCGGCCGGGTCGGATCTCGTGGCAACGAGCCGCGTGCTCGCGGCCGCGCTCGAGCGGGAGGGCGCGGATCTCGTCCTCTTCGGGCAGCAGGCCTCCGACGGGGACGGGGCTGTCCTCTGGGCCGCGGTCGCCGAACGGCTGCGCCGGCCGGTCGTCTCGCAGGCCGCCGCGCTCTCGCTCGAGGGCGCCGGCGTGCACGTGAAGCGCCAGACGGAGTTCGGCTACGACGTGATCGAGGCGCCGCTGCCGGCGGTGGTGGCGGTGAGCGACGCGATCAACGAGCCGCGCTATCCGTCGCTGAAGGGGATCATGGGCGCGAAGAAGAAGCCGCAGGAGGTGCTCACGCTCGCGGAGCTCGGCGTCGACGCGGCGCAGGCGGGCGAGGCCGGCTCGCAGACGACCGTGCTGGGGCTCGCGTCGCCGCCCGCGCGCGGCGGCTCGCAGAAAATCGAAGACGACGGCAACGCGGCGCAGGCGATCGTCGACTTCCTCGCCGAGAAGAGGCTCCTGTGAAGACACTCGTCTTCGTCGAGCATCACGGCTCGGAGCTGCAGAAGGGCTCGCTCGGCGTGCTTGCGAAAGCGGCGTCGCTCGACGGCGACGTCGCAGCGGTGCTCGTCGGCGGCGGCGTGACGGCGCTCACGGCAGAGGCCGGGAGCTACGGCGCGGCGACGGTGCACGTCGCCGACGACGACTCGCTCGAGCCGCCGCTGCCGCAGCCGCGCGTCGACGTGCTCGCGAAGGTCGTCCGCGACGGCGGCTACGACACGGTGCTGTTCGCGAACTCGGTGCTCGCCGCCGACGTCGCCTCGGGGCTCGCGGCGCGGCTCGACGCCGGGATCAACTGGGATCTCGCGGACCTCGTCGTCCAGGACGGCGCGCTCGTCGGCAAGCGGCCGGCGCTCGGAGACTCCGTCTACGCCGACGTCGGCTGGAAGTCGGAGCCGCGCATCGCGCTGTTCCGCGCGGGCTCCTTCGACGCGGCGCCGACGGGCGGAGACGCGCCGCAGGTCGAGGCCGTCGCGCTCGAGCTCGAGCCGTACTCGACCGAGGCGAAGGTCGTCGGCCAGGAGCTCGAGGAGTCGACCGGCCCGTCGATCGAGGACGCCGACGTGATCGTTGCCGGCGGCCGCGGGCTCGGCGCGCCCGAGGGCTTCGCGCTCGCGGAGGAGCTCGCGCGCGCGCTCGGCGGCGCGGTCGGCGCGACGCGCGCGGTCGTCGACGCGGGCTGGTACCCCTACGCGGCGCAGATCGGCCAGACCGGCAAGACCGTCTCGCCGAAGCTCTACGTCGCGCTCGGCATCTCCGGCGCGATCCAGCACAAGGTCGGAATGCAGAGCTCGAGCACGATCGTCGCCATCAACAAGGACCCGAACGCGCCGATCTTCGAGTTCAGCGACCTCGGCGTCGTCGGCGACCTCCACGAGATCGTCCCGAAGCTGACGGAGCTCGTGAACCAGCAGCGCAACTCGTAGCCGATGGCGACTCGCGCCTCCGACTTTCCGCCGCCGTTCGCGGCGAAGGACTACATCGCAGAGCCGACCGATCCCGTCGACGAGCGGATCGAGGTCGGCGTGCTCGTCGTCGGCGCCGGCCCGGCCGGCCTCGCGTGCGCGATCCGGCTCGGCCAGCTGCTCGCGGACGACCCGGCGACGGCGGAGCGGCTCGGCGACGTGCCGGTCGCGATCGTCGAGAAGGGCAAGCAGCCGGGCTCGCACCTCCTCTCCGGCGCGGTCGTCAACCCGATCGGGCTGAAGCGGCTGTTCGGCGAACGCTACCGCGCCGACGAGTTCCCGTCGTACGGCGCGGTGCACGGCGAGGCCGTCTACGTCCTCTCGCGGCGCGGCGCCGTCCGCATCCCGCCGCCGCCGACGATGCGCAACCACGGCAACTACGTCTTCTCGCTCTCGCGCCTCGGCCGCTGGCTCGCCGAGCACGCCGAGGAAGGCGGCGCGATGATCCTCCCCGAGACAGCGGCGGAGAAGCTGCTCGTCTCGCACGGCCGCGTCGCCGGGATCCGCACCGGCGACAAGGGCCGCGACCGCGACGGCAAGGAGATGGGCAACTTCGAGCCCGGCGCGGACCTCGTCGCGAGGGTGACGGTGCTCGCGGAGGGGACGCAGGGCCATCTCACCGGCGTCGCGATCGACCGCTTCGGGCTCGCCGGCGCGCAGCCGCAGATCTGGGAGCTCGGGGTCAAGGAGGTCTGGAAGGTCGAGAAGCCGCTGCGCGACGTGATCCACACGATGGGGTGGCCGCTGCGGAAGGCGGCGAAGTACCGCGAGTTCGGCGGCTCGTTCCTCTATCCGATGGGCGACGACATGCTCACGATCGGGATGGTCGTCGGCCTCGACTACCGCGACGCCGAGCTGTCGGCGCACGACCTGCTGCAGGAGCTGAAGACGCACCCGAAGATCCGCAAGCTCCTCGCCGGCGGCGAGCGCGTCGCGTGGGGCGCGAAGACGATCCCGGGCGGCGGCTGGAACTCGCTGCCGACGCGGCTGTACGCGCCGGGGCTGCTCCTCTGCGGCGACGGCCTCGGGCTCGTCAACATCCCGCGGCTGAAGGGCGTGCACTACGCGATCGAGTCCGGGCGGCTCGCGGCCGAGTCGGCATACGCCGCGCTCCGGCCGGGCGGGACGCCGGGCACGTCGCTCGCCGCGTACGACGCGGCGGTGCGCGAGGGCTTCATCGGCCGCGACCTCCACGAGGTGCGCGACATGCGGCAGGTGTTCGGCCGCGGCTTCGTCGTCGGCGGCGCGCTCGCGAGCGCGATGACCGTCTCCAAGGGGAAGGTTTCGGTCGGCAAGCTCGCGGCGGAACCGGACGCGGACGCGCCGCTCCTGCAGTCCGGCCGTGCGGCCGCGTACCCGGCGCCCGACGGGACGCTCACGTTCGACAAGCTCTCGTCCGTCTTCGCATCGGGGAACAAGACGCGCGACGACCAGCCAAACCACATCCGGATCGCGCAGCGCGTGCCCGCCCAGGTCGCGGAGATGTGGGCGCACCTCTGCCCGGCGCAGGTCTACGAGGTCGGCGAGGACAACGGCGACGGCACCGTCACCGTGCAGCTCGCACCGTCGAACTGCGTCCAATGCGGCGCGATCACGGCGAAGGGCGGCCGGCTCACCCCGCCCGAGGGCGGCTCCGGCCCCGAGTACACGCTCACCTAATCGCCAAGTAACAACTTGTCACTTGGCGATTAGCGGGGGAGCCCGCGCAGCACGGCGTCGAGCGTCGCCTCGTCGGCGGGGGCGCCGTCGATCCGCGGTGCTCGGCGGAACAGCTCGGCGGCGGCGCGGTGGAATCCGTCCGGAAGCCCGGCGGCGGCGAAGGTCGCCGCGATCTCCTCCATCTCGAAGTCCCAGCGCCAGCCCTTCGTCGCCGCGGAGCGGGCCGCCTGCAGCGACCGCCGTGGGAGCTCCGGCAGCGACGCGTCCCAGTCGGCGAGCAGCGCCTCCTCAAGGCCCGACTCCCGCGCGAGGGCGCGCACCGCGAGCACGAGCGCGGCGGCGCCCTTCGTGTACGCGGCGTAGGCCATCTTCAGCGCCGACGCGTCGCCGACGCGGTCGGAGAGCACCGGCGCCGCGACGATCGTGCCGTCGAAGAGCGCGGCTGTCTCGCCTGCCGCTGGACCCGACAGATACAGCCGCGTGTCGCCGGCAGCGCGCGGCGGCGCGCCGACGATGCCGCCGTCGGCGAACCGCGCGCCCTCGACGATCGCGGCGGCCGCGCGCGTCGTCGCCGGAGAGACGGCGTTCGCGTCGACGAACGCGCCTCCGAAGCCGGCGGCCTCGCGCGCGACGCCGAGCGCGGCGTGCGGCGGACAGACCGAGAGGATCGCGTCGCAGCGCCGCATCAGCCCGGCGACGGTCCCGGCGTCGACGAGCCCCGCGTCGGCCGCGCGCCGGACGGTCGCCCCGCTACGGCCCGCCGACGACCACAGCACGTCGTGACCCGCGCCGGCGAGGACCGCGCCGACCGCGGCGCCCATCTCGCCCGGATGCAGCACTCCGATCGTCGCCATCTCGCTCCCTTCGCGGTTTACCGGTGTTTTACGCCGTCCGAACTGCGCCGTGACGCGGCCGTTCGAGAGTGAGCGCACCGATGTTCCAGCAAAGGGGTCATCCGATGCGCAGCAGACTCGTCCTCTTGGTCGTGGCGGCGGTTGCGCTCGCCGCCGCCGCAACCGCTCTCGCCGACAACGGCCCCGCAAAGGGCCGCGGCGTGCACTACGCCTTCCTCGGCCAGCTGACGGCGACGCCGGCGAACGGCGCCGTCCCGATCACCGTCGAGGGCGGCAACCGTCGGGCGCTCCGCGCGATGCTCGGCCAGCCGGTGACGCAGACGTTCGCCTACGGCTCGAGCACGGAGTTCCTCGAGTGGGCGAACGGCATCCCGACCGTCGTCCAGGCCGGCGACCTCGCCGCCGGCGACTACGTCCGGGTCAACGTCAACGCGCCCGCCGGCTCGACGCTCGCGGCGATCGAGCAGCAGCCGGCCGGGATCGTCGGCGACCACGGCACGCAGTTGTACAAGCCGACGCAGCCGCTCTTCCTCTTCCGCGGCACGCTCACCTCGGTCGGCGCGTCGAGCGTGGCCGTGCACGTGACCGGCGGCGACGCCCGGGCGACGCGCCTGCTGATCGGCCAGTCCGCCGACCAGTCGTTCGCGTTCGGCGACCAGACCATCTTCCTCCTCTGGCAGGGCAAGGTGCCGACGGTGATCCAGGCCTCGCAACTGAAGGTCGGGGACCGGATCGTCGTCCGCGTCCGCGCCGACCGCGGCTCGACGCTCGCGCGGGTCGAGTCGACGCCGGCCGTGCACATCGGCGACCGCGAGCCCGCCAACGCACCGTGACGGACGGGGTCCATCCGCAGCGCTGCGACGGCCGCCCTCGGGGGCGGCCTCCGGCGTTTTACGTACCCCTTACCCTGCCCGCCGCGACGCGCACGATGATATGAGCATGGCCCACCGTCGGATCGCGCTCCTCCCTGCCCTGCTCGCCTCCGCAGCCGCGTCGCTCGCGTTCGCGGCGGGCGCGGGCGCGCTTCCGCGCGCGATCATCAACCAGTTCACCGGCGCGCGCGTGATCCGCGCCGAGGTGATCGTCCTCGGTGCCGACGGCACGGCGCAGGACTATCGGATCGACCGCGGCGCGATCATGCTCGTGACCCCGGTTCAGCTCACGCTCCGCGAGCTGAACGGGGACGTCGTCACCGTGCCGATCGACTCGGGAACGCCGGTGCAGGGAGGCCGCGTCGGTACCGCGGGGCAGCTCCGCCGCGGAATGCGAGTCGTCGTCTACCAGCTCGCCGGTGCGCCGGCCCAGATCGTCCAGGGAGACGGGATCAACGCGCAGTTCTTCGGGGCGCGGCTCGTCCGGGCCGAGGTGCTGATCCTCGGGGCCGGAGCGACGACGCAGGACTACCGGATCGACCGCGGCGTCGTCATGTCCGCCGTTTCGGGCACTCTGACGCTACATGAGTCGGACGGCACCACCGCTGCCCTTCCGGTCGATCCCAATGCCCGAGTTCAGGGCGGCGGCCGCCGCGCGACCGCCACGAACCTGCGCAAGGGCACGAACGTCGTCGTCTACCGGTCCGCCAACGCCCCCGCCGAGCTCGTCCAGGTCGAGGCCGGCCCCTAAGGGACCATGACGGGCAACGCAACCGGGGGCGTCCTTCTCCTCGTCGAGGACGACGACTCGATCGGTCGTCTCGTCAAGCAGTACCTCGAGCAGCAGGACGGCTGGCGCGTGCTCTGGCTGCGCACCGGCGAGGAGGCGATGACCGAGCTGCGCCGACATCCGGTGAGGCTCGTCGTGCTCGATATCGGCCTGCCCGGGATCGACGGCTTCGAGGTCTGCCGCCGCATGCGCGCGCACTCGAAGGTGCCGATCGTGATGCTGACCGCGCGCGACGAGGAGCCGGACCGCGTCGCCGGGCTCGAGCTCGGCGCCGACGACTACGTCGCGAAGCCGTTCTCGCCGCGCGAGCTGGCGGCGCGGATCAAGGCGATCCTCCGGCGCACCGAGCAGCGCTCCGAGGACGAGGTGCTCGCCGCGCGCGACATCGTCCTGCGGCGCGACTCGCGCGACGTCACGGTCGCAGGCGACGCGATCGAGCTGACCGGCAAGGAGTTCGACCTGCTCGCGTGCTTCCTCGAGCATCCGGGGATCGTGCTCTCGCGCGAGCGGCTGCTCGACCTCGTCTGGGGCATGACCTACCCCGGCGGCACGCGCACCGTCGACGTCCACGTCGCCCAGCTGCGGCGGAAGCTCGGCGACCCGGACACGATCCGCACCGTGCGCGGGGCCGGGTACAAGCTCCAGACGGCGTGAACGAGAGGGCCAGCCTTCGCTCGCGGCTGGCGCTCGCGATCGCGCTGATCGTGCTCCTCTGCGTCGCGCTCACGCTCGGGCTCGGGCTCGTGCTCACACGGCGCGCGGTGGACGACGCGACGCTGAAGGACGTCGCGCATCAGGCGGACCTGATCGCCGGCAGCCAGCGCATCGCGCTCTCACCGCTCACGCACCTACCGGAGCTCTCGGCGTACTTCGCGCGCCAGCACGAGCGCTACCTCGTGCACGCGAACGCGCTGCCGCAGTGGGCGCGGGCCGACCTGAAGGCGGGCAAGCCGGCGGAAGGCTCCGTGACGATCCGCGGGACGGCGTACTTCTTCGCCGCGCAGCCGGTCGGCACGCAGGCGTTCGTCCTGCTCCGTCCGAAGAGCGTGACGAAGTCGCAGCTGACGCCGTTCGTCGAGAGCCTGCTGATCGCGGCGCTCGCCGGCGGCGCGCTGGCCGTCGCCGCGGCGTTCGTCCTCGCGCGCCGGATCGCGCGGCCGGTCGTCCGCGTCGCCGACGCCGCCCGCAGCCTCGCCGCCGGCACGCATCCGGATCCCGTCCCGCCGGAGGGAGCGGCGGAGCTCGCGACGCTCGCGCAGGCCTTCAACGATCTCGCCGCACAGCTCGCGCGGGCCCGCGAGGCGGAGCGGAACTTCCTCCTCTCCGTCAGCCACGAGCTGAAGACGCCGCTGACCGCGATCCGCGGCTACTCCGAGGCGCTCCGCGAGGGCGCGGTCACCGTCGAGGACGCGACGGAGACCGTCGCGCTCGAGGCGGCGCGGCTCGAGCGGCTCGTGGGCGACCTGCTCGACCTTGCGCGGATGAACCGCACCGACTTCAGCGTCCACAACTCGGAGATCGACCTCTCGGAGGTCGCCGACGACGCGGTGCGGCGCTACCAGCCGCAGGCCGACGGTTTCGGCGTGACGCTGTCGGCCGTCGCCGAGGGGGCGGCACCCGCGCTCGCCGACGCCGACCGCGTGCTCCAGGTCGTCTCGAACCTCGTCGAGAACGCGCTCCGGCTCGCGCCGCCCGGCGGCGAGATCCGCCTCGTCACGAAGCCGGGCCTGCTGCGCGTCGAGGACACCGGCCCCGGCCTGAAGCCGGAGGAGCACGAGCACGCGTTCGAGCGGTTCTACCTCCACGAGCGCTACGGCCGCGAGCGGCCGGTCGGCACCGGGCTCGGACTCGCGATCGTGAAGGAGCTGACGCAGGCGATGGGCGGGACGGTCGAGGTCGCCAGCGCCGACGGCCTGACGACGTTCACCGTCAGGCTCGCCGTCCCGGCGCGTCTGCCCACAGCCGCGGCGTAGGCTCCCCGGATGGTCACGCTCGATGACGTCGAGCGCGCGCAGCGCGCGATCGCGGGGCGCGTGCACCGCACGCCGCTGCTCCGCTCGACGGCGCTCGGCGTGCAACTGAAGGCGGAGCTGTTTCAGAAGGCCGGCTCGTTCAAGGCTCGAGGGGCACTCAACCGCATCCTCGCGCTGACGCCGGCGGAGCGGCGGCGCGGGGTCGTGACGTGGTCGGCAGGCAATCACGCCCAGGCGGTCGCGTGGGCGGCGGGGCAGGCCGGCGTCGACTGCCTCGTGGCGATGTGGGCGAGTGCGAGCCCGCTCAAGGTCGAGGCGACGCGCGGCTACGGCGCGATCGTCGACACCGAGGCGCCGGACGCCGCGGTCGCATACGAGCGCGCGCTCGAGGCGGTCGAGCGCGAGGGCCGTGTCTTCGTCCATCCCCACGACGATCCGCTCGTCGTCGCCGGCCACGGGACGCTCGCGCCCGAGCTTCTCGAGGACGCGCGCGAGGCGGCCACTGTCGTCGTCGGCGTGGGCGGGGGCGGGCTGACCGCGGGGATCCTCGTCGGCCTCGACGGCCGGGCGCGGGTCGTCGCGGTCGAGCCGGAGCGGGCTGCCGCGTTCTCCGCGGGGCTCGCGGCGGGGCGCAGCGTCCGCGTCGAGACCGACACGATCGCGGACGGGCTCGCGCCGCCGTTCGCGGGGGAGCTGCCGATCGCGCTCTGCCGCGGCCGCGTCGAGACCGTGCTCGTGACCGAGGAGGAGATCCGCGCAGGGATGCGCTTCCTCTACACGCGAGCAAAGCTGGCGTGCGAGCCGGCCGGCGCTGCGGCGGCGGGAGCCGTGCTCGCAGACAAGGTCGCGGCTGGGCCGGACGTCGTCGTGGTCGTCTCGGGCGGCAACGTGGACCCCAAACAGGCCGCTGCTATCCTGGCTTCATGAAGGCAGACATCCATCCCGAGTACGTCCTGACGACGGTGACGTGCTCCTGCGGGAACACGTTCCAGACTCGCTCGACGAAGCCGGAGCTGCACGTCGAGATCTGCTCGGAGTGCCATCCGTTCTACACGGGCAAGCAGAAGCTCGTGGACACGGGGGGCCGCGTGGAGCGCTTCCAGCGCCGGCTCGAGCGGGCCGAGCGCGCGAAGAGCGCCCGCTAGCGAAGGCGCCGGCCGGTGGCGAACGTCGGCGGACAGGCGGTTCTCGAGGGCGTGATGATGCGCGCGCCGGCCCACTGGTCCGTCGCGGTCCGCACGCCGAGCGGCACGATCGAGCACGTCTCGCGGCCGATCGAGTCGGCGATGGCGCGCCACCGCGTGCTGCGGCTCCCGGTGATCCGCGGCGTGATGGCGCTGGGCGAGTCGCTCGCGATCGGGTTCCGCGCGCTTGCGATCTCCGCGAACTACGCGGCGCAGGAGGCGCGCGAGGCCGAGGAGGAAGGGTTGCCGGAGCCGGAGGCGGAGAAGGAGCTCTCGCGTGGAGCGCTGATCTTCGCGTTCGCGGTCGCGATCGGGTTCGCGATCGCGCTGTTCAAGGTGACGCCCGGCGTGCTGACCGAGCTGTTGCCGATCCGCAGCGGCGGCTGGTTCGTCGTCGTCGAAGGTCTGATCCGCGTGACGATCTTCGTGCTCTACCTCGCGCTGATCTCGCTCCTGCCGGATCTGCGCCGCGTCTTCCAGTACCACGCCGCCGAGCACAAGGCGATCAACGCGTACGAGGCGGGGGAGGAGCTCGAGCCGGAGATCGTGCAGCGCTACTCGCTGATCCACCCGCGCTGCGGGACGGCGTTCTTGCTCTGGGTGATGGTGATCGCCGTGTTCGTGTTCGCGTTCTTCGGCCGGCCGGACTGGTACTGGCTGATCGTGACGCGGATCCTGCTGCTGCCCGTGATCGCGGGACTTGCGTACGAGCTGATCCGCTTCGCCGGCAAGCACTCGGACAATCGCGTGCTGATGGCGGTGCTCGCGCCGGGCCTCTGGCTCCAGCGGCTGACGACGCGTGAGCCGTCGCTCGACCAGCTCGAGGTCTCGATCCGCGCCCTCCGCGAGGTGCTCGATCTCGAGGAAGGCCGCTCGGCCGAGTCGCAGCGCGTCGAGATCATGGCCTAGCCCGCTTCGGACACGCCCCATTCCGTGACACTTCTGTGTCGGTGTCTGACACCGGGACGTGCCTCGCCGGGACGGGCAGCGCGGGATGAACAGTGCTCTCCCGCTCGCGGGACATGTCCTTGTGTCTGACACCGGGGCATGGCTGCTGCGCACGGGTCGGCCGCTTTCGTAGGCTTGTCTCGTCAGGCCACCACGACGAGGGAGACGACGATGGCGACGGACCGGCGTGCAGACGTGACGTGGACGGGCAGCGGGCTGGAGGGGAGCGGGACGATCCGCTCGACGACGAGCGGCGCCATCGGCGAGCAGCAGGTCAGCTGGCCCGCGCGCTCCGAGGACGCGACCGGCGGCAAGACGAGCCCGGAGGAGCTGATCGCCGCCGCGCACGCGGCGTGCTTCTCGATGGCGCTCGCCTTCGGCCTCTCGAACGCCGGCACCCCGCCCGACCAGCTCGACACCTCGGCGACCGTCACCTTCCAGCCGGGGCAGGGGATCACGAAGATCGCCCTCGCCGTCGAGGGACGGGTGCCCGGCCTCGACGCGGCCGCGTTCGAGGAGGCCGCGCAGGGCGCGAAGGCGAACTGCCCCGTCTCGAAGGCCCTCGCCGGCGTGCCGGAGATCACCCTCGACGCGACGCTCGCGGGCTAGACCTCGCCCGCCCACCTAGACGGGGCGCAGCCTCCCGGTCTCGACCTCGTAGACGAAACCGGTCGCCCCGAACGAGTCGGGCAGCAGCGGCGCGCTCCGGATCGCGTCGACGCTCTCGCGCACGCGCTCGTCCACGTCCGGGAACGGCTGGAAGTCGATCGACTCGGACGCAGGCCCGAGCTTCGCGTGCACGTCGTCGTTCGTGAACGTCACCATCCCGCAGTCGCTGTGGCCGATCACGAGCGCCTCCTGCGTCCCGAGCAGATGGTGCGAGATCAGCAACGAGCGCAGCGTCTCGTCGTTGACGATCCCGCCCGCGTTCCGGATCACGTGCGCGTCGCCCTCCTCGAGCCCGATGAACCTCGCGGGATCGAGTCGCGCGTCCATGCACGTGACGACTGCGAATCTGCGTGCCGGCGGCATCGCCAGCCCGCCCTTCGCGAATCCCGCCGCGTAGGCGGTGTTCGCCGCTTGAACTTCGTCGGTGATGGTCATGCAGCCGAAGCTATAGAAAGTAAAGCGTCCTGCGCAAGCCGATACCCTGTGCCCGCGATGGCCTCCGACTTCGACAACCTGATCGACGAGCTCGAGCGCTCCTACGTCGAGACGCAGGAGCGGATGGCCGACCCGTCCGTCTACAACGACCACCGCGAGGCGGCCGAGGTCGGCCGCCGCCTGAAGGAGCTCGAAGGCCCGTACAAGCTCGCCCAGGAGTGGCGCTCCGCCCGCGACGACCTCGCCGCGGCGCGCGAGGACCCCGACCTGCGCGAGCTCGTCCCGGAGCTCGAGGAGCGGACCGCCCGCCTCGACGAGGAGCTGCGGCTCGCTCTGGCTCCGACCGACCCGGCCGACCACAAGGACGTGATCCTCGAGGTGCGACAGGGCGTCGGCGGCGACGAGGCCGCCCTCTGGGCCGGCGACGTCTACCGCATGCTCGCCCGCTACGCCGAGCGGCGCGGGTTCAAGGTCGAGGAGCTGAGCGCGAGCCCGAACGACGGCGGCGGCTACAAGGAGGTCACGTTCGCCGTCCACGGCGACCCGGCGTACGCCGTCTTCAAGTGGGAGGGCGGCACCCACCGCGTGCAGCGCGTCCCCGAGACCGAGTCGCAGGGCCGGATCCACACGTCGACCGCCACCGTCGCCGTCATGCCCGAGGCAGAGGAGGTCGAGGTCGAGATCGACCCGAACGACCTGAAGATCGACGTGTACCGCTCGACCGGCCCCGGCGGCCAGTCCGTCAACACGACCGACTCCGCCGTCCGCATCACGCACCTGCCGACCGGCGTCGTCGTCTCGATGCAGGACGAGAAGTCGCAGCTCCAGAACAAGGAGAAGGCGATGCGCGTCCTGCGCGCGCGGCTGTACGAGCGCGAGCTCGAGCGGCAGCGCGCGGAGCTCGACGCGACGCGCCGCTCGCAGATCGGCAGCGGCGAGCGCGCCGAGAAGATCCGGACGTACAACTTCCCCGAGAACCGCCTGACCGACCACCGGATCAAGCTCACCGTCCACCAGCTCGACCGGATCCTCCACGGCGAGCTCGACGACTTCACGGAGGCGCTGGCATCCGAGGAGCGCCGGCGCGCGCTCGCGGATTGACGGCGCGCGAGGCCCTTTCCGAGGCGGAGCGCCGGCTCGCCGCGGCCGGCGTCGAGACGCCGCGCGTCGACGCGGAGCTGCTGCTCGCGCACGTGCTCGGGACGACGCGGAGCGGCGTCTACGCGAGCCTCGACCGCCAGGTCGACGGCGAGCTCGAGCCGTTGCTCGTCCGGCGCGAGGCGCGCGAGCCGCTCGCGTACGTCCTCGGCGAGTGGGGCTTCCGCCGGCTGACGCTGAAGACCGACGATCGCGCGCTCGTGCCGCGGCCCGAGTCGGAGACGCTCGTCGAGCGCGTGCTCGCGCTCGCCGCCCGGATCGAGGCGCCGGCCGTGCTCGACGTCGGTGTCGGCTCGGGCGCGATCGCGCTCGCCGTGAAGGACGAGCGGCCGGACGCCCGCGTCACGGGCGTCGACGTCTCGCCCGCCGCGCTCGCCCTCGCGCGCGAGAACGCCGACCGGCTCGGCCTCGACCTCGACCTGCGCGAGGGCGGGATCGACGCCGCCGCCGACGGCTGGGACGTCGTCGTCTCGAACCCGCCGTACGTCGAGTCGCTCGACGGGCTCCAGCCCGAGCTCCGCTACGAGCCGTCGGGCGCCCTGCTCGGCGCCGGATTCCACGAGGCGATCGCGCGCGCCGCGCGGACCCGGTACCTCGTCCTCGAGGTCGGCGACGGGCAGGCGCCCTCGGTCGCCGCCGCCCTCGCCGCGGAGGGGTACGCCGACGTCGCGATCGTCCGCGACCTCGCCGGCCGCGAGCGCGTCGTCGAGGGCCGGCGGTGATCGACGCCGCCGTCGCGGCGCTGCTCGCAGGCGAGCCCGTGATCCTCCCGACCGACACGGTCTACGGCCTCTGCTCGTCCCCCGGCGCCGCGCCGTGCGACCGCATGTACCGGGTGAAGGGCCGCGAGCCGGGAAAGCCGACCGCGCTCCTCGCCGCCGACCTCGACGTCCTCCTCGAGTGCGTCCCCGAGCTGCGCGGCCGCGCCGGCACGATCGCGCGGGCGCTCCTGCCCGGCCCGTACACGCTGATCCTCCCGAATCCCGCCCGCCGGTACTCCTGGCTGACGGGGGCGAACCCGTTCGCTATCGGCGTCCGTGTCCCCGACCTGCCAGAGGAAGCCGTGCGGGTGCTCGACCCGGTCGGCGCGGTCGCCGCGACGAGCGCGAACGCGCCCGGAGGCCCCGACCCGCGCCGCGTCGAGGACATCCCGCCCGGGATCCTCGAGCTGGCCGCCGCCGTGGTCGACGCCGGCGAGCTCCCGGGCACGCCCTCGACCGTCCTCGACTTCACCCACGCGGAGCCGCGCGTCGTCCGGGAGGGCGCCGCTCCGGCGGCGGAGGCACTGGCACGCGTCGAGGCCGCGCTCGCGTAGCATCCGGCTGGCCGTGACGATCGCGCAGGAGACCTTCCAGCACCTCAAGAGCGCCGGGCTCGACGAGATCGACCCCGACATCGCGGCGCTGCTCGGCCGGGAGCTCGACCGCCAGCGCGGCCAGATCGAGCTGATCGCGTCCGAGAACTTCACGTGGCCGTCCGTCCTCGAGGCGGTCGGCTCCGTCCCGACCAACAAGTACGCCGAGGGCTACCCGGGCCGGCGCTACTACGGCGGCTGCGAGGTCGTCGACGAGATCGAGCAGCTCGCCATCGACCGCGCGAAAGAGCTGTTCGGCGCCGAGCACGCGAACGTGCAGCCGCACGCGGGCGCGCCGACGAACATGGCCGTGTACATGGCGGCGCTGCAGCCGGGGGAGACGATCCTCTCGCTGCGGCTCGACCACGGCGGCCACCTCACGCACGGGCTCAAGGTCAACTTCAGCGGCCGCCTCTACACGATCGCCCACTATGGCGTCTCGCGCGAGACGATGCGCGTCGACTACGACGAGGTGCTCGCGCTTGCGAAGGAGCACCGGCCGAAGCTCATCGTCTGCGGCGGCTCCGCCTACCCGCGCAC